>ENA-OQDT01000516-OQDT01000516.1-human-gut-metagenome-genome-assembly--contig:-NODE-516-length-25042-cov-3.707606_pt1 | contig 25042 bp, 24 predicted proteins | sample MGYA00242786_ERZ504617 | MGnify/ENA primary metagenome ERZ504617 (study PRJEB26092, sample SAMD00036337) | human gut metagenome | host: Homo sapiens | study: EMG produced TPA metagenomics assembly of...
ACATCGGACTTCCGCAGTTGGCAATGCATTCCCCTTATGAAACTGCAGGTGTGAAAGATACTGAGTATCTGGTACGAGCTGCAAAAGAATTCTTCTGCTAGTAAAAGAAGAAGCAGGGATTTCATTAGAGGCCAGATGGCCACCTGTCTTGGAGATATTTTCCAGCAAAAAATGCCGTATCTCTGCGCAAAGTTTTTCCACCTGCTGCGCATTCAGCTTTTTAAGATCGCTGGGCTGATCGACCTTATCCAGCAACAACGATTCCATATTCACACATCCTTTATGTGTTTGTACTTTGGGCGTCTCTGCCGCCTTTTACACGACCGGGAACAGAAAGCCTACCAAGGAGCCGAGCAGTACGCCCGCCACGACTTGCAGCGGCGTGTGGCCGACCATTTCCTTCAGGTGCATATTCTGCAAAAAGGGAGCGTTTTTCTCGCTTACATCGATCCACTGGGCAATCATCTGGTTCAGCACCTTTGCCTGTTCACCGGTCTCGTGCCGGACGCCCATGGCATCGTGCATGGTGATGATAGCCACCACACAGGCCACCGCAAAAATCGGCGAGGAAACCCCGGCGCTGCGTCCGGTAACAATAGCCATGGCGCAGACGGTCGCGCTGTGTGCGCTGGGCATACCACCATCGCCCCACATCCGCTCTAACTGGAATTTACCCAGCAGAATAAAGTTGATGATGGTCTTTAGCACCTGTGCAATGAACCAGCTAAGAAGCGATGCGGTCAAGATCTGATTGGCTGATAAGATATTTTGAATAAACTGCATATCTGTATTCCTTTTTCTTTAGTTTTTGCGCACCAGAAGCTGCTGAGCCAGCTGCTGCAAAAAAGCTGCCTTTGCACCAAAATGCTGCTGCAGATCATTGCAGATCTGCCTCTTCAGCTTTTGCGCCAGCACCATTGCGCCGTCGGTTCCATACAGGGTAACAAAAGTGGTCTTGCCGTTTTCGCTGTCGCTGCCGATGGGTTTGCCCAGCTGTTCTGGGGTGCTGGTAACGTCCAGCACATCGTCCACGATCTGGAACACCAGCCCCAGCCCGTATGCGTAGGAGGCCAGTATCTCGCACTGCTGCGGTGTTGCACCGGCTGCGGCAGCGCCCATCTGGACGGCGGCATTGATCAGTGCACCAGTCTTGTTGCGGTGAATGAGGCGCAGCTGCTCCTCGGTGGCCGCTAGCGCTTCATATTTCAGATCCAGCTCCTGCCCGTAGACCATGCCGCGGCTGCCTGCACCCGCGCCCAGTGCACGGGCGGCTGCCACGCAGATCTGCGGCGTAGCGGAGGCGTTTACAATCACCTCAAAAGCCTCGGTCAGCAGCACGTCACCGGCCAGCATTGCCGTGGACTCGCTGAAGGCCTTATGGCAAGAGGGACGTCCCCGGCGCAGATCATCGTTGTCCATGCAGGGCAGATCATCATGGATCAACGAGTAGCAATGCAGCATCTCCACAGCTGCCGCGAACTGTGCGGCAACCTGCATCTCGCCGCCCAGCATATCGCAGACACTGAGCGTCAGAATCGCGCGGATGCGCTTTCCACCGCCCAGCAAGCTGTAACGGGCAGCTCTGCATACTTCCGATTCCTCGGGCAGAAAACGGGCGCTGGCAGCATCCAGCGCAGCCGTAGCCTGCAGCAGATATTCCTGATATTGCGCCTTATATTCCATTATTCTTCCTCCTGCTCCTGCGGGGTGTCCACGGTCTCGGCAATCTTTGCATTGATTTCCTCGATCTGCAACGACGTCTTTTCCAACGTTGCATGGCAGTACTGCATCAGGGAGGCAGCTTCCGCATACAGCTTGACGGAATCTGCCAGCGAGGTGTCCTCCTGCTGCATCTGTGCAAGGATCGTGTTCAGCCGATCCATTCCTTCTTCAAAGCTTTTGGGTGCTCTCATTGATCTCCTCCACCGTTTCCACACGGCATCGTGCCTGATATTGACGACTGCGCACACAGATGGGCTGCTCCGGCTGCAGTCGCTCTACGGTACAGACCTTCCCTTTTATATCGGTCACAAGGGCATAGCCACGGGCCAGCACACGATATGGATTCAGCGATGCCGCCAGCGCGGCCGCGTGTTGCAGCTGCATATTTTTGTCATTCATACGCGCTTTTTGCTGCGCCTGAATGGCCTGCTGCACCTGTTGCAGACGGCTTGAATACTGCTGTAAGATTTTGCTCGGCGCGCTTTGCTCCAACAAAAAGTTGTATTGTTCTAGACCATTATAGCACAACGCAAGCCGTTTTTGTATATTTTTGTGAATATTTTCTTCAATATTTTCAAAAATGCGCTGCTGTTCCTCCCGATCCGGCACCGCAAGCTCTGCGGCAGCGGACGGTGTGGGAGCACGCTGGTCGGCTACAAAGTCCAGAATGGTGTAGTCGATCTCGTGTCCGATGGCACTGATCAGTGGCGTTTTGCAGCGAAATGCTGCCCGAGCAATCTCCTCAGCGTTGAACACCCACAGGTCTTCCCTGCTGCCGCCGCCCCGGGCTACGATGATCTCGTCTACCCGCCCGCTCTGATCCAGCGTGCAGATGGCGGCGGCGATCTGCCGGGCAGCCTCAAAGCCCTGCACCCTTACCGGGCACAGCAGCAGCCGAACGGACGGCCAGCGGCGGCTGATCACGTTGCGGATATCCTGCAATGCCGCCCCTGTTTTGCTGGTGACGACACCGATACATTTGGGGTATGCGGGCAGCGGCTTTTTTTGCGCCGGGTCGAACAGACCTTCCTTTTCCAGCCGGGCCTTCAGCTGCTCCAGCGCAAGCTGTGCTGCGCCCAGACCATCTGGAAACATCTCGTTTACATAGACCTGAAACGCACCGTCCCGCTCGTAAAGGGTAGCGCGGCAGCGCACCACGACCCGCATCCCCTCCTCCGGGCGAAACGCCAGACGGCGGGCATCGGTGCGGAACATCACCGCCTTTACGCTGCAGGCATCGTCCCGCAGAGAAAAGTAGCAGTGCCCGCTGCGGGCGTTCTGCACAAAATTTGCGATCTCACCCCGCAGGGCAAGATCGAATAACCCATCGTTGACATCCAGCAGCGTTTTGACATAATGATTCAGATCGGATACCGAGATCACATCAGCCATAGACCGGCCTCCCGCGCAGCAAGAATGGATACGCCGATGGCATTATCACTTGAATACTGCCCTGGCACAAAATAAACCTGCGGCAAACGCTGCTGCACCCATGTGCGGATGATATCGCTGCTCATCACACCACCGGCGCAGACCACCGGCAGACCGGGGTATTCCTTCTGTGCGGCCTTTGTCATGCGGACAACGGTATCTGCCACGCAGAGCAGGCAGTACTTGCAAACGTATTCCGGAGCTTTTCCGGCCGCAAGCAGGGCGTTACACTGGTTTTCCAGCCCAGAAAGGCTGCATTGCAGCCCCTTTACGCTGGACTTGGGCCGGATCTCCTCGGCGCACTGCGCAGCAAGGCGGGAGACCTCTGCCCCTGCGGGAAAGCCAAAGCCCAGCCGCACGCCCACGCGGTCCACCGCCTGACCAGCGTACAGATCGGTACTGGTGCCAAGGGTGGTGATAGCACGCACCTGATCGCACAGTAAAAGATCCGTTGTGCCGCCGGAGATATGGAACAGCAGCACCTTCTGGGAGAACAGTGCCTCACCCTTTGCGGCATACAGCGCCGCAGCAGCGTGACCCTGCTGATGGGTAGTGTGGATCAGCGGAATGTCCCGTGCCGCCGCAAAGGCGGTCGCCGCACTGACACCAGCCAGAAAACAGGGCATATAGCTGCCCTCTACCGGGCGCGGCTTTTGCGAAACACCTACGGCGTCTATTTTTGTCAGGTCGAATTCCTGCGCCAGCTCCTGCAGCATCTCCGGCAGAGCTGCTGTGTGATGGAACAGTGCATCGCTTTGCCGGAGACCAAGCTGCCCGGCTTTTACCGGCAAAAAGCGCTTTTTTGCACAAACAACCTCCCCGGCTGTATCAAAAACTGCCAGAGAGGTTGCATAGTTGCTTGTATCGACCCCGAGCGTATAACGACTCACTGTTCAGCCGACTCCGTGACGGCTTCATCACTCAGGCCGTGGTCGCGTGCCACAGCACCCAGCAGGCCATTCACAAATTGGTAGTCCTCGCCCGCGCCGTACTTCTTGGTCAGTTCCACAGCCTCATTGATGGCAACGCCGGGCTTGTTCTCGCCGCCGAACAGCATCTCGGCCACGGCCAGACGCAGCACGGTCAGGCTGACGCGGGGCAGACGCTCCATTGTCCAGTTGCGCAGATGGGCGCGGATCTCGTCATCCACCTCTGCGGAATGATCATAGTAGGCGTTCAGCAACAGACGGCTGAAGGCGTCCACGGGATGTTCCTCGTCGTTCTCAGCGTGATTGGACAGTGCCTCGGCCAGAGGAATGTCACCAAAGGTCTGCGAAAATGCCAGCAAAAAGGCGTTTTCACGGGCTTCTCTACGGGGCAGAATGTTTTCCATAATGTTCCTTTCGCAATACAAACCCTCCCCGCCGGGCGTACCGGGAGGAGGATCGTTTCTGATATGATTTTTTGCTGAATTTGTTACTGCGCTTCGGCAAGGCCTGCAATGACCAGATCCACGCGGCTAACCGTCACATTGGTCATGTTCTGCACGGCAGACTTGACGTTCTCCTGTACTTTTTCAGCCACAGAGGGAATCCGTGCGCCGAACTGCATCATCAGGTGCAGAGTGATGCTGGCCGTGCCGTCCCGCATCTCAACCACCACAGGCGGCTGGATACTGGCAGATTCCAGCAGGCTTTTCAGCTTTTTATTCTGCACGCCGCAGGACACCTCGGCAACGCCGTCTACTTCCAGTGCGGCGCAGCGGGCAATCTTACCCACGACCTCGGTCGAAATCTGAAGGCTGCCGCCCTGAAGATCCATGTTCTGTAAATCCATTGTGCTGTCCTCCATCCAAAGGCTGCTCCGGCAGCGGTTTCAAAACCCTGAAACCGGTCTGCCGTGCCTGCCTTTTGTGTTCAAACGCGCCCTTGTACAGTGCATAAAGGCGCGCAGCATTCATTTTTGATAGAGTTATTATACCATCAATGCGGGGGTAATTTCAATACTTGTTTGGAAAAGAAGATGGAAATCAGCATAGAATGGCATCCCGGCAGCGCATACGGCTTTCTGCCTGCAAGAAAAGCTGCGCCTGCGCCGCCGGGATATCCGCATAGATAAAGAGTGCTTACTTTACCTCCACCACCGTGATATTCTGGGCGGTCACGCTGCTTTTGTTCATCACCACATCCCGGATCTGTGCCACCTGCGCCGCCGTGAGCGGTTCACCCGCTGTCATCACGGTCAGGTCTGCCCGCCCTGCTTGCAAAAAGCACAGGCAATCCGCAAAGCCCTTGGCGCGCACCAGCGTTTCGATCTCGTTTTCTGCGTTCAGATCCTCCAGCCCTGCCGCCATTTGTGCGGTGTACTCCTTTTTCTCCTCCGCTGTCAGGGAGGAGGACTTCAGGCTCTTTTGCAGGGTATCCATCGCTTCGTCGTGTGCCTTTTCCCGCTTGAGCCGAGCCTGTTCAAAAAAGCGGGTGCCGCTGTCGTTTGCTACGCTGACAAGCTGTGCTTCGCCATAATTTTTATTGACACCGGAGGCGGCCTCCGCCTCTGTGGGCAGCGCATCCGTGATGGCAGTCTCCGCTTCTGCCTCCACTGGCTCTGCCGAGACCATGAGGGTGTCGTCCTCTGTCTGCGGAGTAATGTCTGCCCGGGCATACTGCCAGTTTAAGTAGACGGCAATGACCAGCGCCGCCGCCAGTGTCAGGGCGGTGACCCTGCGGGTGTTTCTGGAAAGTGCTCTCATAAAACGCTTCCTCCTTTGTTTTTTGGGTAAATAGTTTTGGTACTCGATCAAAGCAGCAGCTCAGCACTTGCGTTGCTCCACGCAGATGCGGTTCGCGGGCAGATCCAACAGCGAATGCAGCAGCTCAGTAATGCGGGCTGCAACCCGGACATCTCCCCCGCCCTCACACAGCACGGCAACCCCGCAGACCTGCGGCAGATAGGTGGTCTCAGCCAGCGCAGACCCATCCTGTAAAAGAACGTGCGTCTCCTGCTGTTGCAGATCTCCGGTCTGGGTATCTACTGCATAGATAGTCTCCTCTCCGGTGGTCAGGGTGACCATGACCGTGGTGCGCCCTGCCCCCTGCAATTGGCTGATAAGCTCTTCCAGCTGCTGCTCCAGTTGGGTCTGGTACTGGCTGACGGCAGCAGTCCGGACAGTAGATGCCGCGGTTTTCTGCGTGTTGCCGCTGGGTAAAAGTTCCGACAGCAAAAGCAGCAACATTGCCATCACGCCGACCGTCACCGCCAGCGCGGTGCGGTTTTTGTTGTTTTGCAAAGAGCGTAAAGCGGAAAGCAATTCATTCTTCTTCACGGTGTGCTCCCCTCCGCTGCCGTGGGAGCGGTGCCCAGTGTCTGCTGCAAAAAGCTGAGCGCTGCCTGCTTTTGGGCGGCGGTACAGCCCGCCGGGAAGGCAGCAACAACCTTTTTTACCACGACCTGCTGCCCGGCTTTTTCCAGCGTGACCGTCACGCTGGCATCAAGCCCGAACTGCTGGCGGCACTGTGCGGTACAGTACTCCGCCAACCGGGTCTCTGTCTCGGTCAGGATATCCGTTTCCAATGTATCCGACTGCATCGCAGACAGGACCGCCGGGGCTGTGCTCCCTGAAAAAGCGGTCAAAACCTTGCCCGGCAGCCGTGGCAGCTGCGCAAGAAGGACTGCTAAAATATATAACCCGGCTGCGGCTTTTATGCACCGGCCTGCCCAGCTTTGCCCAGCAAAAAAACTGACCAGCTCCGCCCCGATGCACGCCATGCAGAATACTGCCGCGGCCCGCTGAAATGCCTGCATCTAACCACCCCCTGTCAGCATCAGCAGTGCGATGCCCACCACAAACAACATAAAAAACAAGGCCGTAACAGCCGCCATGCAGCGCACGGCTTCGGCAAAGCATTGCAGCAGCTTATGGCAATACTCCAGCCCGCCGATCCCGGCAAGCCAGCCGCAGCAGGACAGAAAAAGCAGATGTATCAGCAGCCCGAGATACAAGGGCGCAAATTCTGCCCCGATGCTGAGCAATGCGGCAATGCCAAGGGTGCTTTTGAGCAACTGCATCCCGGCCAGCACTGCATCTGCCGCGTTGCTCAGCGCCTGCCCTACAATGGGCACACTGCCGGTCAGCAGCTGTCCCAGATGGGAGGCTGAACGATCCAGCTGCACCGTGACTACGCGCTGAATGCTCATCAGGGCGGCGAACGCTTTGCCTGCCCAGCCGATGGCCTGCCGCAGCAGCCGCCCGGTCAGAGTGCAGCCCTCGAACAGGCTTTTGCGGGAACTGATGCCGCAGGCCATGCTGATGGCAAGGTAGCTGCGCAGCAGCGGCTGCAGCCAGAGGGTGACCGCCTGTGCGATAAAACACAGCACCGTGAGCAGAAAGCCGTTTGCAGCCGCTCCGGCGTTCCATTCACCGCCAGCTGCCAACACGCCGCTGTATACCGGCAAAAAGCCCAGCAGATAACTTTTCCACCCGGCCATCCGGGTGCACAGGGCAGCGGCAAGCTTGTCCAGCTCCTGCCACAATAGAACGCCGCAGCCGCCGGCAGCCGCCAGCTCCAGCAGTGCTCTGTCGGCAGTGTCCTGCAAGAGAAATGCAAGTCCAGCTGCCAGCGACAAAAACAGCAGAACATCGGCATATTGTTGCATCGTATCCCGCAGCAATTGCACCGGTTCGGCGGCAAACAAACGCACAAGGGTGCCAAGCGGGTCTGCCGCAAACTGCTCGGCCTGTACAGGTGCCTTGTCGAGATAGGTTTGCCACGGTGTGGCTTCTGCTGCCGCAGCTTTCAGAGCGGTTTTGCTGCACAGAAAACCCAGCGTTGCCATGCAAATGATAAGGCCGCATTTTTTCATCCTGCCAACCCCCAGATCGTCTGGAATATCTGTTCCAGCAGCGGCCATACTGCTGCCAGTACGAGACACCGCCCCGCCAGCCCGGCGCACCATGCAAGAGTATCTGCTCCTGCTTCCTCGCAGAGGGTGCGGACGTAATCTGCCAGCAACAGGATGCCCGCGCTGCGCAAAAGGCAGGAAAAGGCTTGCGCATTGGTGCGCTGCCCCAGCTGTACCATTGCTTGCAGTACCCCGCGCAGCGGCTGTGCCAGACGGAGCAACAGCCACACCGCAGCACCCAGCGAAAGCAGCAACGCAAATGCCGGGGAATACCGCTGCAATAGAACTCCCGCAAAGGCCATCAGCAGCAGCGCAGTCAGCACCGGAACCGCCGCGCTCATAGCGCAAACAGAGACCGGATGGTGGCAAACAGGGTGCTGATCTGCTTGACGAGAATGGAGAGCACTACCACAAGCCCCGCCAATGTGGTCATCATGGCCTGATCCTCCCGCCCGGAGCGGATGAGCAGCTGATTAAGTACTGCTACGATGATGCCGATGGCCGCAATTTTGAACACAAGTTCGATATCCATCCGTTTCTCCTTTGTTCTGTACAGCTTTTACCAAAAGAGCAGCGCCAGCATCATACCGCCAGCCAACCCCAGACGGTGCGGCAAACCGGCCTGCCGCTGTGCTGTGCGGCGTGCCTGCTGTAAATAGTCCTCAAACCGCGCCGTATAGTAACCCAGCCGCTCGCATTCCTGTGCGGCCTCTGCGCGGCCGATTCCGCTAAAGCACTCTGCAAAGCAGGCACGCTCCTCTGCTGAAAGCTGCCACGGTGCAGGCAACTGCTGCAATGTACCGCCGGGATTTTGTGGCAAAAGGCCCTCGCGGCAAAGCTGCCGGCAGAGGCTTTGCAGGTCTGCCCGGCGGTACTGTATCTCCTGCCGGATGCGCTGTAATAACGCGATGGTGCCCTGCAAGGCAGCAAGGTGCAGACTTGTCTGAGCCTGTACCGCATCCCCCGCCAGCCAGCCGCACAGTGGGAGCAAAAGCCAGGCCAAGCCCGTGCAGAAGGCCACTCATACGGCGCACACTTCCCGGATGCAACCCGGTGTCTCCCGCCCGGCAAGGATGACCAGCTGCCGCAGCATCCCGCGCTGCAACAAAGCCTGCACCTGCGGGCGGCACTGTGCCTGTGCAGCATCCGGCGCGTGGATACTGGCAATAAAATCCACCCCGCTGAAAAAGCCCTGCTCCAGTGCCATCGTTTCCTCCAGACTGCCCAGCTCGTCCAGCAGGATCACCTGTGGTGCCAGCGTACGCAGCGCCATCTGGACGGCGCGGGCTTTATCCACCCCGCCAATGCGCTCCAGCGGCGGAAGCGGCCCTTCCGGCGGGAAAAGCTCGCCCCGCTCGTCTATCACGGCCACCAGACGCTGCCGCTCGGCCAGCGTCCGGGCGATAGTGCGCAACAGGGTGGTCTTGCCGCTGCCGGGCTCTCCCACCACCAGCAGCCCGGTAAAGTGCTGTTCCAGCAGCTTGTCCAGCGCGGGCGGCAAAGGGATAACACAACTGCGTGCGATCCGCAGGTTGAGCGAAGTGACCTTTTGCAGAGCGATGCACTGCCCTTCCCGCTGTACGAACTGCCCCGCCACGCCCACGCGGTTGCCGACAGCAGTGGTCAGGTAGCCCTCAGCAAGCTCCCTTTCGTGGGTGTGCACCGAGCCGTTGCAAAGGGTGTGAAATATCTCTTCTATTTGCAGCGCATTCAGCCTCATTGCAGCCAGCTTTGGAGGGCAGCCCGGCAGTGCCGAAGCAGGGCATTGCCGTCCCTGTACAGTAAATGTGACCGCACAGCCAGTGCGCAGCCTCAGCTCCTGTATGCGCACTGCCGTTTGTACGGGCAGCTGTGCCAGCGGCGCTGCAAGCCAAGCGGGAAGGGCTCTGACAGCCTGATAATACTCGTCCACTTTGGTTTCTCCTTCCACGAAAGCTTTGTGCTAGCATTGTATGCGCTTTGTGCGTCATTAGAACCGGGAACCGGGAACGGGCAAACAAAAAATGCCTCTGCAACAGCATTGCAGAAGCTTTTGAAATTACTTGTATTTCGGCATTTAAGAGGGCGCTTTAAGTCGTTTCCTGTTCTGCCGGAGCATCCTGCAGCATAGCAAGAAATTCCTGCTCGGTCAGCACAGGCACGCCCAGCGCCTGTGCCTTGGTCAGCTTGGAGCCCGCCGCTGCACCGGCCACCACATAGGCCGTTTTTTTGGAGACCGAGCCACTGGCTTTGCCGCCGTTTTTCACGATCAGCGCCTCGGCTTCGTTGCGGGAGAGGGTCTCCAGCGTACCGGTGACCACCAGCGTTTTGCCCGCCAGTTTATCTCCCTTCGGCTCGCCCTTCCACTGCATATTGACCCCCGCATCTGCAAGGCGATGCACCAGATCGGTGGTGCCTTCCTTGGCAAAGAACTCCACCACACTCTGCGCCATCACGCCGCCGAAGCCGTCGATCTGACTGATCTGCTCTGCGGTGGCTTCCCGGATGGCCTGCAGTGTGCCGAAATGTTCTGCCAGCAGCGCGGCTGCCTTATCGCCGATGTTGCGGATGCCAAAACCGAACAAAAGCTTATCCAGATTGTTTTGCTTGGAGGCAGTAATAGCTTGCAGCAGATTGTCCGCGCTTTTCTCCTTGAATTTGTCCAGCTCCAGCAGCTGTTCCCGGGTCAGCGTGTAGATATCTGCTGCGGAATGCACCAGTTCCTTTTCCACCAATTGGGTGGCCACCGCCTCGCCCAGACCCTCGATATCCATGGCATCCCGGGAGGCAAAATGGATGATGTTGCGCAGTGCTTGTGCCGGACACTCCGGGTTCACGCAGCGCAGGGCAGCTTCGTCCTCCAAGTGCACCACCGGCGCACCGCAGGAGGGGCAGACCGTAGGCATGGTGTAGGGTTCAGCCCCCTCTGCATGATGGGTGACCCCGATGACCTCCGGGATAATATCGCCCGCTTTGCGCACCTGAATGGTGTCCCCGATGCACAGCCCGAACTGTCGGATGAAGTCCTCGTTGTGGAGAGTGGCGCGAGCTACCGTAGTGCCTGCCAGAAACACCGGGTCAAAGCAGGCGGTGGGGGTAAGCACACCGGTGCGCCCCACAGCCACCTCGATGCTGCGCAGGGTGGTCTCCTTGACCTCCGGCGGGTATTTGAAGGCGATGGCCCAGCGCGGGAATTTGTTGGTGGAACCCATCAGCTCCCGCTGCGCAAAATCGTTCACCTTGATAACAGCACCGTCCATGTCAAAGTCCAGCTTGGAGCGGTTCTGCCCGATGTTCTCAATCTCGGCAATGGCGTCCTCGATATCATGCACCACATGGTAGCGCGGCGATACCGGCAGGCCAAGGCTTTTGAGGTAATCCAGACTTTCGGAGTGCTTGGTCAGGGTCTTGCCCCGGATCTGCTGCACATTGAACACAAAGATAGAAAGCCCACGGCTGCCGGTGATGCGGGCGTCCTTTTGCCGCAGAGATCCGGCTGCTGCGTTGCGGGGATTTTTAAAAGGTGCTGCACCCTGCAATTCCTGCTCGGCGCACAGGTGCTGAAAGGCCTCGTGGGGCATATATACCTCGCCGCGTACCTCCAGAAACTCCGGTGCGTCTTTAAGAGTCTTGGGGATGCTGCGGATGGCACGCACGTTTGCGGTAACATCCTCGCCCACCACGCCGTCACCGCGGGTGGAGGCGCGGACGAGCTGTCCATTCTCATACTCCAAGCTGCAGGAAAGGCCATCGATCTTGATCTCTACGACATACTCCGGCTCTACTCCGGCCTCGCGGACGCGGCGGTCGAAGTCCCGCAGCTCGTCAAAGGAAAATGCATCCAGCAGACTTTCCATCTTGACGGCATGGGTCACCTTGGGCAGCTTGCTGCTGGCGGTGCCACCCACCTTCTGGGTGGGCGATGCTGCTGTGACCAGCTGGGGAAACTGCGCTTCCAGTTCCTTCAACTCCCGCGTCAGGGCATCGTATTCAAAATCCTCCAGCTCCGGCGCATCCTGATCGTAGTAAAGTCGGTTGTTTTTCTCAATAATTGCGCGCAGTTCTTTCACACGCTTTTTTGCATGTTCCAGTTCCAAATATTCCACTCCCCCGCGATATGATTTTGTTTTCTGCCTGCTGTGCCCAATGTGACTTACAGAGCGCAGGTTGACCCGGGCAGAAAACATTCTGATTCTATAGACTGTACTTCAGTATACCACATCCATGGATGGTCTGCAAAGAGTAAAATACAAATCGTATTTTTAAGATGTTTTTCAGAAATGAAATCGATGTCAGCATGGTACTTATGTTGATTTTTAATCTCTTTCGAAAGATACTAGGTGTATACTTGCCGTATTTTGCAGCGTCAATACGTCTTATTTTGCAAATTTTCTTTTCTGCCTTTTCGGTAACTCTTTGCATTGTTTTTCTGCGCAACACGAACGAAAAGCGCTCCATTCCCGGCGCGGCAGCTCGTACCGTCCGGGAATGGAGTGCTTTTTCCGATTATTTACAGCCTTACGCTCAGGTGGCCGGGATCAGCAACCGCTGTGCCTGCGGCAGACAGGCAAGTTCCTCTTCCAGCTGGTTTGCCGCAAGGATCTGCGCCGGGGCCACATGGAACCGCCGGGCCACTGCAAACACCTCCTCCCCGGCCTGCGCGTAGTAGATACGCAAGGCGATCTCGGGGTCGGTATCGGGCAGCGGGTCGCCAAGGGTGATACTGCCGATGACCGGGCTGGTGGTGCAGCCTAAAAATCGTGCCCCTCTGCCCGGACTGTAATCGTAGCTTCCAGTGTGCCGCCCGCACAGGTGCATTGCACGTTCTCGGTGCTCAGCCAACATTCCGGCACAAGCACCGTTCCCTCCGGCGGCGTAATGGGCAGCGGGACAGCGACCTCCAAGGTTTTTTCGTAGCTTTCCAGCTCGCCGAGGGTGTTCTCTGCAAGGGCTGTTACCACCGCCTTTGCGGCAAGCACCCAGCCCTCCCCTTTTTGGACGGCCTGCTGAGGGCCGTAGTGCACAAAACAGGCCCGCAGCTGCGCCCCTGCATCCGGAAGAGGTCCGGAGCCTGTGGCGGTGGCGGTATCATTCAGGGTGCAGAGCAACTGCTCTGTGACGAGCGGCTGCGGTGTGAGTTCCGTTTCAAACCGGGTGGAAAAAAGCATCCACTGCCACCTGCAGCTGATAGCTGCGCCATGCCCGCAGGTGCAGCATGACATTTGCCGTCAGCTGGGCGGCGGCGCTTTCTGCCTGTGACAGGGTAAACCCCACCGGCTCTGCCACGCACAGACAGCGGCAGTCCTCGGTGATGCCCTCTAAATCTATTACCTGCTGGAAGGGCAGCGCCGCCGCCTGACTTTGCAGGGCCGTGTCCCCTTCTGCCCGCCATGCACACTGCACCCGCAGTTCCCCCTTGACAACAGCTTTACCGGCAAGCAGCTTTACCTCTGCCACACAGGCGTTACCGGTAATATCCAGTACAGCCGCGGGGGGCCTTTGCGAAGACAAGTTCTCCCTCTAAGGTAACAAGCTTATCCAACACGGCCACACTGCGCACGCCTTGCAGGGTGCGCAGCTGCTGCTCGATGCCGCCATCTGCCAATGCGGTGATCACCTCGGTCTTGCACTGGGTGTGCACCGTGACCACCAGCCCATAGGCGCCCCGCACCTCGATGCGGCGCGGGTCTGCCGCGCGGGTGTTGAGGTACTCTGTCTGCCCTTCCACCACGGCTGTCCATGCCGTAAAGGTAAGCTCCGGCAGTTCCAGCTGCCGGGTGAAGGGCAGCTTTTGCTCGGTCTGGCACAGGTCTTTTTCTGCTTCGCTCTGGTAAAACACCGTGCAGCGCAGATAGCCCTCTAAGGTAAGTCTGCCCGGTTGCAACTGCCGCTGCAGAACAACCGGGCGGACAAAACACTTGACCAGCTTACCCACCGGCGGCAGGTCATCCGAGATGCGGATATCGGTCTCCAGCGGAAGTTCTGCTTTTACGGTACAGCCTGCCCCGCCCTGCGGCAGCGTATCCCGGAATATCTTCAGTTCCATGTGCAGTGTGCTCCTTTCCCTGTCCGTTTCCGTAAGAGTGTATGCGGCAGCAGGCGACGGTATGCCGGCAGTAAAAGGCCGGTGTGCAGCAGCTTTGCCACACACCGGCCTTTTTTGGATTCAGTTCTCTTTGCGGATGCCGAACAGCTTGCGCAGAATGCCGCACAGCGCTTTCGGGCTGCGAATGACCACTACCTGCATCTCCACCCCGCCTTTCGCTCATGTTTACCCCATTATAGCGTCTGACGGGCAAAAATGTTCCGGGAAGAGGTTTAATCTGCGATGGTCTCCACCACCACAAGCGCGCCCTGCCGTGTGCTGATGGTGATGCAGTCCGATCCTTCGGCATATTCGTTGCTCACGCCCAGCGGATAGCCTGCTGTGAGCACGGCATCCTCTAACTCATAGAAGGAGCCTTTTTCATACACGCCCTCGGCGCGTCCCTCCATGGGGAAGGCGGAGAAGTAGAAGAACTCCTCCTTGGGATAGCGGCGGCTCTCGCCCGGCAGCACAAAGGTGATGCGGGAGCGCTCGTCCTGCAAGGCAGCGCGGATGCCGCGCTGCTCCAGCCCAAGGCCGGTGCACAGGTTTGCAAGGGTGTGCTCCACCCGCTTGCCGCCCAGTGCGCCCAGCAAAAGCACCTCGTCAAAGCCCTTTTGCGCCGCGAGCTTTGCGGCATACTCGGTATCGGTGTCGTCCTTGACGTGGGGTAAAACGACGATATCGTCCGCATTCTGCTGCGGACAGGGAGCGGAATCAAAATCGCCTACAATGATATCCGGCTTGCAGCCCAGCCGTTCGCAGTTGCGGTAGCCCGCATCGCAGGCAATGATAAAATCATCGCTGCGCAGCAAGCGCTTAAGTTCCGGCTGCACCGGGCAGGCGGAAAGGATCACACAACGGGACATCTCATTCTTCCTTCCGTATTACACTTTCGGGCGCTGCCAGTCCTTGACATCCTTTACCTCGTCGTACATGGCGCAGTAGCTGTCGTACCGGGTCTTGGAAAGTTTGCCCTCTGCCAGCGCTTCCCGCACAGCACAGCCTTTTTCGCTGCGGTGGGAGCAGCCGGTAAACTGGCACTGACCAAGATAAGGGCCAAATTCCGGGAAAGCGTGCTCAAGATTCTCCTTGGGGATGAACCCGGCACGATTCGCCTCCAAGCTGGCAAAGCCCGGCGTGTCGGCAATGCGTCCGCCGTAGGCTTCAAAGATGGTCACCTCACGGGTTGTGTGGCGGCCGCGTCCCAACTTCTGGCTGATGGCGCTGGTCTCGCGGGCAGCGTCCGGCAGCAGCGCGTTCAACAGGGTGGATTTGCCCACACCGGAGTTGCCGCAGAAAGCGCACAATCTGCCGTTGATCCACTGCTTTACTTCGTCCAGACCTGCACCGCTTTCGTAGTCGATGCGGATAAACGGCAGGGTGGACTTTGCATAGGCATTTGCCAGAAAATCCGCCTCGGCAAGGTCGCTTTTGGTACACACCACCACCGGCTGTACGCCCTTATCCACCGCAATGGCCGAAAGCTTATCCAGAACCAGCGTGCTGGGGGTAGGCTGGGTGGTGCTGGCCACAAGAAACAGCACATCCAGATTTGCCACCGGCGGGCGCACAAAACATTTTTGCGGGGCTCGATCTGCGCAATGACCGCTGCGTCATTCTCGGTCTCCAGCGTCACCTCATCCCCTGCCACGGGGGTGATCTTCTGTTTGCGGAAGATGCCGCGGGGTTTGCACTCCACGATGCCATCCGGCGTTTTTACATAGTAAAAGCCGCCAATGCCTTTTACGATATAACCGTTCATGCATATCCTCCGTCAGCTCAGCAGCGAGGACCACCAGTCCAGAATACCGCCGCCTGTGGAGCTGCTGCTGGAGCTCGGCTCGCTGCTGCCGCCGGTGCTATCGCCGCCGGCAGAGCCTTCACCTGTGGTGCCGGAAGTGCCGTCACTGCCGGGCTGCACCGGTTCCTGTACCGGTGCAGCGCCCGCGCTGACCACAACATTTACGCGGCTGTTCAGCTTTGCGGTAGTACCTGCCGCAGGGCTCTGGCTGAGCACCGTACCTGCTGGCTGGTCGCTGTATTCTTCACTCCGGCTGCCAAGCCCCAGATGGTTCTGCACCAGCAGGGTGCGGGCATCATCCACCCTCATGCCGGTAAGCGAGGGCACCTTGGTGGTGGTGGACACCTGCGGACGACTGATATAGAGGATGACCGTAGAGCCTGCCGCCACCTGCGTACCGGCGGCAGGGTCGGTGCGGATAACCGCACCGGAGGCCACCGAGGTATCCACAGCCTGCGTGACCAGCACCGAAACGCCCAGTGCCTTGAGCTGTTGCTCGGCATCGGTTTGCACATAGTTGGTCAGGTCCGGCACGGTGACATACTGGGTGCCCAGGCTGACGGTCAGCGTCACGCTCTGACCCTCGCGGACGGTGCGGCCGGATACCGGCGACTGCTTATAGATATAACCGGCCGCATAGTTGCTGTTATACTCCTCTTCCCACTCTGGGGAGATCTGGCCGGATGCAATCTGATCCGTAGCCATGGCCTGCTCTTTGGTCATGCCGATATAATCCCCAAGGGTGACATCGGCCTTGCTGTTCATCAGGTTGGAGGAGTCGTTCAGGATCATCCAGCACAGTGCCATGCAGGCCAGTGCAAAGGCAATGGTGATGCCGAACAAGGCCGGCAAAAAGACAGTGCGGCGTTTTTTGCCCGGTTTTCCCTTGCCTTTTTTGCGGGGTGCGGGCTGTTCGTTCTGACGGATCGCGCGGTTCTGGTTCATGGTACGTTTCACCACCTTTTCGGGCGCTTCTTCTGTAATATACTGATATTCAAACAGCACGGAGGGGTTCTGCACATAGGTGTCCAGTGCTTCCAGCATCGCCCGTGCCGAAGGGTAACGGTTCTGGGGGAGCTTTGCCATAGCCTTTTCGGTGATCTCCACCAGCGCATAGGGCACTTCCGGTGCCAGTTCGTGCAGCGAGCGGGGCTCGTCCGAGATCTGCTTGATGGCAACCTCAACCACGTCATCGGCATCAAAGGGCAGATGTCCGGAAAGCATCTCGTACATCATGACGCCCACAGAGTAGATGTCGCTGGTGCGGTCGGTCTCGTCTCCTTTTGCCTGCTCCGGGCTGATATAATGCACGCTGCCCATTGCCTTGCCGGCCAGCATCTGGTTATCTGCCCGGGAAATGCGGGCGATACCGAAGTCCATCATGCGCAGCTGGCCGTTATCCAGCAGCATAATATTCTGGGGCTTGATATCCCGGTGCACGACGCCGTTGGCGTGGGCATGCTCCAGCGCCTTGAGGATCTGGGAGATGAAGTGCACGGTCTCCCGGCTGGAAAGCTTGCCGCCCCGCTCGTTGAGGTACTCCCGCAGGGTCATGCCGTCCACATATTCCATAACAATATACTGCAGATGGTCGTTGACCGAGACATCGTACACCTTAACGATATTGGGGTGATTCAGCAGTGAGATGGCCTTGGATTCGTTTTTAAAGCGGCGCACAAGATCCGGGTCGTGCATATACTCCCGCCGCAGCACCTTGACGGCCACCACAGTCCCGGCAGGCACAGGACCGTTCTGTCCTCGCATGACCGCCTTATACACGTTGGCCATGCCGCCGGAGCCGATCAGCTCCTGCACCTCATACAGACCGTCCAGTCTTTTACCGATCAGGTTATCCATGGCGCACCTCCATCGGCTCTACTCCCACCAGCAGGGCGGTAATGTTATCCGGGCCGCCGTTTTCGTTGGCGGTACGGATCAGAACGTCCGGCAGATCGTAAAAAGACCCGCTGCGCAGCAGTTGCTCCAGCTGCTCTGTGGGTACGGCATTGGTCAGGCCGTCCGTGCACAGCAGCAGAACATCCCCTGCCTGCAGCGCTACGGTGGTGAACTCCGGCTCCAGCCGGTAATCCACGCCCAGCGCCCGGGTGATGATGTTTTTTCTGCGGGTGATGCTCTGCCTGCTCCTGCGTGATGGTGCCGCAATCCACAAGCTCCTGCACATAGGAGTGGTCGTGGGTCAGCTGCGCCAGCTTACCGTCCCGGTACAGGTAGGCGCGGGAATCGCCCGCGTGGCTCAGATAGGCCTTGCCGCCGCGCACCAGAGCGCAGACGGCGGTGGTGCCCATACCGGCCAGAGACTCCTCCCGCAGTGCCTTCTGGAACACATAGCGGTTGGCACTGAGCAGCGCCTTTTTCAGAAAAGTCTCCTCTTCGCCGGGGATGCACTGGTTGTACTGCTCCTGAAAGCAGCGCTCGATGACGCTGCACGCACACTGCGAGGCTTCCCGCCCCGCCGCGTGCGCCGCCCATGCCATCGCATACCAGCGCCCATGCTGCATCGCCGGGCAGTTCCCCGGCACGGTAATCATCCTGATTGTCCTGCCGGACGCGCCCCACGTCCGTTTTTCCTGCAAGTTTCATAGGTTTCTCCCTCTATTTATGCCTTGCCGTTCATTTCGTCGCGGCGCAACTGGCCGCAGGCGGCGCTGATCTCGCTGCCAAGGCGGCGGCGCACCGTAGCGTTTACGCCAAGACTTTCAAGCTTTTGCTGGAACCGGCGCACATTGGCTGCATCCGTAGCGGAGTACGGACTGCCGTCCACTGGGTTGATGGGGATCAGATTTACATGAGCACCCATGCCCCGGATCAGGTCTGCCAGCTGCTTTGCGCAGATATCAGAATCATTGACACCGCGCACCATGGAATATTCAAAGCTGACCCGGCGGCCGGTAGTCTCCTGATACCGGCGCACGGTCTGGATCAGCTGCTCCACCGGGTAGGCATCGTTGACCGGCATCATACTGCTGCGGATCTGGTTGGTGGGTGCGTGCAGCGAGATGGAAAGGGTGAGCTGCAGTTTTTTCTCCGCCAGCTGGTCGATCTTGGGCACAAGGCCGCAGGTGGAAAGGCTGATGTTGCGCATGCCGATATTGACGCCCTCGGGCGAGGTGATATTCTCCAAAAAGCGCATCACTTCGTCAAAGTTGTCCAGCGGCTCGCCGATGCCCATGAGCACGATATGGGAGATGCGCTCGCCGATATCTTTCTGGGCAGTGTAGATCTCGGAGCATATCTCGCCTGCTTCAAGGTTGCGCACACGCCCCGCCTGTGTGGAGGCGCAGAACCGGCAGCCCATGCGGCAGCCCACCTGCGTGGACACGCACACGGTATTGCCGTAGTGGTAACGCATGACAACGGTCTCGATGCAGTTGCCGTCCGCCATGCGCAGCAGATACTTCACAGTACCGTCTTTAGCCTCCTGACGGCGCTCGATCTGCGGTGCAGCGATATAAAAGGTTTCTTCCAGCTTTGCCAGCAGGGTCTTGGGCTGGTCGGTCATGGCAGAAAACTCGGTGACCAGCTTCTGGTGCACCCAGTGGAAGATCTGCTTTGCCCGGAAACCCGGCTGCCCCAGAGCTTTCAGTTCAGTAGTCAATTCTGCCAGCGTCAGAGAAGAAATACAGCGTTTTTGTTCCATTCTGTTCTCCTATAAGAGGATACGACCCACAAAGGTCGTGGTTATTGCGTTGCGGCGGCTTTTTGCAACACGCACAGGAAAAAGCCGTCCATGCCGGTGCGGGTGGGCACCGAAAGGCAACCATGCTCCCCTGCCGTCATTCCGGCGGGCAGCGGCACCTCCGGCGCGCAGACCGCAAATTCCGGGTGGCGCTGCAAAAAGGCTGCGATCTGCTGCTGATTTTCTGCCGGGTCGATGGTGCAGGTGGAGTAGACCAGCCGTCCGCCCGCCTTGAGCAGCGCCGCAGCGGTATCCAGAATTGCCGCCTGTGTGGCAAGCAGTTCTGCCTGCCGGTCAGCTTCCAGCTTTTTATAGCGCAGATCCGGCTTTTTTGCCAGAATGCCCAAGCCGCTGCAAGGCACATCCGTCAGGATGCGGTCTGCCATGGGCAGTGCAGGGTTCGGCTTGGTGGCATCATTACAAAGGGTGTGCACCCCAGTAAAGCCCATGCGATCCACAGCGGTGCGGATCAGCCCCACACGGTTCTCTGCTGCATCGCAGCTGTACAGCTCTCCTGTACCCTGCATCTGCTCGGCCAGCAGAACGGTCTTGCCGCCGGGGGCAGCGCACAGATCCAGCACCGTCTCGCCGGGGGCTGCGCCCACGCAAAGGGCTGCCAGCTGGCTGGCCTGTCCCTCCACATGGTAGTAGCCCTGCCGGAACAGTTCGTTGTCTGCCGGACTGCCGGCAAATCGTGCCAGCACGCTGCCGGGCACAATACCCTGCCGCACCTCTGCTGCGCCCTGCTCTGTAAGCAGCGCGCACAGCTGTGCAGCGCTGGCCTTGAGGGGGTTTGCACGCAGACAGGTCAAACCGCCATCGGCCTGATAGGTCAGGATGCCCAGTGCTTCATCCGGGTAATTTTTGTGGAGGAATTCCGCCACATCCCGCCCGGCAGAGCCAAGCACCATCAGGCGCTGGATCTCGTCTTTAAAGACGGCAGCGTCCAGATTATAGCCGCAGGCCTTGCGCAGCACGGCATTGACAAGGCCGGAGGCGCTGGATTTTTTAAAAGTGCGGGTCAGCTTGACTGCCTCGTTCACCGCAGCAGAGGCAGGAACCTGCATATAGCGAGCCTGTGCCAGTGCAGCGCGTAAAATTTCCCGCACGGGTGCATCCAGCTTTGCAAGACCCTTGGGCAGAAACTGCTCCAGAATATAGTCCAGTGTGCCGCGATGCTCCAGCACGGTGTAGAAAATGGCACTTGCAAAGGCCTTATCCCGACCTTCCAGCTTCTGGCGCCTGAGTTCTGCGTCCAGCACCAGATTGGAAAAGCCATCCTGCTCCTGCCGTACCAGTGCGGCGACTGCCGCCGCACGCGGATTTGCGGCCATCAGAGACTATCCCCCGTTTTCAGACGCAGACCCGCTGCAAAGGCAGTGCCGTCCATAGGCTTTTTGCCCTCCGGCACGACCTCCAGCAGCTGGATAGCCCCCTCGCTGCAGGCTACGGTCAGGGGCTTTGTGGCCAGCACCGTGCCAGGGGCTTCGCCATGAGCGACAGCCACACGGCAGGACATCACCTTGAGCTTTTTGCCGCCGGAAGTGATAAACCACGCACCCGGCCAGGGGTTCATGCCGCGCACCCAGTTATGGATATGGGCGGCAGTGTCAGTCAGGTGGAACTCCGCCATCTCCTTGTTCAGCATAGGGGCAAGGGTGGCGTTTTCGTGGTCTTGCGGCACAGCTGTCAGAGTGCCTGCGGCGATCTGAGGAATCGTTTCACACAGAGCTTCGGCACCCACAGCGGTAACGCGGTCGAACAATTCACCGCTGGTCTCCTCGGGGTCGATGGTGATTTTTTTGCAGTACAGCACATCGCCGGTATCCAGCCCCTCATCCATCTGCATGATGGAAACGCCAGTCTCAGCGTCACCGTTCAGCACCGACCACTGCACCGGGGCGCTGCCGCGATACTTCGGCAGCAGCGAAACGTGCAGATTGATGCAGCCGTAGCGGGGCATTTCCAGCACGGACTTCGGCAGAATGCAACCATAAGCCACCACCACGATCAGTTCCGGGGCAAGGGCGCGGATAGTGTCATCCTCGCTGCCGTCCCGCAGGGTGCGGGGCTGGAACACAGGCGTGCCGTGTGCCAGAGCAACCTCCTTGACCGGCGGTGCGGTGAGCACCTGTTTACGGCCGACAGGCTTATCCCGCCGGGTGTACACAGCACAGATATCGTGCCCGGCAGCATACAGGGCTTTCAGGCACTCGGCAGCAATATCCGGCGTGCCCATGAACAAAATGCGCATCAGTTGTTTCCTTTCGCTTCGCGGGCGGCCTTTTTGCCTTCCTCGGTATCCTCATAGAAGTACTCGCTGGATTCCATGATGGTGATGCCGTCCAGATGGTCGTTCTCGTGCTGGATGCAGCGGCCCAGCAGGCCGTCAGCTTCCAGCTCGAACCATTCGCCGTTGCGATCCTGCGCACGCACCTTGACAGCAACGGGGCGGGTCACAGCGCCGTTGTGCCCCGGGAAGGACAGGCAGCCCTCGTAGGCAGTCTCCTCTTCCTCAGAAACGGCAAGGATCTCGGGGTTGACAAAATCAATGAACTTGTACTCGTAATCCTCGGGGATCTCCTCCGGGGCGTCGGTGGTGTCCCACACCACGAACAGGCGGCGCATCATACCCACCTGCGGGCCAGCCAGACCCACGCCGTCGGCGGCGATCATGGTCTCGCGCATATCGTCCAGCAGGGTGGCCAGACGGTCGTCAAAATTGGTCACAGGGCGGCAGACCTTGTTCAGGATGGGGTCGCCTTCTTTAACAATATTACGGATAGCCATAATGGTACCTCCAGTTTTATCAGATGTCTCCGTCCGAGTGCAGGTCTACCACGACCGATGCCTTGGACGGCAGTTTTTCTTTTTCATACAGTGCCAGCGTACTGCGCACAAGGTCGCGGAAACGGCGGTCGTTGCGGCACTTGACGGTGAGCTTATAGCGGTAGGTGTCGTTGATCTTTTCAATGCTGCCGGGCGTAGGGCCCAGAATGCGCAGGGGCAGATCCGGCTGCTTGGCCGCCTGCTGCCCTAAAAGCGCCGAGAAACGGGCAGCGGCGCGCGCCACCTCGTTCTCCCTTGCACCGGCAAAGCCAATGACGCACAGCCCGCAGAAGGGCGGGTACAAGCCAAGCTTGCGGTAAGCGATCTCCTGCTCGTAGAAGGCATCATAATCCTGTGCAGCGGCAAGGGTGAGCACCGGGTTGTCCGGGTCGGTGGTCTGGATGATGGCAAAGCCGGGCTCTTTTGCGCGGCCGCTGCGTCCCACCACCTGTGTGATCAGGCTGAACACGTTCTCGTATGCCCGGAAGCCCTGCGCGAACAACAGCGAATCAATGCCCAGAACACCCACAAGGGTCACGTCCTCGAAGTCCAGACCCTTCGCCACCATCTGGGTGCCCACCATGATATCGTATTCATGCGCTGCAAATTTGGCAAGCAGCTTCTCGTGGGCGTCCTTGGCGGCGGTAGAGTCCTGATCCATGCGCAGCACCCGCGCCTCCGGGAAGAGCTTTGCCAGTTCCTCCTCGGCCTTTTGGGTGCCAAAGCCCCGGTACTGCAGCTTGCCGCCGCAGGCCGGGCAAAGGGTGGGCGGCGGCTCCTGCTGGGAGCCGCAGTAGTGGCACAGCACCTTATGCGCTGATTTGTGGTACACCATGGGCACGCTGCACTTGGGGCACTTGAGCACCTCGCGGCAGTCCTCGCACTGGGCGATGGTCTGGTAGCCCCGGCGGTTGAGCAGAAGAATGGTCTGCTTTTCCGCTTCCAGATTGCGGCGGATGGCGTCCTCCAGCGCAAGGCTGATTTCCCGGGGATTGCCTGCTGCCAGCTCTGCCCGCATATCCACGATCTGCACGCTGGGCAGCGGGTTGCCGCCGTAGCGCTTGGTCAGGCGCACCAGCTGGGTGCGTCCGTTCTGTGCAGCGTAGAAGCTCTCGGTGCTGGGGGTGGCGCTGGCCAGAAGCAGCAGGGCACCGTTTTCGGCGGCACGCTGCCGGGCGACCTCGTGGGCAGAGTAGCGTGGTGCGGATTCCGACCGGTAGGTGTGCTCCTGCTCCTCGTCAATGATGATAAGGCCGATGTTTTCCAACGGCGAAAACACTGCGCTGCGGGTGCCGACCACGATATCTGCACCGCCGTCCTGAATCATCTGCCATTGCAGCAGACGCTCGGTATGGTTGAGCGCGGAGTGCTGCACCGCCACCCGGCGGCCGAACTGTCCTTTGAGCCGCAGGATCATCTGCGGGGTCAGGCTGATCTCCGGCACCAGCACCAGCGCCTTGCGGCCAAGTTCCAGACAGCGGGAAATCAACTTTAAAAACACCAGCGTCTTGCCGCTGCCGGTCACACCGTACAACAGCGCCGAATGGGGTGCGGTATCTTCTAGCTTAGGCAGCAGCGTGTCGTAAGCGGCCTGCTGCTGCTCTGTGAGGGTGATGGGGTCGTTGCGCAGCGGGATGGAGGCGTACAGGTCGATGGACTTATTCACCTTGCTGCATTCCAGCACACCCTTGGTGCACAGGTTATCCAGCACCGCGCGGCTGATGCCTTTATCCTCCAGTTCGTTCAGGGTGCGAGAGCCGCCGCTCAGCAGCGCCACCGCCGCCAGCTGCTTTGCCGTAGGCTTTGGCTTTTGCGGCAGAGTGCCCACAAGCTTATAGGCATTTTCGGTGTGACGGGTAAGCTGCTTTTGCAGCACCGGGGTCACACCGTCTGCCGCCACGGCAGGCTTGTACTGTGCACCATACGGAATGACTGCCTTGACGGCCTCGTAGTAGGTGCAGAAGGTGCGTTCCTTTAAAAAATGCACCAGCCGCAGCAGCTCCGGGGTCAGGCAGGCCGAAGCCGGGGCTACGTCAAACAGATATTTCAGCTTGGAGTGCTCCGGCTCGGCATCGCAGGCCAGTACCACACCCATGCGGGCGCGGCTACCCTTGCCAAAGGGCACCAGCACCATGCTGCCAAGGCGCACCGCATTCTGGTGCTCCGGCAGAACAGCGTAGGTATACAGCTTATCAAAATGGAAGGTCGCATTGCTGACGGCAATGCCTACCGTTTTGGGCATTCGTCCAACTCCTTCAACGCTTGATTTTTCACTCCTGCAACCCGGCGCGCTGACAGATGACCTGATACAGCTCTGCGGCGCAGGGCTCGATTTGATTATTGACCAGCTTTACGGTAAACTTATCCTGCTCGGCCAGTTCCTGCCGGGCGGTGGCGAGACGCTCCTGAATGCTTTCCTCGGTCTCGGTGCCGCGGCCGCGCAGACGGTGCTCCAGTTCCTCCACAGAGGGCGGCAGCAGGAACACGGTGGTAGCGCCCGGGAACATCCGGCGGATATTGGCAGCGCCGTGCACGTCAATGACCAGCACGACTACCTTACCGGCCTCCAGCCGCTTTTCCACCTCAGACTTCAGGGTGCCGTAGTAGTTGCCGTTATAGAAGTTGTGCTCCACCACCTGATCGTTTTCCAGCAGCT
>ENA-OQDT01000517-OQDT01000517.1-human-gut-metagenome-genome-assembly--contig:-NODE-517-length-25017-cov-15.945239_pt1 | contig 25017 bp, 26 predicted proteins | sample MGYA00242786_ERZ504617 | MGnify/ENA primary metagenome ERZ504617 (study PRJEB26092, sample SAMD00036337) | human gut metagenome | host: Homo sapiens | study: EMG produced TPA metagenomics assembly of...
GTTTAGAACCGGCTATACTATACTCATTTTGACAGAATGATATACCACGAATTTTATCAGAGTTATCTGTATGATTAAAGCGCATACCTATACCCTGACTTTTGAGAATGCCAAGAAAATCATTCCAAGAACGAGATACAGCCAGTGCATCAAGAGTTGCAGAACGTAGATTATACTTCCGTAATTGATAAGGGCGCAAACGACTCTTGTTTCTGGCTTTACTATTCTTTGGGGCAAAGTACAGTCCATATTCTTTAGTCAAAGCCCGACATACTTTAGTATTACGTATTCTTTCATTGCTGTCAGAAATGAGATTGCCATCATTGTCTATCCGATTGAACACCAAATGACAATGAGGATGTTTCGTGTCGTGATGTCGGGTTATGATATATTGAGTATTGCGAATCCCCATTTGTTCCATCCATTTCTTAGCAATCTCTACCATCAGCGTATCTCCTTCTTCGTTATCAGGGAAACGACTAATGTCGTACGAAGAAAAAGCAAGTGATACGTGTTTCACCGGACTTTTTACTTTCGGGCGCATGGACGCTTGTATCTGAAAAGAATCAGCTATGGTTTTATTACTGATGACACAGACACCTTCGTGTGCTAAAAGTATGGCACATTTCTTCTTGTTCTTTTGGTCATTGGCATAATTCACTATTCCTCCGAAATCTGCTCTTGTTTTAATCTTTGCTATCATGGCTATTGTTCTTTACTTGGGTGATAATTCTACTGACTTCTGATATGATTGAAAAGCATTGTTGCTTGACTGCTTCCAAACCATAAGTGTGCATCTGATGGGCAATCTGATTGACATTGTTAGCGATTCCGGAAAGGTCACGGATTGCCGATGCCATTTCCGGACTGATACGCTGACAGACCTGACAATCCATTGCCGCCTGATGGCAAAATTCATTGACAGACAATCCTGCCTGTTCCGCTTTGGATTGGATATAGATATAGTCGTTCTCGGTAAACATTACCCGAAAACATTTGGTACGTTTCTGATAGTTCGCCAACTTAGGGCGACCGCCAAGTTTCTTCTCCTTCATATTTATCTTAACTTTCAATGTTCATGAATTGATTTTTTGAGAGCGGCAGTTTATCAGCTTGCCGTATAGGTTTTAGTGGCACTAAAACACAAACTTGCCACTCAAAAAATCTTCCTATATTTCCCCTGCTCTATTCGGCATAGCTTACCATCTTTGATAAAGGCTTCTATCCACTTGTTTGCAGTACTTCCATTTTCACCCAAAGATGAAACCTGTACATCATAATCCTTCTTCGTGAAAGTATCGGGTAACATATTATAAAGGGTATTCCTTCGTGCATAAACGCCGGTCTCTTGCGAAGCGAAATTGAATCGTTTGGACTGATTTCCTGACAAATTCTGATAAATGAATACGGCATGATAAAGTAAGGTTTCGCAAATATTCATGGCTGTAGAATAGTCATACTCATGGCAGACCAGTTGCTCTGTCTTGTCATGTGAGGAAGAATTGCGATGTACATTCTCCAAATGCCGGACAGCGGTCAACACCATCATTATACGATAAGCAATTAGTCCCATCCGTCTGACTACTCCTTGCATCTTGTTATCCACTTCGTCACAACACTCCTCATTCACACGGCTGAGATATTCAATAAAGTGTTCCTGCAAATCGGAGGGAAGGGAAAAGGAATAATTTCCCTGTCGTACAAATTCTTCATGCAGATAGCAGAACTTATCTCCCAATAGTTTGAACATTGCGTTCTTGGATTGAGAAATATCGCTTGTGGCAAACACATTTCTTATGCCTCGCTTGAAGCGGATGATATAGAAACAAAAACGGCTCATCAACCCATTCTCCGCATCAGGTATCAATCTTCTTACCTGTTCGGGAGTTCCAGCCAAAGCTACAGAAACTCTCGGATTAGCTACTTCACAATACTCTCTATCCTTGCGACGGCTCAAACTTACCAACTCATGATGAAATGCCTTTCGCAACACATCGGAATAATTGCCATAGTCCGACTTCAATGTTTGGCTTAACGTGTCGCCCTCCGACTCAAACAACAGTCCAACTCCGTCATTATCTCCCAGTATCTTCAAGAAAGAGCTTGCGCTGCTATTGGCAGGAATGACGAGCATACACATGGGCGGCTCGGCTGGCATAGTCATTCCATTATCTTTCTTACCTTTGATATAAGCATTCATCGCTTCTTTATATTCCTGTTCCAATCGCTTTGAAAGTTCATGCAAATGGCGGTTAATGGGTACTACCAGTTCTCTGCATAGGGTTAATGCCCCTTTTCCCATACCTGCATCTGCTACAACAAACAGATAAAGATTCGGATAAACAATGCGCTCATCGTACACACCACAAACATTATGAAAGCATACCGACAAACACACAATAGCCCCAATCAATATCGTGTCACGGTCATCCGCCGAGATGGAATTGTTGACAACCTCATTTAGAAAAGGAGGAAGATGCTCAAACACACATTCAGGAAATGCAGGAAGTTCTTCTTCTGATTTTATCCATTTGCCCGTTTTGCCATTTTGGATATTTGGCAAAATGGATAAATGTTCCTTGCCGGACAGAGCCAATGAGATTCCAGCTTGATTTGCCAAATGGAAGAAAGAACGGACAGTAATGCCTTGCCCTTTGGATTGCAGACAATGCGTATATTGTTTGTCTGTTTCTTCCCTTTGATAAGTAGGGTAAAATCTGCTGATGCGATGATAATACTCCCGTCCGTTCTCTCCTAATCCATTAACAAGTGCAAAACCCAACTCCACCCAATCTTTATAATTGGGTGCTATATCAATGGCACGTTGTTCTATCTCCCGAACAACACTTTCTACATCGCCTTTTACCTTATTATATATAGGAGCAATATCAGGCGTATGTGTTTGCAGTATTTCAGAAGGGACATTCTCCCAATCTTGGGCGGAAAAGATTTTCTTCGACATCATCTTTGTATTTAGGGTTAATATATGCTTGTGGGTCGTGGGGTAAAAAGCATGAACGAGCCACATCACTGCCGGACATATCCACTAATGGCAAACCTGTCGCTTTGATACAGTTGGCGACAGCCTTGAAGTACCGGGAATGTTCCCATCCTTTCAAGTCAACAGGTATTATCCACTTCAATCCATTACCGGATGGGCTGACAAATAACAGTTCCGTATCGAAATACTCATGATTGAGTAATTGCTGTTTTAGCTCCACGATATTCTCCACATGGTCGAAATCCAAACACATCAATCCTGAGTGCATAATCAGTTCCTTTTCATTCCGTTTGCGGAATAATCCCGAAAAAGTACAATAGTCGAAATGGGTGGCTTTGTATCTTTTGGATTCGAGAGAAGGCAGCATCGAACGCAGGGACTCGGTTTGTGGTTGCGCATAATGCCCGATGACATAACGATACACATCCACAATGCCCACAGCCCTTATCGGTTCGATGTTTTGAATGGGCTTACGAAAGAATGAAAAGCAATAATCTGTTATTTCCATCATCTGATAATCTTTTTAGATTCGACAAATCGTCTGGCTTCTTCCATTAAGTCATCTTGGGTTTTGTGCGATTTGTTCTTCAACCAATCGTCAATTTCCGATTGCAAGAAAGCCAAAGCCTTATTTATTTTATGTACGGGAATCTGTTTGGTAGATACCCATCCATAAACTGTCTGTTTGGCTGGATGTGATGGCAGATAAGCACAAAGTTCGTCTATATCCATCCACTTGGGTGAATTACTTGCTTGCTTATGTTGCAAGGCATTTACTTTGGATTGTAGTGCTTCTACAGACTCAATCAGGTAGGACAACGCATTCGGCATTTCCTCCAATGAATTTACTTTATAGGCCATTTTTTCTTCGTATTAAAGTTGATGCCGCAAAAGTATAGGGATGTTTATGAGTGCTAAATAGGTGCTTGAAAGCCACCAACAAGCCACTTATTTGCCACCGACGGATTTAATTTTCATTAACCTAAGGATTGGTTGGAAGAGATAATAAAATGGGGAAAAAACATTATTGCCAATAATAATATCATCCCTGATAACGCATATACTACAAGATACCCCTCAAAAAGGCGATGCTTCATGAGGGGTAAACGGTGGTGAGTGTATCGTTGGTATTATATAAGTCGCTGGTGCTCAATGGTGGAAGTCTCCACTATAACCTATAAGTCCAAATTTCCTATATGTAATGTATTGGCGGCTTTCTCTTTTTGTTCGTTTACGATATGCGTATAAATCTGCGTGGTTTTGACGTTTGTATGTCCCATCAACGACTTAATGGTGTATATGTCAACACCATTTTCCAACAATAGCGAAGCGTAGCTATGCCGGCCACAATGGAAGGTGATATGTTTCTTGATGCCAGATGCTTCTATCCAAGCTTTCAAAGGACGGGAAATCCAAGAGGCATCTGTCAATCCCTCAAAAACGAGTGCTTCATCATTACTTGGGCGTTCACCACATAGTTGAAGGGCTTGTTGAATGACTGGCTTATAATCGGGGCGTTTCGTTTTTTGCTGAACCACGACCGCTTGCCATGTACCTTTACTTGTCTGTTGAATCTGCTGCCATTTCAATGCTTGAATATCGCTATGTCGCAATCCTGTAAGGATAGAAAACAAGAATGCACGTTTCAGGACATCATCTTTACAAGGAGTATCAACCAACATTTGTACTTCATTCATGGTAAGTGCTACACGAGGTGTCTCTATGTTTGTTATTCCTTTTATTTTTGCGCTGATGTCAACCGTCAGATATTCATCAACGAACGCCTGTTTCAATCCGGCTTTGAGAATAGAGAAATAAGTGGATGCCGTATTCTGTGAAATAGTACCTTTCTTATTGCCTCCCATCGGGGCACGTAACAGGAACATCTTGATGTCTTCAAGTAGTTTTACGGAAATCGTCTTAAACGGGATCGGGTTGCCTTGCGAATAGATTTTCAACAATTCTCCCACACGGGTCCAGTTGACTATGATTGAATTAGAGCTATTTGGATGCCGTTTGCTGATGATGCCATTGAAGTATTTGATAAAGTCCTGTTCGCTTCGTTCATTTTGTGCCGCGATTTCGTTCTCCTTATCAGTGTAGAGGACGGCACTATCGTATTCGTGCTGGCGTAACTTACGCACATTGTCGGCATAGATACAAGCCTCTTGATCTATCGTTGAACGGCATTGGATAATTCCATTCAAATCACGCTTAGGCTTATAGTTGAATGTTCCATCCGGCAAGATACGTGCAATGGACGACTTATCCCAAATGGGTGTGGATATAGTCCGGTTAATAGATTCCACCACACGGCTTGCCCGTTTAGAACCTCGCTTGTAAACCGGGTACGACTCTATAATCAGATACCACTCTTCTTTGTAATTCGACCTTCTGAGCTTGACGGTCACTTTGGTATGGGGTAATGCTTTCTTCATAACGACTTATATAATTTATCAATTTCAGATTTGGGAACATAAACATAATTACCGATTTGGCGTGTAGGAATAGAATGACGGCGTATGTGCTTAAAGACACTGCTGTCATTGATATGGAACTTTTTAGCAATCTCTCCGATAGTATAACAGTCTTTGGGTTCAAAGGACAATGCATCCTTTTTTCTTTTTCTACTGCCATCCTTTGTTTTGAAGTGTTCATCCATATACTGCCGACTAAGGCGTGTCAGACGTTGCCCAAAGTTGTATGATGGTATCAATCCCTGCCGTATCATACGATAAAGTACATCTTTACTAATGCCGTAAATCAGTACAGACTCTTTAACTGTCAGATACCCCTTACTGGATGGTATTCGCCTGACCAATGCTTGGCGTATTGCCTCTTTTTCTTTTGCGATTTGCCTTTTCTTGTATGCTCTCTTGGAACAGGTTGGACAACAATACTTTGACATCAATGTGGGAGGAGTAAAGATTTTACCGCACTCCTCACAACTTCTTTGAATGGTGTAATTTCCTCTTGGCATATTCTTCTCGTTTTAAATGGTTTATATCAAACTAAGTTGTACCTTATCGCCAAATAAGACGTGTCGCAAACATGTCGCAAATAAGAGATAAAAAAGCCCATAGAAACCGCATAGCAACCATGAACCCCATAAACGCAAAAAGCGTGCAACTCATTGAGCTGCACGCTTTTGCTTATTGTTTATTATCTGTTTCCTTATCGGAATCATTTGACTTCCTCAAATATAATCACAATTGTATATCAGTTTATTACATTATGCTTGGTACAAATATGGCTATTTTATAACCAAAGCATAATCTTATGGGGTGTTTTGTATGCTCAATAAACGCATAATATAACTTTAACTTTATTTAAGTATTTTCTTTTGTTTGCAGATGCTTTCATTTCGCCTTGGATATTTGCATTTGTTTGGATTTTCTTTTCATAAACCATTGATTTGCAAAATTGTACCTATTTTTATCTTTCGTTTTCTATGAAAATGTGTTGTATCTTTGCATTGCGAAATAAACAACAATAGGTATGAAGCAAAAACAATATATACTTCACTCTCTGATAATCGAGGTTACTATGGTGCTATTAGCTTCGATGGTAGCGTTTCAAGTATGCAATATGCTTGGAATACGAATGAGTTTGATTCCATTAGTTATGGTCATCGGATATGTCATACAAAAACTACTATACCATCTTTGCTGTATCTCAGCAAGGTATATTGTTGATGCAATTCCTCCATCACTTCTAATATCTATCAAAAAGTGTGTGAGTAAAAAGATACAGCCTTTAGCATATTCACCTACCTCAAACTGTAAAGAAGTCCAGAAGAAGCGAATGGAGCTATTTCATTATGAATACCAACGTGAGCAGCAACAATACCAATGGCAAAAAGAACGAGAAGAAGATGAAAAGTTGAATGCTATCCTAAGATACACACGAGATATATTTAAGCGTTTTGATTTGGAGGAAACAGAGATTTACCAAATATGCGAATCTGTCCGCTATTTTGCAGCTAACCGTCAAGTGCTTTCTGCAACCGAAATTCATATCAAGAAGCGTACCTCCCTCACTCAAATCTCGTTGAAGAACTTTGCTTGGAATATCGCTTTTCAATATAATATAGGTGGAGATATGACTACATCATTCGTAATGGTGACATTCGCAGAGTGGTTTACTAATTCAACATTTGATACTATTAGGAAGAATCTGCGTACAACCACAGGACGGCACAAGATTGAAATTGATGAGAATATCTTATCAAAATACATTGTTTGAGCCTCTTTTCCACTTCCTGATAATAATTATTATAGGAAGTAGTGCTGATGTCGGATAAATTATATAATTTTGCTCTGTGATTAAAACATTTTACCTCATGGCTAATTTAAACAGATTAAAAGTGGTACTTGCAGAGCAACAGAAAACAGGAAAATGGCTTGCAGAGCAAATTGGGAAGTCCAACTGTACTGTAAGTAAATGGTGCAGCAATTCGGTTCAGCCAGACCTTAAAACGCTTAATGATATAGCCAATGTTCTTAATATTGACGTGAAAGACCTAATTGTCAGCAGTAATCATAACTGATTTATTGTCATGGAAGTAAACAAGAAAGAACTCAAAGAACAAGAGATACGCACTCTGTTCATTACTCCTGCGCTCCAACGAAAAGGTTGGGCTGTAAGTGTAAATATGCGTGAAGAGTACTATTTTACAGATGGTCGAGTACTTGTTATTGGCAATCAACATTCAGTAGCGGAGGGCAAAAAAGCGGATTACCTATTATATCATAAAGGTAAGCCCATTGCGGTAGTTGAAGCTAAAGATAATAAACATGCGGTTGGGGGGGGCATTCAACAAGCTATGGATTATGCCCAAATCCTTGACCTTAAATTTGCCTACTCCAGTAATGGCGATGCGTTCTTGGAACATGACTTTATCACGGGGAAAGAAACAGAAATTAAGTTAGAGGACTTTCCGACAGAGGAAGAACTATATAACCGTTATCTTGAATCCAAAAGCTACACATCGGAGGAGCTCAATATAATAGAAACACCTTTCTACTATGATGCTCATAGCCATGAACCAAGATATTATCAACGTATAGCAGTTGACCGTACAGTAGAAGCTATCGCAAGAGGACTACAACGTGTCCTTGTAGTAATGGCAACTGGTACTGGTAAGACTTTTACTGCATTCCAGATTATCCATAAACTTCATAAGAGTAAAGCAAAGAAAAAGATACTTTATCTTGCAGACCGCAATGTTCTTATAGACCAAACAATGGTTCAGGACTTCAAACCTTTCAAGAAGCAGGGTATAATAACTAAAATAATCTCACCTAAAGAAGGAGAAGCTAAGATTAATTCTGCGTTTGAGGTGTATATGGCTTTATACCACCAATTAGTCGGGAAAGAGGGTAAACCAGACCCATTCTTGGAGGTGCAGCCAAATTTCTTTGATTTAATTATTGTCGATGAGTGTCATAGAGGAAGTGCAAAAGACGATTCCGCATGGCGCAAGGTATTGGAATATTTTAGTGCGGCTACCCAAATTGGTATGACAGCCACACCGAAAGCTGACGAAGGAGCAAACAACTTGGATTATTTCGGTGAACCAGTATATACCTATTCACTTCTTCAAGGCATTCAAGATGGTTTCTTAGCTCCATACAGAGTTACAGCAGACTTTATTAATATTGATTTACAAGGATGGACTCCAGAAGAAGGTGAAATAGATTTATTAGGCAAGGAGATTGAACAGAAACTATATCAAAGACAGAATATAGGTCGTGATCTTGCCATCAAGTTAAGGCGTAAAGTAGTAGCACATAGGATAACCCAAATGTTACATGACATTGGTCGTATGACAAAGACAATCGTATTCTGTTCTGATATTGAGGAAGCTGCCGAAATGCGGACGCTGCTTATCAATATGAATAGCGATTTATGTAAAAAGTCGCCTTACTATGTTACACGTATTGTTGGCGAGGATAAAGAAGGTAAGAAACAACTGGACAATTTCATTAGTGTAGATGAGCCTTATCCTGTAATTGTTACCACATCTGAACTTTTATCTACAGGAGTGGACTGCAAAACTTGTGGTTTAATCGTCATAGACAAAGAAATTGGTTCTATGACTGAATTTAAGCAAATCATTGGACGAGGTACACGACTTAGAAAAGACAAGGGCAAATGGCATTTGGAAATCCTTGATTTCCGCAATGCTACCGCAAAATTCAAAGATCCAGCATTTGATGGCGACCCGGAACCACCAAAAGGAGGAGGGAAAAAGCCCAAGCCTTACAAAATCATAGATGCTCCAGAAATTCCAATAGTATCTGAGCCTCGTGAGAAATATCTTATCAGCGGTAAGAATATTCGCATTGCCCATGAAATCGTTTCAGTGTTAGGAGAAGATGGCAAGACGATGAGAACGGAAAGTGTTCAGTCGTTTGCTAAAAAGCAATTATTACGCCATTACCAAACTTTGGATGATTTTATCCAAACGTGGACGGAGGCAGAACGCAAACAAGCCATTATGGATGAATTGAAAGAATATGCTATTCTGATAGATGCTGTACGTGAAGCTAATCCGGCATTGAAGGATGCCGACATCTTTGATGTGATATGCCACGTTGCGTTTGACCAACCGCCATTAACAAGGAAAGAGAGAGCAAACAATGTAAAGAAGCGTAATTACTTCGGGAAGTACGAAGGTAAAGCCCGTGAAGTATTGGAGGCTCTTCTTGACAAATATGCAGAGAATGGTATTCTCGACTTTGAAAAGGCAAATATTTTGGAGATACCGCCGTTCAACAGCATAGGAAAACCAACAAAAATCATAAAGTTATTTGGCGGTAAGGTTGCTTTTGAGCAAGCCATCAGAGAACTAGAATATCAAATTTATAAATCAGCTTAAAAATGGCAGTAAACAACATCATAAAGCGAATCCAAAATATAATGCGCCAAGACGCTGGTATCAATGGTGACGCACAGAGAATTGAACAAATGACTTGGATGTTTTTCTTGAAAGTCTATGACACTCAGGAAGAAACTTGGGAATACAAAGATGAAAACTACAAGTCTATCATCCCCGAAGATTTGCGTTGGCGTAAATGGGCAGTAGATGAAAAAGACGGTGAAGCATTAACAGGAGAAGCATTGCTCTCTTTTGTCAATGAAAAACTGTTCCCTACTTTAAAGAATCTTCCGATAGACGCCAATACACCAAGAGCCAAAAGCATTGTTCTAGAAACATTTGCTGACTTAAACCAGTATATGAAGAATGGAACGCTTTTGCGTCAAGTGGTCAACATCGTAAATGAAATCGAATTTGACGATGCTGATGACCGCCACACATTTGGAGATATTTATGAGGGAATCTTGAAAGACTTGCAATCAGCAGGCAATGCAGGTGAGTTCTATACTCCACGTGCTTTGACAGACTTTATCGTGATGATGCTTGACCCGAAATTGGGCGAGACCTTTGGTGACTTCACCAGTGGTACAGGCGGCTTCCTTACCTCTGCTCTCAATTATATGAGTAAGAGCGTCAGTTCTGCCGAAGATGGAGAAAAACTGCAAAATGCAGTCGTGGGACAAGAATGGAAACCGCTACCTTATCTTTTGAGTATAACAAATCTGTTACTCCATGATATTGAAGCTCCCAATATAGCTAACTGTGATTCGCTTGGAACAAATATCACTGATTTCAAGGAAAGCGATAAAGTGGATGTTATCGGTATGAATCCTCCGTATGGTGGTAGCACAGAAGATAGTGTAAAAAGCAATTTCCCGGTGCAGTACCGTTCAAGTGAAACAGCGGATTTGTTCATAGCCCTTATCATGTACCGCCTCAAAGTTGGTGGTAGATGCGGTGTGATTATCCCAGATGGTTTCTTGTTTGGTACGGATGGAGCAAAACTTGCACTTAAAGAAAATTTACTCCGCAAGTTCAATCTGCATACCATCATCCGTTTACCGGGCTCGATATTCTCCCCATATACCTCTATTGCAACCAACATTCTTTTCTTTAATAATGAAGAAGCAGAGGGCTGCGAAGAAGGATTCAAGACTAAAGAGATATGGTTCTATCGCTTGGATATGCCGGAAGACTACAAGCACTTCTCAAAGACCAAACCAATGAAGGTGGAGCATACCCTACCTATTCAGGAATGGTGGAAAGACAGGAAAGAAATTATCAGTGATGAAGTGGGAGAAAAGAGCCGTGTGTTCACTGCCCAACAGTTGATTGATTTGGATTGCAACTTCGACCAGTGCAAGTTCCCGAAAGAGGAAGAAGAAATACTCCCTCCGGCAGAACTGCTCAAACAGTATTTTGAGAAACGTGCTGCACTCGACCATGAAATAGACAAAACCCTTTCTGAGATTCAAAAAATTCTCGGCATAGACATAAAATCGTGTAACTGATAATAGTGAAGTGATATGAAAGATTTGACCATCTCAAACATAGAACGGCAGAATGTACTTAACAATCGTTTTGCGGTCAGTAAAGTACAAGAACATCTTGATATAGAAGGAATGCTCTTTGAGGGAGAATACCGCTTTACAAAAAAAATGGTTGCCGACTTTTATCAAGTTGACACATCTACAATAGATCGTTACCTGCAATCAAATTCTGATGAATTGAAGCATAACGGATATATTTTATGTAAGGGTAAACAGCTGAAAGAGTTTAAGTTAGAATTTGCTCACCTTATTAATGAGGCGAGCAAAACAACACAACTTGGACTGTTTAATTTCCGCTCTTTCTTGAATATGGGTATGCTACTTACAGAGAGTGAAAAAGCCAAGAAAGTCCGTAGCCTTATCTTGGATTTTGTGATTACTACCATCAATGAAAAGACAGGTGGAGGAACAAAATATATCAACCGCAGGGATGTGCATTACCTTCCTGCCGCAATAACAGAGGAAAACTATCGTAAAAATCTCACTTCTGCCATCAATCAATATGTGGACGGACATCCCACATACAAATATTCTCAAATTACAGATTTCATATACAAGGCTGTATTCAAGGAGAATGCTAAGGAATACCGGGAAGTGTTGAAGTTGGATTCCAAAGACAATGTTCGACACACGCTGTATTCAGAGGTTTTATTGGTTATTTCTTCTTTTGAAAACGGTGTGGGTGCAGCTATCAATGAACGATTCAAGGAAAACGGTGGTAGAAAACTTACCATTGACGAAGTGGAGCGTATTGTAAACGAACTTGCCGAACATCCCATGCAGAAACCTTATCTGAATGATGCCAGAACAAAAATGGCTTCAAGGGACTTCAGTTTCCGGGATGCGTATCATGGTAACATTGCAGACTATCTGCAAGCTGTTACTCCTGAAGAGTTTGAACGATTCATCGGTGACCAGTCTATTGATTTTGACCGTATTTTAGCGGACAATAAAGATGTACTGAAACGCTTAAAACAGGCAGAGGATGAGTAAGGAAATTATTTACATAGATTACGATGAAGCCCTAAACATCTATGGCAAAATGATTGATGCCAGTGATGGTGGCTTTGAAGGAGTGCGTGATGAAGGCGGTATTCGTGCTACATTGGATTTTGTGCAAAACGATTTATACTATCCTACCTTTGCCGACAAACTGACCTATTTGATGTATAGATTTTGTTCCGGGCACTTCTTCAATGATGGGAACAAGCGTATTGCACTGACTTTGGGTGCGTACTTCTTACACAAAAATAATTACTATTGGCACGCTTGTATCTGTATGCGTACATTGGAATCTATCATTTATCACGTGGCAGCATCGAACATCGACCAAGATTTGCTGCTACGCATCGTCAATAGCTTTTTGACCAGTAAAGATTATGACGAAGAACTGAAAATAGATATTGCCAATGCCATGAGCAAAGGTGAGTTAGGAATACAAAGCGAAGATTACGAATAAATGAATATAATTATGGCGAATGTACTTGAAATCATAAAAAACGAAATTACGCAAGATTATTATAAAAATAATTTTCCAAATGATGGTCAACGTTTCATTGCGTGGTATATGCGGAATATACATCTTCTGGATCAAAGACAAGCTAAAGATGCCATCACAGACGGAGCCAATGATAAACAAATTGATGCCGTATATATTGATGAAGACGAGCAAAAAATATATATTGTACAAGGGAAATACTACCTTGGTGAATCTGTTGATGCAACTCCTGTGAGAGAAGTTATATCTGCTTGGAGCCAGTTTAGTAACTTAGCTCAATTACAGGAAAATGCTAATTCTAAATTAAAGACTAAAATATCAGAAATAGCAACAGCATTAGAAGATGACTCTTACTGCGTATGTTTTGAATTAATAACAACATCTATCTTTACGGATGCGGCTATGGATGATATACATTCATTCCAAACCAAATTATCAGAGGAAGATGATGCTGAATTGAATTATAGTACACAATTCTCCGTAGTTGATAAACAAGGTTTGGAAGATGCTTATAGTTGTGTTATTGAACAAACGAATCCAACTTTAAACCATACTATCAAGCTTGAAGCTGGTAAATATATGACGACAGAATTAGGGGCGACAAGCGTAATAGTTGCAGCCATGCCTCTGAAAGAATGTATAAAACTCCCTGGCATTAAAGATGGGTCTTTGTTCCAGAAAAATGTACGACAGAGTTTAGGCATTAACAATACCGTAAATAAAAAGATCAAGAAAACCATAAACGATCCGAATAAATGTGGTGACTTCTTCTTTTTTCATAATGGAATCACTGCCATTTGTAACAAAATTGAAGAATGTGGCAATGGTGAGTTTAAACTTTATGGATTGAATGTTGTAAATGGATGTCAATCATTGAATACTATTTTAAGTTGTAGTGAGAATGTACGAAAGCGTGATGATGCTTATGTTCTATTCAGATTTTATGAAATTCCACAAAGAGACAGGGCTGATTCTATTAGCATTAACACAAACACGCAAAGTGCTGTAAAGGCAAGAGATTTACGCAGTAACAGTAAGCAGATATTAAAACTCAAAAAGGCATACGAAGCAAAATATTCTAATGGATTCTTTGCAACCAAAAGAGGTGAAATTATTCCAGCCGACAAGGACAAACAGTACTGCATAGAGTTATCATATTTAGGAAAGAATCTTACAGCTTGGTACATGCAAAGACCTAATTTATCTTATGGTGAAACTAAGATTTTTGACAAGTATTTCAATACATTGTTCAAGAACGACTATTTGCCTGAAGATGCTTATGCTCTATCGTTTTGGATGAGAAAAATAATGGATGCATGGACTCAGGAAAACCCATTAGGACTGGAAGAGGAACTACTAACAATGAAGGCTTATGCTCCATACCATCTTCTTTTTGCCATATCAATGGTTTTTGCTAAATGTAACAATCAAACAAATGTACCATCACCGAGTGAGTGCTTAAAAGTTGCTTCTGAAAACAATCTTGTTGACAGCATAATTAATATTGCGGCAAACTGTTTAAACAGTGCTATTTCGGCAGAAAAAAACAATTGCGAGCAGAATAATAAAAGTTTCATTCCTCAAAATTGGGTAAAAAACAAGAGTTGCAATGCAGGTATTATGTCTGCTATTCAGAATTATTTTTCTTTCCTCCCAACAATGAATAAGGAGATGGATTCCAAACTTAAAAATGGAGTAAAAATAGACTCAAAGTATTTCTCATATAGAGTACAAGCAGAGGATTAAAAAATGAACGGAAAGCAATTAAAAAACAGCATACTTCAGTGGGCGATACAGGGGAAACTTGTACCGCAAGATCCTAATGACGAACCTGCATCTATGCTTCTTGAACGCATCAGAGTAGAAAAAGAAAAACTAATTAAGGAAAAGAAAATCAAGAAAGACAAAAACGAATCAATCATTTACCGTGGTGAGGACAATTCCTATTATGAGAAGTTTCTCGCTACTGGGGAGGTGAAGTGCATTGACGAGGAGATTCCGTTTGAAATACCTGCTACTTGGGAATGGTGTAGATTAGGATATATTTTCTCACATTGCACAGGAAAGGCTTTGAACGGCACTAATAGAAAAGGAAATTTATACACATATATTACTACATCGAATCTCTATTGGGATAGATTTGAATTATCTTCCTTAAAAGAAATGTATTTTACTGAAGAGGAATTGGGAAAATGTACAGCTACTAAAGGCGACTTATTGGTATGCGAGGGTGGAGATATTGGAAGAAGTGCAATATGGAATTATGACTATAACATTAGGATTCAAAATCATATTCATAAACTGCGGTCTTACATCCCATTGTGTACACGATTTTTCTACTATGTAATGTATTTATACAAGGGCATAGGTTATATCGGTGGCAAAGGAATTGGAATCCAAGGATTATCATCTGGGGCATTGCACAATATTCTTATCCCTACTCCTTCAATTAACGAGCAAAAGCGTATTATTTCTCAAATAGAAGCAATTATGCCAATCGCTGTCAAATACGAAAAATCTCAAGAAGAATTAAATCAACTAAACGATAGCATTCATAATAGGCTTAGAAAATCCATTCTTCAAGAAGCAATCCAAGGCAAACTCGTCCCTCAGATTCCGGAAGAAAGAACTGCACAAGAATTACTTGAGCAGATACGGCAGGAGAAACAAAAGCTCGTAAAAGAGGGCAAGCTAAAGAAGTTTGCACTGTCTGATTCTGTTATCTATAAAGGTGACGATAACAAGTATTATGAGCAGGTAGGAAAGAGTGACAAAGAAATTACTGAGGAAATAGCCTTTGATTTGCCTAATGGATGGAGTTGGTGTAGGCTAAAAGATATATGCTCAATCTTTACAGGAGCAACATTCAAAAAAGAAGAAACCGTTACAACAAAAGAGGGTGTCCGCATTCTGCGTGGAGGTAATATATCTCCTTTTGAATTGAGAATCAAAGATGATGATATATTTCTTACAAAAGATAAAGTTAAAGAGGATATTATATTGAAAGAGAATGACATATTAACACCTGCGGTTACAAGTTTGGAAAATATTGGTAAAATGGTAAGAGTAAATAGTGATATGCCAAACACAACTGTCGGTGGGTTCGTATTTATCATTCGCTTGTATCTGAAAAATCAATGGCTCTCAAAGTATATTCTCTATCTTTTAAGTTCTCCTTTTATGATTGATTTTATGAAATCTATAACGAATAAATCAGGGCAGGCATTTTATAACATTGGCAAAGAACGTTTATCAACGGCATTATTGCCAATTCCATCCTTGGCAGAGCAACATCGCATTGTTGCCCAAATAGAAAAACTATTTGAGCAACTGCGATAATTCATTTACCCGTTCTGCTATACGTTGCTGTTCAGCTAAAGGTGGAATACCAATAAGCAGGTTGTAGAATAACTCTTTATTGAGGTGCGGAATTGCTGCACCTCTTTTTGAATTTCTTAATTCCTCTTTATAGAACAAGATGAAAGCCAAGATATATGGTTTCCACATAGCCGAAGAAAGCCATAGCTGTTTGAATGTGCTTCCCACATATCCATCTTGTGGAACAGTAAAAACCTCACCTGAATTTTCTCCATCCACAAGAATGATATTGTCTCCAGCATAGACAAATTTTCCTTTCTCTACAATGGTAGCAGATGATTTTCCACGTAGGTATTTTGCATCCAGACAAATGTCCTTCCCGTTTCTCTTTTCACCGTCTATTAGTTGGCAAATATCTTTCAAACGTAGCACAGACCAATTGTTAGGATATTCAAAAGGAAGCTCTATTTCAATAATTTGCCCATTTATCCTCTCATAATACTTGCTAATTGCTCAATCTTTGAGATAATTCGGCTTTGCTCCATCAGAGGTGGAATCGGAACTAGATAAGTTTTTACTGTAGCAGTTGCAAGCTCCTTTTGTTTTGTGCTACCATCCGATTTATCTTCTATTACAGATTGTACCGTATTGCTTGTGAAATAGTAATAAAGGTATTGTGGCAGAACAAACTTTTTCATTGCTCTTATAACAGTAACATGACTATCTGCCACAGCCAATTCATACGGGTTTAAGGTACTACAATAAATTGCCATTCGTCCTAATGTTCCCAATCCTGTAGAGTTCCACATTAAATCTCCGTCCTGTAAAATACGTTCTTCACCATACGATGATAAAGTATCTGGATCTATGAATTGGGCTTTATCTATTGAGAAACCACTCCATTGATTACACTTTTGCGCTACAACAGGGTATTTCTTTATCAGAGAGTATTTAGGTGACTTCCCTCTTTGGATATAAGAACATATATCGTTAAGTCTTACCCAACTCCAGCTATCAGGTATTTCAAATGGAATCTCGTCAGTAATATTCATTTCCGTATTTCCATTCTTCTCGAAGTACTTGTTATCGTCACCTTTAAAGATAACTGAATCTGTTAAAGCTGACTTTTTTAATTTGCCATCTTTGACAAGTTTTTCTTTCTCGGTTTTAATCTGTACAAGCAATTCTTGGGCTGTACCTTCCTCTGCAATCTGTGGAACCAACTTGCCTTGAATAGCCTCCTGCAATATGGATTTTTTTAATAAGTATTGGATTTCGACATTTAATTGATTTTGTTCTTCTTGTACTTTTGAATACTTTTCTACCAATGGTAAGGCTTCGGACAACTTTAACGAAATACATTTTTGTTCCTTTAAAGGTGGAATAGGTATCAACAATTTTCTAATAGTCTCCATTGATAGGCTCGGTTGAGCTGTGGATTTCTTGATTGCATTTACTCCTCTTTGTCCACAAGGACTCATTAGCGCAAAAAACTGCATAATCTAAAGAAATGCTATCATCAAGTGGTTCTATTTTTGCAACATTAGGAGCTAAGTGGTTTTTTCTTTCAGCAGGAAAAATGCAAGTGTCACCTATACCTGCACCAATAAATGTCATTAACAAACATTTTTTGTTCAAAGCACTTCTTTCTAACTGATTTGACAACATTTCAGAAATAGCTTCATTTTTGTTTTCTTCAAAAAATCCCATACGAACATTTTGAGCACGTACTATTGGAATTGGATTAGATGCTGATAGTGCTTCTTTGGTAAAAAACTTAGTGTATTCAAATCCAGCTAACTTTGTAACGAAAAAAACATTGCCTATTCGTTCCCATTCCCAGCCCTGCGGTATCTCAAACGGAATCTCTTCATCAATACACTTCACCTCACCAGTCGCGAGAAACTTCTCATAATAGGAACTCAATGAATTTGTAAATACCATACATTATTAACGATAATGAATTGTTTAACCAATAATGTATTAGACATGAACATTGAAAATTTTGAAACGTATCTTCGTCAAGGGAATATGGCGGAGAATACGATTGCAGCTTACCACTATGCCGTAAAAGAGTATTATTCTCGTCACAAGGAACTGAACAAGCGTAATTTGCTTGTGTATAAAACTTATCTCATTGAGAAGTTCAAGCCTAAAACTGTAAATCTACGTATTCAGGCAATGAACAAGTATCTTGACTATATGAATAAATCTCGTTTGAGATTAAAATCTGTCAAGGTACAACAGCGTAGTTATCTAGAAAATGTAATCAGCAATGCCGACTACGCTTTTCTGAAAAACAAACTAAAAAAAGAAGAAAACCAAGAATGGTATTTCGTTGTTCGTTTTCTCGCAGCCACAGGTGCAAGAGTCAGTGAACTTATACAAATGAAGGTGGAACACGTGCAGATAGGTTATTTTGACATCTATACCAAAGGTGGCAAGATACGCCGTATCTATATTCCTAAATCACTCCGCAAGGAAGCTACGGAGTGGCTCAATAGTACCAATCGTACAAGCGGTTATCTATTCCTCAATCGCTTTGGCGAGCGTATCACCACCAGAGGTATTGCGCAGCAGTTAAAAAACTATGCCACAAAATATGGTTTGAATGAGAAGGTGGTTTATCCTCATTCGTTTCGCCATCGCTTTGCCAAGAATTTTTTGGAGAAGTTCAACGATATTTCTTTGCTTGCTGACCTGATGGGACATGAAAGCATTGAGACCACTCGCATTTATTTGAGGCGTAGCAGTGCCGAACAACAAGAGATTGTTGATAAGGTCATAACATGGTGATGTATTTGGAAGGTTGGTCAGCCCATCCTTCCAAATTCCTCTAAAAGAACTTCATATAAATTATCAATCCTCCCAGTGTCAAACAAAAATACGCATACAATATCCAGAATCCGACAATGGCACATTTGGCTATCCTGCCATTAAGAGAAAACGAAGTGTCAGATTTTACATATTTATAGACTTCTTTCCAGTGATTAGTATGAAGTGCCTTCAATTCTGTTATCTGCTTCTCAAATAAAGATTTTTCTGCCTCAATCAATCTATGGCGATATTCAGCAAGAACAGCCTTATCCTCATCGCTAAGTTTGACATTTATAACAGTATTCTCCGTCTGAATAATTGCATGGCAAATAGTATCAGAGATATTGTCAAATGTTTTTACAGCAGCATTGAGAACCTGTGCCGATTCTTCAAAAGTTAACACTGAAGCATCTACAAATGCTTTTATCTGTCTCAATTCTTGGATAACATCTTTGATGTCCTTAATCTGATTCGTGAGATTTACAAGCTCGGTTTCAAAATCAACACGATTTTCAATTTTGCTAATGTTATCATCTTTATCTATGCACTTACTACCCTGCACTGGTAAAGGAGATTGGTCATATTTACTTTTACGCATGGTTCTATGTGATTATAAATGAAATACTATCTACCCCTGCTACGCTTAATCGGCTTACAGAGCCATTTTGCCATTTTTGCACAACGAATAGCCCAGTTACGCTCATCATCGTCCTTATCTTTGCCCCATCCATCACCGGGACTGCCACCACCTCCGCTTGAAGCCGCCATAGAAGTGGCAGCATCCAAATATCCGGCAAATAGTAAGGCGGCAACTTTGAATAAATTGGTCTGTTTGACTTCTTCATCAAGGCTTCCAAACTCTTCGTCAAAGACAGACTTAACCATATCTGGTATATCAACCTCAAATTGCTCTCCATCTACAGACATGGAATAGTGATGAGTTATAGGATTTGACAGAATAACCACTTCTTTATTATTATGTGCCTTTGTTTGTGCTTCTGTTTCTGTTGGTTGAATGGGAATTTGTTCCTTAGAAGCATGTAATCCAGCCCAAGTCGCTTCAATTTTTGATGGCATTAATTTTCGACTTTTACCCAATATTGAAGATTTATAAATGGAATTTCCTTTTCGTATAGCATAGCCTTTAACCACTCCCTCATCGTCTTTTGTCAACTTAATATCATACCCTTTGGCGTTTAACATCTGGCAATAAGTTTCCCAATCAAATTCTGGCATAGCTTTCAAAATGGCGATGCAGTCTTCACTGATTTGCTGAATATTCTCATCACGACGTTGCACGGATTGCACCCAGCCACGTCTCTCATTGATGATGTTGGCAGCATGAACGGCACGTTCACCAATATAGTGCGCATCGTTTGTTTTGCCCATATTGTCTATACGGTTAGCCACAATGTGCAAGTGAGGGATGCCACTTTTGCTGTCAGTGTGTAGTGAAACAACATACTGGCTATTTTTGATATTGGTCGGTTTAAGATGACTATCTGGTTTGCCACATCTTCTGTCAATGCTATCAAGCACGGCGATAAACTCATCCGCCAAATTCTGCCAATCCGTCATTGTCCACCCTGCCGATTCTTCTTTGGCTGGAGAAATCTCAAAGCGCAGTGCGTTCAGCGTTATGGGTTTCGGATTATATCTGTCCTTCATACATTGATGCTGGTGTTGCATCATTCGTGACCACATAGCCAAAGGTTCTATATTTTCCGGCAAGTCATTCACCTTAACGAGCCGGGCTTTGTCTTTATCTATGGAATACTCAATAGCTCGTGCTCCATGAGAAATTGCGTTTCCTTGTGCTATCATAATTTCAAATTTGATTTATACTATCTCGTATTTGTCCCCATCGGACAATAAGCCTATTTACTGCTTCTATCCAAGCACGCATATAATCTTCATCTCGGAAGTATCGTTTTTTAATCTCATCAGGTTTACTTTTGAGTACATTCTGAATGCGGATAAGGTCGGCTCGTGCATCCGATAAAGAGTTCAATCCTTGTACTTCCTTGTCTGAAAGTCGTTTGTTTGGATGGTGATTTTGCAATAATCTTCGTCCGTAGTTGCTAAGTGTCAGTCCACATTCGGCTGCTTTTTCTACTATCGCTTCATACTCTTTTTGAGTCAAACGAATGTCTATATGACGAGTACGAGCATTCTGTTTGCTATTGTCTTGTTGTATATTCATAAGCGTTTATAACTGGAATTTATTTCTAAAAGTGTTCTATCCATTGCGAGCCTGCGAGTAATGCAAGAAGCCTCCAAGACGACAAATGAGTGAAACTATTTTGTCGGACGGTGGTACTTCTTGCATAGAATACCCATTAAAAATGGGGCATTACATATCTTAAATGCAAGCATTGTCTTTGTCCGAACTATGCCATTTGTCTGTCAACTTTAAGAGTGGCTATTGTCACCTATATCTATTTGGATAATCAATAGTTTTACTTTCCCCTTAGTTTGGCTTCTCCAAAAACACATCACTAACCGGAATCTACCAGTTCCAAATGCAAGTAGTCAATCAAAGTTTGTAGGTTTGGATTTCGCTTTATCATCTTTTGAAGTATCATCGCAGGTGTTTCAGTCATCAATAAGAAATCCGCAATATCAAGTCCGTTCTTGCGCTGTTCGTCTGTGGCGCATTGTTCCAAACTATCACTCAATACAACTTTAGAACATACGGAAATGAGTAAAGCCATCTTGGTTTGCCAAACCTCTCTTGCACCCAAATCCGGGCATAGCATAACTGACCGACCTTTCAACACACTTACCACGTCAGAATTGAAGCATCCGTGTATTCCACCTGTTGCCAACCATATAAACTCCGGCATATAATGGGTAGCTACCAAAGCAGATTTTTCACTTTCCACAATAGCTACTGGTTTAGTCGGAATCTCAGACAACAGATGTTCGCCAAACAAACATTGCTTCAAATTGTAGTTTGGGAGATTCAGCTCTGTATGTACCCAACTAACATAACTTCTTGGCTCTTTTGTCCGATGTCCTGTTTCTGCATCGTACAACATTATCTTCCCTGTTCGTACATTACCCTGCCAATCAATTTGCCAATAGACAGTAGAACCGCCCCACTTCTTTGATGTGCCAATATGATATAGTTGGAATATCCGAGAAGTCTCGTCTTTGCCCAATATCCCTGACAGGTAAATGTACAATGGATTCATACCGTAGTTAGTAAGAGTTCGTTCCATTAGTTCTTTGTCAATAAAAGAAATGGGAGGTGGCAAGTATGGTTGGGATTTGCGAACTTCAACAAAACTATTCTTATTGCTGTCCGCCAACATTGGATTATCATGGAAATAATCTGATGGAGTGTAATGGTATTGACAAGATTGTTCATGGTCACATCTACCCACATAATCAGGAAAGGTTATTTCTCCTTGACTATCTATATACCTGACAAAGCATTGCTTCTTTCCACACTTCGGACATGATAGCTTTGTACCTCGTTTATATTTTTGAAGAGAAAATCTATATTCAGTCATACTTCATCGTTTTGTTATTGCAGTCCGTGCAGTTTGCACTTATTGCAGTTTTGCAGAAAGTTATATGGGACAATATGCAAACTGCAACAACTGCAAAGTGCAAAAGGTATCGTTTATTGCAGTTTCTCATATTCACCTCGCTTTACCTTCTTGATAATCTTATTCGTAGCAAGATTGACCAACGAATACATTACTGACCGTTCAGACAGCCCCACTTCTTTCCCGGCTTGAAGAGCATCGGCAGTAGTAAAATTTGCGGAAAGGCAATCAAGCAATTCTCTCTTTTGTGGTTCAACGCTCTCTCTCAACATATATTTCTGGATGTTGACGTAACAGTTCTCAAAGTATTCACTCAATGCAATAGCTGATTTGGCTGAGTCTATATCTACAAAATCCTTGTGGACTTCATCACAAGCCCAACGAAGAATTTGCAAGACTAAAGCCAAACGAGCAGTAATCATAGGAGCCTTAATCACTCTGCTATCCACGAGTCCATCATCTTGGATTTGATTGACAGCTCGAATCGCCTCGTTACGCCAGTTTGTAAAAAAGGCTTTGGCTTCCGAAGAAAAGTCCAATATTTTTTGTGTTAATCCATTATCCTCTGTCTCTGTAAAAGGTAAGCTAATTACTTTGTTAATGATAGATTCCCACATAGCAGAGTATTTATCAAAAGATGCGGAGGATGAATCTTCATCCAATTGCCAATCAGAAATTTCTTGTGAGGATGGATATACAAAAATTATCCTATCTATCAACCCATTGTCTTTATAACCTTTCTCTATTAGTTCGTGCATACGAGTTGTTTGCATTGTACCGACTATATTTATAAAGGGGTGTTCTATATGAATCGGTATAGGCATACTACACCTTGAAATATCCAGCGGTTTTCCGCTGAAGGCGGTCAATAGTTGCTCAATAAGTTGCCCTTTACTATATTGATTCACGGCATTAAACATTCCCATGATTTCATCTACATATACCACGATACCTCGTTGATTATCATCAAGCGCACGCATTAAAGCCTCCGGAGTAAAATCGGATATGATAGTTCTTCGTAAAATAGGTTTGTCTGGTAGTGGAGAGGAGTTGTCTTTTTTAGCTTTGCCGTTTTCAACCAAGCTATTATAATGCTCCATATCCAATTTGAATTGTTTGATGATTTTAGCATCATGCTTTCGGATGGGACGGAATGCGAAATCCAGAGGTGGAGTTTTACCCATTCCGGGACGACCTACCAATATCATATAAAGGGCAGAATTACTAATCCATCCACCACGAATACGGATATTGACAGCGTTGCCAATAGCGGTTGATACTGCCACCAAAAGAGAAGCCATCATGTACTCAATGGAATAATTTTCTTGCCGTGCTAAAGCCAATATCATATCTTGAATTTTGGCAGGAAAAGCATCCAAAGGAATCTTGCTTTCAAAGACCCCTTCAAATTCCATTCTGAGTGCATTGCATAAATTGGTTGCATCCATTAGAACCTGGTATTTCTTTTTGACTTTATGAATTGGGCAGCTTCATCTTCCAAATCTTTCTCAGATTTTATTTTGCCAGCATGAAGCCACTCATCTATTTCAGATTTAAGGAACATGATACGCTTTCCTCTTTTGTGAAATGGAATTAGATGGCAACTCGTCCAACCATACACAGTTTGTTCTGCCGGGTGACTGGGAATATAATCACACAGTTCTTTAAGGTTCATCCATTGCTCGGTTGGAACATTGGGACTTGGATTGTTCAGACTGTCAATCTTGGAATCCAATTCATTTAACTTATCCATCATCCACGACATTGCTTTGGGCAAATCTTCAAATGTAATGTTCTTCTCGCTCATATAATTACTTGTTTACTGTTTGATTTTTCGGCAAAGTAACAGCGATTTCAAATACTGATTTTGTGGTGTAATACATCACATAAAAATACAGCAACGAAACATCATCGTCATAAGTATTATATGCTGATTATCAATACTAGTAATGGAGAATATCAGTAGTAGATTTCTATTATAGTGCTTCTTATCATAAAGGAATCATAAGACAGTCACAAGAAATGACCATAAATAAAAGCCACTTACGTAGAAAATACGCAGATGACTTATAATATTTAATGGACATAATATATATTTCTATCAAAAAAAACAATCATAAAATTTTGAAATAATTTTAAAATAAGTATTTCATGTGATTTCCTTTTTTATTATCACCCAAATTCGCTGCAATTTCTTCAGCCTTTTGTATCTTATCTATGTTGAATGATGAAATAATGAAAAGAATTTTGTAATTTTGCATTGTTGTCTGAATTATAGAGGATTGAGCATTCCTCTTCAGACACGTTCAATGAAACACTATAATTAAATATATGCAATAAATGGAAAAAATAATATCATCAATCCCTGTCTACAATTTGTTGACAATTTAATT
>ENA-OQDT01000518-OQDT01000518.1-human-gut-metagenome-genome-assembly--contig:-NODE-518-length-24972-cov-4.082310_pt1 | contig 24972 bp, 29 predicted proteins | sample MGYA00242786_ERZ504617 | MGnify/ENA primary metagenome ERZ504617 (study PRJEB26092, sample SAMD00036337) | human gut metagenome | host: Homo sapiens | study: EMG produced TPA metagenomics assembly of...
CCCCAGTATTCGCATATCGTGGGATTATCATCCCACTTTTATGCTCATATCGGGGCGGGTCCCAAGGTCTTTCATCCACCTATGAGCAAGCTCATGTGGATTTAGACCTTTTGACCCTGGCATCATAGAATAAAATATATAAAAGAAAGGCGGAGCGTATGTGGCAGAGGATGGTAAGAGAAGGAAATGCTTTTTATGAGATAGATGAAGAATGTATGAGAAAAAAAGAAGAGGCGAGAAAGAAAAAGGACTCTGTGCAAAAAGACACACAGCAATCCACAAAAGAACATTAAAAAATCCCCCGCCTGCAGGCGGGGGCAATATCTTTAGCAGAGAGAGCATCCGCAGCCATTGCCGCAGCCGATACCATTGCCGCATCCGCACAGGAGAAGCAGGATGATCAGGATACAGCAGTTATCGCCGCCAAGACCGTTTCCGCATCCGCCACAGCCATTGCCATTGCCGAAGCAGCAAAGCAGGATGATAATCCAGAGAATGGAATTATTGCATCCGCATCCGTTATTGTTGTTTGTGTTTCCACATCCATTGTTTTCGCATCCGCATCCACAGTTTGTAGCTGCTACATCACTCATGTTTTCATTCCTCCGGAATTGATTTACACTTCATAATATGCCGAAAAACAAAAGTGGTTACAGAAGCGACTGAAAAATCTGATACAGATTTAAAGTCCCATATCCCCATTCGCGGTTTGGATAAAGGAGGTTGCTGCTTCTGTCTGCACCGCGGATCAGCAGACTTTTGATCTCACGATTGGTAAAGTAGCGTGGAGGACTGCTTTTCAGTCCCCAGTTGACAAGGAGCGCGGCTGCACCTGCAGTCAACGCGGCTGAAATACTGGTTCCGGTTCTGCCCCCGAACTTTTGTCTTGCGAATTCGGAAGACGAAGATAAAGCTCCGTAAACATCCACTCCAGGTGCGGCAATATCCGGTTTGACCGTTCCCGTCCTGCTATAACCTCGGCTGGACTGGATAAACAGCCCTCCGGTTGCATGATTATATGCACTGCAGGTGATCACACCTTCCGCGTTAGAGGGGCAGACGATGGTAGTGTCCGGATTCGAATTTAAAAAGCGGGTATTGTCCATGGAAAATCCGGAAACCGGAAGCCAGATGTGGAAAATACCGGAAGAAATCTGCCTTGGATAGATCTGAAATCCCCAGATACCAGGTGTGGGATTCTGAATGCGGAGAAAAACAAGCTGACCTCCGGAGGCAATCTCTACCGGTTCATAGGAAAGTTCGACTACGGTCTGTTCCAGCAAAAACGAAATGCTGGTGACAGGACCGGCTCTTGGCGGAACCGGCGGAATTGTTTCTCCAAGCGGCGAAACCATACCAATTGCAAACAGATCCGGTGGTGAAGCCCAAAGTTCCATGGTAAATCCCCGTTCATTTTCCGGGACAAGCACCTCCACATTTTGGTAACCGGAAGTATTTTCTGTTTTTCCATAAAAATGATGTCCCTTTCCGGCCTCGTTTCCGGCAGCAGAAATAACATAAATGTCACTCATCCGGCTGATGCTGTCCAGCGCTTCTGATAAGGGCATATATCCGGAATGATCTCCCTGATTTGTCCCGAGGGCAAAGCAGAGCACCAGTGGTTTCTGAGCCTGCCTTGCACACTGGATCAGATAACGAAGTGCCAGCATAATATCTGTTTCCTGATAAGCGACGGCAGATTCACGGATCAGAAAAAATTCCCGCAGATTCTCTTTGGCAGGTTTCAGCTTTACTGCTACAATTTCCGATTTGGGTGCTGCACCGGAAAAATCCTGCAAAGGAAGTGCCGTTCCGGCTGCAACACTGGCAAGAAAGGTTCCATGGCCATTTTCATCCACGCTGGGCACGACCTCATAGGGATCTTCCTGCTCTAATGCTTTATTCAGGTCGTCGTTTGTGTACTGTGATCCATAAAAAAACCATCTGGAACATTTTCGCTCTGGATCGTCTGATCCCATAAGCGGTAAATCCGGCTTCTGCCATCCGATGTACGAAATGCCGGATGCGTAAAATCAATCCCGGTATCCAGAAAACCGATCAGAACACCTTCACCCTGATATCCCAGAAGAGACTGAGTCTGTACTTTTAAGATACCGGAACGCTCCAGTGCAGAAGTATCCATCAGGCTGTAAAGTTTTGGAATATTTGAATATTCGATAACATTTAGAATATTTTCCGGCAGGAACTGCCGGTCAATATGCAGGATACCATAGCCAGGAACTGCGGCCTGTGGTCCAAAACGTGCAAATGTTTCTTCAAAATCTGTATCGGATCCGGTAATAGGAACAATCAGGTCAAAATAGTCTTCTGACAAAATCTTTTCACTGGTAGAAATGGGCATAAATATCAGCCTTTCAACCATCATTTCATTATCTATGAGCAAAAAGCAACATATAGTATAGTAAAGTAAGAAAGAAACGGTGAATGACTATGGATCAGGTAAGGAGAAAAACGAATGCAGCGGCAGCCCGCCTGCGGCATATTACCGGAAAAGGAGTTACCGTTGCATTTCTGGATACCGGTATCGGGATTCATCCGGATCTGCAGGGACGCCTTCTTGCTTTCCGCGATTTTCAGATGGGCAAAAAATATCCCTACGATGACAGTGGACATGGAACGCATGTGGCAGGCATCTGCTGCGGCAGCGGATTGCTTTCAAAAGGGCAGTATGCCGGAATGGCACCGGGTGCCGGAATCGTCAGTGCCAAGGTACTTGACCGCAATGGAAACGGGCTGCGGGAACAGGTGTTATCCAGCGTGGCATGGATTTTAGAAAACAAGAAAAAATACAGCATAAAAATCCTGAATGTTTCGGTCGGAGCAGTGAACAGTATGGAATCCAGGAACAATATACTTACAGAATGTATGGAACAGGCATGGGATGCCGGTCTTGTGGTTGTCGTTGCTGCCGGAAATATGGGACCGGATTCCGGAAGCGTGACCATTCCTGGTACCAGCAAAAAAAGTGATCACAGTAGGGGCATATGATGACTGCGCTTTTCCGGGGAAATGTTATTCCGGAAGGGGACCTACCCGGGAATGTGTCTGTAAACCGGAAATTACAGCTCCCGGATCCAATATCACCTCCTGCAGCAGTACCTGGCATATGGATGGAAGAAAATTACTGCGTCAAAAGCGGCACCTCCATGGCAGCTCCCGTTGTATCCGGTGCGATCGCTCTGCTTCTGGAAAAAGAACCGCATCTTACAAATGTAGAAATCAAAATGCGCCTGAAAAATTGTGCCAGAAATCTGAATCTTCCAAAACATCAGCAGGGATGGGGGATGATTGATGTAAATTTACTCTTGACATAAATAGTATAATTGTATACAATTATGCAAAAAGGGCGAAGCGCCGAATATACAAGTCAAGGAAGGTAATACAAATGGAAAACAGAAAAGTAAAATTTGATCCACATACAAACCTGTTACAGTTGGAAGAGCACATGTATCCCCTGGTTGATGTCAGGACACCAAATGTGTTCCACAATCTGTTCCCGTACGAAGAAGTCCCAAAGATCGCATTCAATGACCGTATTGTTCCACATCATATGCCGGATGAGATCTGGATCACCGATACTACTTTCCGCGACGGTCAGCAGTCACGTGCACCGTACACCACAGAGCAGATTGTCCGTCTGTACGATTATATGCACCGGCTTGGCGGGCCAAAAGGAAAGATCCGCCAGTGTGAATTTTTTCTTTACAGCAAAAAAGACCGTGATGCTGTTTACAAATGTATGGAGCAGGGTTATGAATTTCCGGAGATCACAAGCTGGATCCGTGCCAGCAAAAAAGATTTTGAACTGGTTCGTGATATGGGACTGAAAGAGACTGGTATTCTGGTAAGCTGTTCGGATTATCATATTTTTTACAAAATGAAAATGACCAGAAAAGAAGCCATGGAACATTATCTGAGCGTTGTCCGGGAATGTCTGGAGATTGGTGTCAGTCCGAGGTGTCATCTGGAGGATATCACAAGAGCGGATATCTATGGTTATGTTATCCCGTTCTGCCTGGAACTGATGAAGCTTTCCAGAGAATATCAGATTCCGATCAAAGTCCGCTGCTGCGATACCATGGGTTATGGCGTCAACTATGCCGGTGCGGTGATCCCGCGTTCCGTACAGGGTATCATCTACGGTCTGATGGTACATGCAGGTGTTCCTTCCGAGATGATCGAATGGCATGGCCACAATGATTTCTATAAAGCAGTCAGCAATTCTACGACTGCATGGCTCTACGGTGCAAGCGGCGTCAACTGTTCTCTGTTTGGTATCGGAGAACGTACCGGCAACACACCGCTGGAAGCTATGGTGTTTGAATATGCCCAGCTTCGAGGCACACTTGATGGTATGGATACCACGGTGATCACAGAGATGGCAGATTATTACGAAAAAGAGATCGGTTATCATATTCCATCCAGGACTCCGTTTGTCGGCAGTAACTTTAATGTAACAAGAGCCGGTATCCATGCCGATGGTCTTCTGAAAAACGAAGAGATCTACAATATTTTTGATACCCAGAAATTCCTGAACCGCCCGGCTATGGTGGCTGTATCAAATACATCCGGACTTGCCGGAATCGCCCACTGGATCAACAGCTATTACCGTCTGCCGGATGAGAAAAAAGCTGACAAAAGATATGCCTCTCGTTGCTATAGTGAAAGAATGGGTGGACAGGCAGTATGAAGAAGGACGTGTTACTGTGATCACGGACAACGAACTGGTAAAAATAATCGATGAAAGTTGCAAAAAACTTTCCATTGCGTTAATATAAGAGGGAGAGTATTTTGAGCAGTTATGAATTAGTTTATCAAAAACTCCGTGAAGATATTTTAAACGGTTATTACAAACATGGCGATGAACTGCGTGAGGCGGCAGTCGGAAAGGAGATCGGTGTTTCCAGGACTCCGGTAAGGGAGGCACTTCGCCAGTTGGAACTGGAAGGGCTGGTAACAATGGTTCCGAACCGCGGTGCTTTTGTCAACGGGATCTCGGAACAGGATGTGCAGGATATCTATCTGATCCGCGCCAGACTGGAGGGATTGTGTGCAAGGATGGCAGCAGAGCGAATTGATGAGTCCACGCTGGAAGAAATGGAAGAAACCATGCTGCTGACTGCTTTTCACGAACAGCAGGGTCATTATGACCAGCTTTTCAAACTGGACAGTCGTTTTCACAACCTGCTCTATGAGGCCTGCAAAAGTAAAATCCTGGAGCATGAGCTGAAGATTTTTCATCAGTATGTGCAGCAGGTGCGAAAAAATGCCCTTCAGAAAGAAGCGAGGGCGGAACAGTCCACAAAAGAACATCTTGCTGTTATGGAGGCTGTCAAAGCACATGATGCCGATGAAGCAGACCGTCTGGCAACCAGGCATATATTAAATTCAATCAAAAATAATCATTATACAAAAATTGAAAAACTTCTGGAAGAACAGCCGGGAAACGGCTTTCTTTCCGATGAGAAATAAAACAGCTTTCTGATAAGTCAAAGGAGGACATCATGGAAAAAATCAAAATGACGACACCGCTGGTAGAGATGGACGGGGATGAAATGACCCGTATTCTCTGGAAAATGATCAAAGATGAGCTTCTGCTTCCGTATATCGATCTGAAAACCGAATACTATGACCTGGGACTGGAACATCGAAATGAGACAAATGACCAGGTTACGATCGACAGTGCGCTGGCAAACAAAAAATATGGTGTGGCAGTAAAATGTGCAACGATCACTCCGAATGCTGCCCGCATGACGGAATATAATCTGAAGGAAATGTGGAAAAGCCCGAATGGTACGATCCGTGCGATCATGGACGGAACCGTTTTCCGTACGCCGATCGTGGTAAAAGGAATCGAACCTTGCGTACGCAACTGGAAAAAGCCGATCACACTGGCAAGACATGCCTATGGTGATGTCTACAAAGCTTCTGAGATCAAAGTACCTTGTGCCGGAAAAGCAGAGCTTGTATTTACCGCAGAAGACGGAACGGAAACAAGAGAGCTGATCCATGAATTTGACGGTCCTGGTGTTCTGCAGGGAATGCATAATACGGAGAAATCCATCCGCAGTTTTGCAAAGAGCTGCTTCAATTATGCTCTGGACACCAGACAGGATCTCTGGTTTGCTACCAAAGATACGATTTCCAAAAAATATGACCATACTTTCAAGGATATTTTCCAGGAAATCTATGAAAATGAATACAAAGAACGTTTTACGGAAGCAGGCATCACTTATTTCTATACACTGATCGATGATGCCGTTGCCCGTGTCATGAAGGCAGAGGGCGGATTTATCTGGGCCTGCAAAAACTACGACGGTGATGTTATGAGCGATATGGTTTCGTCAGCATTCGGCTCTCTGGCAATGATGACTTCCGTACTGGTATCACCGGACGGCAACTTTGAGTATGAAGCAGCACACGGTACCGTTCAGCGTCATTATTACAAACATCTGAAAGGGGAAGAGACATCCACCAACTCTGTGGCAACGATCTTTGCATGGACAGGTGCACTGCGCAAACGAGGTGAACTGGATCATATTCCAGAGCTTTGCGTGTTTGCAGACAAACTGGAAAAAGCAACGCTCACGACGATTGAAAGCGGAAAGATGACAAAAGACCTGGCACTGATCACCAGCATTAAAAATCCGACTGTGCTAAACAGCGAAGCGTTTATCAAGGCAGTCCGTGAGGATTTGGACAAACAACTGTAAGAACAGAAATCTGAAAAGTATAAAAATACCGGAAAATGGAGAAATCCATTTTCCGGTATTTTTTATAAAACAGGTATTTTATGATGACACCTTTTATTCTGCCAGTTCTTCCCATCGTTCGTAAAGCTGTTCCAGTTCTTCATTGATTGCCGATTTTTCTTTGTTTAATTCCACACATTTTGCAACATTTGTAAATACTTCTTCCTGCATCATCAGATCATCGATCTCTTTATCACGTATCTCCAGTGCATGAATGCGATCCTCTGTTTTCTTCAATTCATTCTGACGTTTGCGGATACGTGCCTGTTCTTCTTTCTGTTGCTGCCAGGTCAGCTTACCTGCAGTTTCAGCAGAAGCGGACGGAAGAAAAGCCTGTTCTTCCTGTGCGGCAGACGGTACATAAATTTTTGTCAGCTCATCTTTCTTTTCCAGATAATAATCATAATTTCCGATATAATTGACCAGCGTATTTCCGGTCAGTTCGAGGATCCTGGTTGCGGTCTGGTTGATAAAGTACCGGTCATGCGATACATAAAAGACGGTTCCGGTATAACGGTTCAATGCCTGCTCCAGGATTTCTTTCGATAAAATATCAAGGTGGTTGGTCGGCTCATCGAGGATCAGGAAGTTCGCTTCCGACAGCATCAGCTTTGCAAGAGAAACACGGCCCCTTTCGCCGCCGCTTAAGTCTGAAATCCGTTTGAACACATCGTCACCGGTAAATAAAAACGCAGCCAACACATTTCGGATCTCAGTATTAGTCAGCGTCGGATAATCATCCGAAATTTCTTCAAATAATGTCTTTTCCATATGCAGAACATGATGCTCCTGATCGTAGTAACCGATGCAGACTTTGCTTCCGAGTGTAAAACTTCCGGCATCGGCAGATAACAGTTGGTTGATGATCTTTAAGATTGTAGTCTTTCCGGTTCCGTTGTTGCCGATCAGTGCTACACGTTCTCCACGCTTGATCTCAAAATCCAGATCTGTAAAGAGTGTATGTTCACCAAAAGATTTGGAAAGTCCCTCGACCGTAAGCACATCGTTTCCACTTGGAAATCTCGGTTCCAGAGAAAGCTTCAGTTCCTGAACTTCGGTATCCGGACGATCCAGAACTTCCATTTTTCCAAGCATTTTTTCACGGCTCTCTGCACGTTTGATCGATTTTTCACGGTTAAACGATTTCAGTTTATCTATTACTTCCTGCTGATGCCTGATCTCTCGCTGCTGGTTCATCCAAGCTTTTAACTGTGCATCTCGAAGCTGTGCTTTTTTTTGCAGCATAAGCAGAATAATTTCCAAGAAATGTCGTTGCCTTTGCATGATCGATCTCAACTACTTTTGTTACTACACGATTTAAAAAATAGCGGTCATGGGCTACGATAATTACAGCACCGCTGTAATTGATCAGAAAATTTTCAAGCCAGGCGATCGACTGCATATCGAGGTGGTTGGTCGGTTCATCGAGAAGAATCAGATCCGGCTTTGCCAGCAGAAGCTTGCCGAGGGCAACACGCGTTTTCTGTCCGCCGGAAAGCGTATCTACCTGTTTGGAAAATTCATTTTCGGAAAAACCAAGACCCTTTAACACACCAACAAGTTCACTTTGCAGGTCATAACCGTTTTTTTCGTTCGAACTCGGTATTTAAACGATTGTAAAGTTCTAACGTCTGTTCCAGTTCTGCTCCGTCCTCGGATTTCATCTGAAGTTCCAGTGTGCGGATATGGCGCTCCAGATCAAAAATATCCTTTTTGACTTCCAGAAGCTCTTCGTAGACCGTGTTGCCGGAAGAAACTGCTTCGTGCTGGGCAAGATAACCGATCGTACGGTCTTTTGCCAGGATCACATCTCCGGAATCTGCCGGGATCTGCTTCATGATGATCTTAAGCAGTGTAGATTTTCCGGCACCGTTGATGCCGACAATGGCAGCTTTTTCTTTTTCTTCTATATGAAATGAGGCATCTTTTAAAATTATATTTGTACCAAATGCCTTATTAATGTTCTGACAGGCTAAAATCATAAGTTCCTCCAAAGTGTATATATTTGTTTAATCATAGCATATTTCTGCTTTTTACACCAGTAAATTTCAAAAAATGCTCTGGACGAACCGCATATTTTGCGGTATGATTAGAGACAGCGTATATCTGCGCAACAGTCAGATACAGATTTTAGGAGGAATAAAAAGCATGAGAAAAGTAGTAAAATTCGGTGGAAGTTCTCTTGCAAGTGCAGAACAGTTCAAAAAAGTAGGAGATATCATCCGTGCTGATAAAGGAAGAAAATATGTGGTTCCATCTGCTCCGGGCAAACGATTTGACGGAGATATTAAAGTAACGGACATGCTCTATGCATGTTATGCAAAGGCAGAAAAGAAAGAAGATATCACAGCTTCTGTCGCTTCGATCCGCGAAAGATATATGGAGATCATAAATGGACTGGGTCTTTCTCTCTCCCTTGATGATCAGTTTGGGATCATTGCAGAAAACTTCAAAAACCTTGCAGGTTCAGATTATGCTGCTTCCAGAGGAGAGTATCTGAATGGTATCATTATGGCAAATTATCTGGGATATGAATTTATTGATGCTGCTGAAGTGATCGTTTTCCATGAAGACGGTACTTTTGATGCAGAAACAACGAATGAAAAGCTTTCAGCCCGTCTGGCCGAGTGTGAAAATGCAGTTATTCCTGGATTTTATGGTGCAACACCGGAAGGAAAAGTAACGACCTTCTCCAGAGGCGGTTCTGATATTACAGGTTCCCTGATTGCAAAAGCGGTACATGCAGATCTGTACGAAAACTGGACAGATGTATCCGGTTTCCTGATCACTGATCCGCGCATCATCAAAAACCCGAAAGTGATTGACACGATTACTTATGTAGAGCTTCGAGAGCTGGCATATATGGGTGCTACGGTTCTTCACGAAGAAGCCATCTTCCCGGTAAGACAGGAAGGTATTCCGATCAACATCCGCAATACCAACCGTCCGCAGGATCCTGGTACTCTGATCGTGGAAAGTACCTGCAGAAAACCGCGTTATACCATCACAGGTATTGCCGGAAAGAAGGGATTTGCAGCGATCAACATCGAAAAAGATATGATGAACTCAGAAATCGGTTTCTGCCGTAAAGTTCTGACTGTGTTTGAGGATAACGGCATCTCAATCGAGCATATGCCGTCCGGTATTGATACGATGACTGTATTTGTACATCAGTCCGAATTTGAAGAGACAGAACAGAAAGTACTGGCTGGTATTCATCGTGCGGTAAATCCGGATTTTGTTAATCTGGAATCAGACTTGGCGCTGATTGCAGTCGTAGGCCGCGGCATGAAATCTCAGCGCGGAACAGCGGGACGCATTTTCTCTGCACTGGCCCATGCAAGCATCAATGTCAAGATGATCGATCAGGGTTCCAGCGAGATGAATATCATCATCGGTGTGAGCAATCAGGATTTCGAGCGTGCGATCAAAGCAATCTATGATATTTTCGTAACCGTACAGCTCTAAATAAAAGAGGGTACACAAAACTGCAGCAGACATGGCAGGATCTTGTGTGCCCGTCTTTTACGTTTAATCTGACAGAAAAATCTGCAGTTTCATACGATATCAACACTTGATGGGGAGGTATGCAAGTGGAGGAGAAAGAAATTTCAAGAGCAGTCATCAAAAGACTGCCAAGATATTACCGTTACCTTGGCGAACTGCTGGAATCTGGTACAGAGCGGATTTCTTCCGGGGAACTGAGTGAGCGCATGCAGGTAACAGCATCTCAGATTCGTCAGGATCTCAATAATTTCGGGGGATTCGGACAGCAGGGATATGGTTATAATGTAAAACATCTTCATACAGAAATCGGAAAAATCTTAGGTCTGGATCAGGATTACAATATGATCATCATTGGTGCCGGAAATCTCGGACAGGCTCTTGCAAATTATGTAAAATTTGAAAAAAACGGATTTCTTGTGAAAGGACTGTTTGATGTAAATCCGGATTTGAAGGGTGTTGCGGTAAGAGGGATAGAGATTCGGATGATCAGCGAACTCCCTGCTTTTTTACAGGAACATAATATTCAGATAGCGGCACTTACCCTTCCCAAGCAGTATGCAAAAGATATGGCAGATCTTCTGGTGGAAAATGGGATCAGGGCAATCTGGAATTTTGCCCACACGGATCTTCGTCTGCCGAAGGATGTGATCATTGAGAATGTTCATCTTTCCGAGAGTCTTATGCAGTTGTCTTATAATATCAGCCGCTACAACAAAGAACATAAATAACAGAACCCGGTATTTTTCAGAAAACAGCAGGTCAGGAGGCATATACTGTATGAAAACTCTGCTTTCAAAAGAAGATATGAAACGATGTGATCAGAATACCATCGAAGGATATGGGATTCCATCCTGCGTTCTGATGGAGCGTGCAGCACTTGCATGTGTAAAGGAACTTTACAGGAGTAATGCAAAGCTGGAGCGCGTTCTGGTTGTATGCGGATCCGGCAATAATGGCGGAGACGGATTTGCCATTGCCAGACTTTTATTTCTGGATCAGATACCGGTTTCTATCTGTTTTGTCGGAAAAGAGACATCCTGCACGGATCAGGTACGTCAGCAGAAAGAAATCTGCAGGAAATACGGGATAACTTTTTGTAGTAACCCGAAGATGAATGAATATACTGTTATAGTAGATGCACTGTTTGGAATCGGTCTTTCGCGTAACATTGAAGGCAGGTACAAAGAATGGATTGAGCGGATTAATGAAAGTCCTGCTTTTGTATTGTCTGTCGATATTCCTTCCGGCATTGACGGAAACACGGGTGTGGTCCGGGGGATTGCTGTAAAAGCCGACCTGACAGTGACATTTGCCTTTGCGCAGCCTGGGCATTATATCGGAAAAGGGCGTGCTTATACGGGAAAAGTAAAAGTGTGCCAGATCGGTATCACAAAAGAAAGTCTTCCGAAATGCCGGAAAAATTACTGTTCTTATGGTACAGAAGATTTTCTGAGGCTGCCGAAGCGTCTTGCCACAGAAAACAAGGGTTCCTGCGGTAAGGTTCTTCTGATTGCCGGAAGCCGGGACATGTGCGGCGCTGCCATCTTAAGCGCGCGTGCAGCGTATCGGAGCGGAGTCGGTTATGTTCGGATCTATACAGACGAACACAATCAGTCCGTTCTTTTTCAGTCTGTGCCGGAAGCAGTTGTAAACTGTATCCATTCTGACTGGGAAGCGGAGCTTGAAAAACTGCTTGCGTGGGCTGATGCGGTGGCAGTAGGTCCCGGAATCGGCATGGAAAAACAAAAGCTTGATATCCTGACTTATGTACTGGAACATGCAGATATTCCGGTTATTCTGGATGCCGATGCACTGAACCTGACAGCCAGATACCAGCTTTCACTGTCTGATTATTCTGTATCACTGGCTGTTACACCGCATCTTGGTGAGATGGCAAGACTTTGCAGCACAGATATTTCGAACATAGCATCAGATCTGATCTCAAGTGCCGAAGAATTTGCCCGAAGTCAGAATGTAATCTGTGTGCTGAAAGACGCAGGTACGGTTGTCAGCAACGGAAATGAGACTTACATCAATACTTCCGGAAACAGTGGAATGGCAACTGCCGGCTCAGGAGATGTGCTAGCCGGCATTTTCGTGGGACTTACCGCTCAGGGGATGGATTTGTTTGAAGCTGCCAAACTTGCTGTTTTTCTGCATGGCCGTGCCGGAGATCAGGCCGCTTTGCGATATGGGAAGCGGAGTATGACTTCTGCAGATCTGATCGACGGTCTGGTTTTTATCCTTGCAGGATCAGAAGACAAAGTAATGTGATTTTGAAAACACGAAACAGTTACAGATAAACATATACAGGAAGGACTTGAAATATTATGAACAGTAAATACAGCCGTGTCTATGCCGAGATCGACATGGATGCCATTGCAGAAAATTTTCGGGTCATGCATGAAAGAATCAGTCCGAAAACAAAAATGGTTGCTGTGATAAAAACAGACGGATACGGTCACGGTGCGGTTCCGATCGCACGGATGATACAACCGGAAGATTATATCTGGGGTTTTGCAGTCGCAACGATGACAGAAGCAATGATCCTGCGAAAAAACCAGATTACAAAGCCGGTACTGATCCTGGGCTATACTTTTGAAGAAGACTATGAAGATCTGATCCGATACGAGATCCGACCGGTTGTGTTCAAACTGGATATGGCAAAGGAACTGTCTCAGGCAGCCGTTCAGTTAAAGAAAACACTTTCTATACATATTGGACTGGATACGGGAATGAGCCGCATCGGTTTTTCTGATACCGAAGAGAGCATAAAAACAATCCGTGAAATCGCATCCTTACCGGGAATTAGAATAGAAGGCATGTTTACGCACTTTGCAAAAGCAGATGAGCTGGATAAAGCGTCGGCAAACAGACAATTTGAACGTTATATGCATTTTGCACACAGACTGGAAGAAGCAGGCGTTGCGATTCCGTTGAAACACGTATCCAACAGTGCCGCTTTGATGGAGCTTGCAGATATGAACTTAGATCTGGTGCGTGCCGGCATCAGCATTTACGGTATCTATCCATCTGAGGAAGTTTCCAGAGATTCCATGAAACTTACACCTGCAATGTCCCTTCACAGCCGCATCGTATATATCAAAGAGATTGAAACAGGAACCCAGATCAGTTACGGTGGAACGTTTACCGCTCCGCATCCGATGCGGATCGCCACGATCCCGGTCGGCTACGGAGACGGTTATCCGCGAATGCTGTCAAATAAGGGATTCGTTCTTATACGCGAAAAACGTGCCAGAATTCTTGGAAGGATCTGCATGGATCAGTTTATGGTCGATGTGACGGACATTCCGGAGGCACAAGAACTGGATGAAGTTGTTTTAGTCGGCAGACAGGGAAACGAAGAAATCACTGTAGACGAACTTGGTGACCTTTGCGGACGCTTTTCCTATGAATTTATCTGTGATATCGGGAAACGTGTACCGCGTATCTATACGAAAAATCACGAAGTCTACCTGGTACGCGACTGTTCAGGCATCGACTGATCTTGCATTAAGGCGAACTGCATACACCAGAAAAATTTGGAAATACTAAGCTTAAAACCAGAAGCGGAGTGTGAAGTGTGTGTTGATTCGACGAGGGGATATTTTCTATGCGGACTTAAGACCGGTCATCGGCTCGGAACAGGGCGGTGTACGTCCGGTTCTGATCATTCAGAACGATACAGGGAACCGGCACAGTCCGACGGTGATCTGTGCAGCGATCACCTCCAAAATGAACAAAGCAAAGCTGCCGACACATGTGGAGATTGAATCTTCAAGATATAATATGGTACGTGATTCTGTGATCCTTCTGGAGCAACTGCGTACTATCGACAAAAAAAGACTGAAAGATAAAGTATGCCATCTGGATACGGAAATCCTGGACCGCGTAAATCAGGCTCTTGCAGTCAGTCTGGAACTACATAACTGATTGATTCCGGGAACTTGACTATTTTTCGGTGTAGTGTTATCATAATGGATATGCCTGCCTCCTGCGCAGGGAAATCAGGCCGTTAAGCGGCAGAATGAAGAAACAGATACTTGGAAGAGAAAGGAAGATTTCGAAATGTCAGGACATTCAAAATTTGCAAACATAAAGCACAAAAAAGAGAAAAACGATGCTGCCAAAGGAAAGATCTTTACGATCATCGGCCGTGAGATCGCAGTTGCCGTAAAAGAGGGCGGACCGGATCCGGCAAACAACAGCAAACTTGCCGCTGTTGTCGCAAAAGCAAAAGCAAACAACATGCCGAACGATACGATCGACCGCGGTATCAAAAAGGCAGCCGGAGATGCGAACTCTGTCAATTACGAGTATGTTTCCTATGAAGGATACGGTCCTTGCGGAATCGCTATCATCGTAGATGCACTGACAGACAACAAAAACCGTACCGCTGCAAATGTAAGAAGTGCATTTACAAAAGGAAACGGAAGCATCGGAACTCAGGGATGTGTATCTTACATGTTCGACCGCAAAGGACAGATCGTGATCGACAAAGAAGAATGTGATATGGATGCAGATGACCTGATGATGCTGGCTCTGGATGCGGGAGCAGAAGATTTTTCCGAAGAAGAAGACAGCTATGAGATTCTGACCGCACCGGATGATCTGGAGACCGTAAGAGAAGCTCTCGAAGCAGAAAAGATCCCGATGGCTCAGGCAGAAGAGACCATGATCCCTCAGAATTATGTTGCTCTTGATGATGAGACTGCGCTGAAGAACCTTCAGCGTACCCTGGATCTGCTCGAAGAAGACGATGATGTCCAGGCGGTATACACCAATCTGGACGAGTAAACACAAAGCGGATAAGAAATCCGTTTGATGAGGATTGTGATATATGAGTAGTAATTATACGATCGCTTTTGCAGGAATGCCGGCACTGCTGGATGGTCAGGAACATGCCATGGACGATTTCACCTTCGAGCGCTATCCGGATGCTTTCAAACGCTACTGTGACAGACACAAAGTGACATTGAAAGCAGTCGAAGACGGATACCGTCAGGTCATTGACAAAGAGCAGTTTCTGATCAATATGTCAGAAGAGCTTGCAGGTTCTGCAGAAAAACTGATTGCAGAAGAAGAAAAGAAAAGTGCAAAAGAGAAACTGGCCACGAATCTGAATATGTGCCTGGTGATCTACACGCTTCCGGCTGTTCTTGAGATGAACAAAGAATCTGCGGATCTATTTTCCGAAAAGATTCTGGAAACCTGGAAAACACATTTTCCAAAAACCAATCTCAAGGCTTCTACTTTTAAGCAGATCAATTCTGGATTTAAACGGAAATTCTGTTACATCACCACAGCAGTGTGCAGAACCTTTGGCAAACCAGATGATTGTTATGAACTGAATCTTTTCCGCAATTACCGTGACCATTACCTGATGGCACAGGAAAACGGAGAAGCGATGGTTTATGAATATTATGATCTGGCTCCTACCATTGTAAAACATATCGATCAGAGAAAAGATGCAAAAGAAATTTACAGGGGCATATGGGATACTTATCTTTCTCCATGCCTTGGTATGATCGAACGGGGGGAAAATGAGGCGTGCAGGGAGCTTTATGTTTCCATGGTTCATGATATGCAGAAAAAATATTTCTCTGAACAACAGTAAGAATGTCACAGGCATTCTTAAAAACAGGCGGGACTTTCAAAAGAAGTCCCGCTTTTGTCAGATATCACAAAAGAGACTGGAGTGATCTATGTACAACGTATTAGCAGCCATAAAAACGAACCTGCTTTTGCAGGAATTAAAAAGACTTCATATCTGGGGGAATCTACCGGTTTTGATATCTGTGAGGTTACTTCTGATTTTAAGGCACTGACGGATCACTTACGCAGGAGTCAGTATCATCTTGTTTTGCTGGAAGCGACACCGGACTATCCTGTTCTGAATCTTCTGAAGACCATCAGACAGGAAAAACTCTGCCAGGCGATTGCAATGATCGGGCAGACGGCAGAATTTAAAACAGTACGGAAAAGTTTTCTGCTTGGTGTAGACGACTATCTGATCACTCCGTTTGAGGTCAGTCAGTTTATCACGCTGTTTGGCAAGATTGAACATGCGGAACACGGAAAAAGAGAAGCAGAGAACAATCAGAAAGAAATTCTCTTAAGTTATTTCCAGACCATTGATTTTTCCATTAAAAAAGAGCTTGACAGCCTTCTATATAACGCTCTTTCGGAGTATGCAGATCCTCTTGCATCTTTCGCTTATCTGAAGCGGATCCTGAACAGTGTGATCCTGGAACTTTTTGGATGTCATAAATGGCTTGAACTTTATTTCCGGCGGTGTTTTTGACGAATAGACATTACAGGAAGTAATAATAAAATGCTTTTGTGCATGAACGATATGGATAAGAAGCATTATTTTTCTTTTTCTGGTTATACTGTCAGCAGAATGCCAAAACCTGCATGTCAGATCTTGCATCAGACAAAATGACAGACTTGAATCAGAAAGGGGATACACTATGGCGGAAAAAGAAAACAGCAAAAACGAAAACACAGAAAATAAAAAAAATGAGCAGATCAGAGAATACGGGCAGACCAGACTGGAACACAACATTCATCTGCTTTCGGTGATAGGGGAGATCGAAGGGCACGAGTGCCTTTCCTCCAATACCAAAACCACAAAATACGAGCATGTACTTCCTCAACTGGCTGCCATTGAAGACAGCAGTGATATCCAGGGACTGCTCGTTCTTTTAAATACTGTTGGCGGTGACGTGGAAGCCGGCCTTGCCATCGCAGAGATGATCGCATCGATCGACAAGCCGACTGTTTCGTTGGTTCTTGGAGGCAGCCATTCGATCGGTGTGCCGATCGCTGTTTCCACGGATTATTCTTTTATCGTACCAACTGGAACCATGGTTATCCATCCGGTCCGCATGAACGGAACGATCATCGGGGCACCGCAGACTTATGATTATTTCAAGCAGATGCAGAATCGCATTTTAGGCTTTATTTCCGGGCATTGCGATGCAAAAAGGGAACGCCTCGAAGAACTGATGCTCGATACCGGTATGCTGACCAAAGACCTCGGAACCATTCTCGTCGGAGAACAGGCCGTCAAAGAAGGGATCATCAATCAGATCGGCGGGATTCACGAAGCGATCACAAAGCTGCATGAAATGATCAGGCAGAGCCACCAGGAAGCATAAAAAGCAAAATATCATTCGGGCTGAAGCAGATGTACTCTGATCAGCTCCTCTCTTTGCTGTACTGTTCAAAGATCTCGCGGACGTGACCATAAACGCGTCCGCCTTTTGAACTCTGAAATGCCTTTACAAGCTGATTGTTCAGCTCTGTTTTATTCTGGCTTCCGGAGATCGCACGGTAGACAACAGAATAGCTGCTCGGTGCAAGCTTATCTGATTTGACTGCCATCCGCACTTTTTTCCGCCATGCTTCCGGAAGATCCGGAGATGCAGAAGTCTTTGTTTTCCTTCCGGATGCGGCCGGCTTGACAGGTGCTGCTGATGCTGATACGACCGGTGTGTTCTGTGCTGAAGCGGCATCTGCCTTTTGCTTTCTGATGACCATCTGCGGCGGGATATTTGCCGGAAGAGAAAGAGGAGGCGGAGGCAGAATGGATTTCTGACGGATAATGTCAATGCTTTTGGCACTCCAGAAATCAATCACGCTGTCATATCCTGTGTCGTTCGTAATAATATAAATATGCTTCGGCTTATCCTTTCCGATCAGGAAACCAAGATAGGTAGAGAGCTGAAAATCCAGGTAATTTTTCCCGGTCTTTAAAATTTTGATATATTCAAAATGAGCCGGAGACTGGGAAAGCTCAATATGACGTTCAAAAGATATATTTTTCGTATGCTGACTGTAAAAAACGATTACCGTATCATCTGCAGTCAGTTCTTTTACGCCCAGAAATCCGGTATCTGTAACGTTCTCATAATCAATCAGATATAAATTCATAGTAATGTTTGCCTTTCAAAAATGTTTTGTGACGATTTGGTCTTTGTTTCTCTTATTGTAAAAAAGAAAGCGAAAACTGTCAAGCGATATGGATGCGGTTTGGCATCAGTCTTGAAAAAATGGGAAAAGAAAATTAATTTTTGCAAAAAAAACAGTTGACGTAAATTCTAAGACATGCTATGATATAGCAGATGCCGCATAAAGAGGTTTAAATGTCATGCCGAAAGGATGGCTGCCATATTTAGCGAGTAATGATAATAGGAGGTGCCATATGTACGCAATTATTGCAACAGGTGGTAAACAGTACAAAGTAGCTGAGGGCGATATCATTAACGTAGAAAAACTTGGTGCAGAAGCTGGTGAGACAGTAACTTTCGAAAATGTTCTTGCAGTTAGCAATGACGGACTGAAAGTTGGTGCAGATGTAGCTGGTGCAACAGTAACTGCAAGTGTTGTTAAAAATGCAAAAGCAAAAAAGTTATTGTTTACAAGTACAAGAGAAAGACCGGATATCATAAAAAGAACGGTCACAGACAGCAGTACACTCAGGTTAAGATTGAAAAAATTAACGGTTAATCCAGATGATTACAGTTACAATCCATAGATCAAAAGACAGTTTTACTGGTTTAAAGTAATCGGACATGCCGGATATGCAGAAGAAGGTTATGATATTGTATGCGCAGCGGTATCTGTGCTTGTTGTAAATGCTGTAAATTCAATTGAGACTTTTACAGATGATAAGTTTGCAGCCCGTGAAGATGACGGTATCGTAGAGTTGCTTCTGGAAGGCAGAGTATCCGATAAGACCACACTTCTGCTTGATTCTATGATTCTTGGTTTGAGAGATATTCAGACACAATACGGTAATGAATTTATACGATTGAAAATCGAGGAGGTGTAGACCATGTTGAAGATGAACCTTCAGGTATTCGCTCATAAAAAAGGTGTTGGTTCTACAAAGAACGGACGTGACTCCGAGTCTAAAAGACTGGGTGCAAAAAGAGCTGACGGACAGTTTGTAAAGGCTGGAAATATTCTTTACAGACAGCGTGGAACAAAGATTCACCCGGGCGTTAATGTTGGACGCGGCGGCGACGATACCCTGTTTGCTTTAGTGGACGGTGTTGTACGTTTTGAGAGAAAAGGCCGTGACAAAAAGCAGGTTTCAATTGTTCCTGTAGAGGCAAAATAATAAGTGGAACATATGGCTTCAAATCGTGTACGGTTTGAAGCCATTTTTGATATAAAGGAGTATATATGTTTGCAGACAGAGCAAAAATATTTATCCGTTCCGGTAAAGGCGGAGATGGTCATGTAAGCTTTCGAAGAGAGCTTTTTGTGCCAAACGGCGGTCCGGACGGCGGAGATGGCGGCAAAGGCGGAGATATTATTTTTGAGGTTGATGAAGGACTGAATACACTCAACGATTACCGCCACAAGGCAAAATACTGTGCACAGCCGGGGGAAGAAGGCGGAAAGAAACGCTGCCATGGAAAAAATGGTACAGATCTTATATTAAAAGTTCCGGAAGGAACACTGATCAAAGATGCAGAATCCGGAAAAGTGATCGCAGATATGTCCGGTGAAAACAGACGGCAGATCGTTCTGAAAGGCGGACGCGGCGGCAAAGGCAATATGAATTATGCAACTGCGACCATGCAGGTTCCCAAATATGCACAGCCTGGCCAGAGTGCGAAAGAACTTTGGGTACAGCTTGAATTAAAAGTAATTGCAGATGTCGGGTTGGTAGGATTCCCAAACGTTGGAAAATCAACCTTCCTGTCCCGTGTAACAAATGCAAGACCTAAGATTGCCAACTACCACTTTACAACACTGAATCCTAATCTGGGTGTTGTAGATCTGGAAGGCGGAAAAGGATTTGTCATTGCGGATATTCCTGGGCTGATTGAGGGCGCCTCCGAAGGTGTCGGACTCGGTCATGAGTTTTTGCGCCATATTGAACGTACCAAAGTTATCATCCATGTAGTGGATGCTGCTTCTACAGAAGGCCGTGATCCGGTTGATGATATTTACAAAATCAACGAAGAACTCAAGGCTTATAATCCAAGAATGGCGACACTGCCGCAGGTGATCGCTGCCAATAAAACTGATGTTATTTATTCGGAGGATGAAGATCCGGTAGAACGTATTCGTGCAGAGTTTGAACCGCAGGGGATAAAAGTATTTTCCATTTCTGCCGTAAGCGGAAAGGGATTAAAGGAGCTTTTATACTATGTGCGGGAACTTCTGGATATGCTTCCAAAAGAGGCGGTTGTATTTGAGCAGGAATATGATCCGAATGAATACAATCCAAATGACAACCTTCCATATACGGTTGAGAAATCTGAAGAAGAGGAAAATACCTATGTGGTAGAGGGACCAAAGATTGAGCGTATGCTTGGATATACCAATCTCGATTCCGAAAAAGGATTTCAGTTTTTCCAGAATTTTCTCAAAACGACAGGTATTCTTGATGAACTGGAAGCTGCAGGTATTCAGGAAGGTGATACTGTCCGTATGTACGGCTTAAAATTTGATTACTATAAATAAAGCATTTTATATAATAAGTGAGGAATTTAATTATGACAAGTAAGCAGCGTGCTTATTTAAAAAGTCTGGCTATGACCATGGATCCAATCTTTCAGATTGGTAAGGGAAGCCTGACACCGGAAAACACAAGTGCAATCGCAGAAGCACTGGAAGTACGTGAACTGATCAAAATCAACGTATTGCAGAACTGTATGGATGACCCGAAGGAAATTGCAAGAATACTTGCAGAGCGTACACGTTCACAGGTTGTGCAGGTAATCGGGAAAAAGATCGTTCTGTATAAAGAAGGAAAAGATGATAAAAAGAAGATTGTTCTTCCACGTTGACGGGAGGGATTTTCTTGCAGGATAAGAAGAAAAAGATAGGCATTATGGGAGGCACTTTTGACCCGATCCATGTCGGTCATCTGATCCTTGCAGAAAATGCCTGGCACCAATTTGGATTAGAGAAAATTTTGTTTATGCCATCTGCAAATCCGCCGCATAAATTAAACCGAAAGGGACGAGCCTGTATTGAGGAACGTGTAGATATGGTACAAAGAGCCATATCTGGCAATCCTCATTTTGAGCTTTCTCTGGAGGAAGCATTTCGGAAAGAATACTGCTATACCAGTGAGACGCTGCGGAGAATGAAAAAAGAACATCCGGATACGGAATATTATTTTATTATGGGTGCAGATTCTCTGTTTGCCTTTGAAAGCTGGCATGAACCACAAAAAATATGTCAGAACTGTATTTTAGCTGTGGCAGTGCGCAATCATGTAGAGGAAGAAACTTTTCGTGAACAAATTCATTATCTTGCCGAAAAATATCATGCCAGAATCCTGGTACTTGCCACACCGAATATTGATATTTCCTCACATCAGATCCGAATGTGGATTAAAACGAAAGGCATGTCACTGCGGTATTATGTACCGGATGATGTTATTTCATATATTGAGGAAAAGAACTTGTACAGTGAGTGTGAAAAATGACGAATAAATACGATTTGATAAAGATGCAGGAAAGACTGCAGAAAAAATTGACAGCGGATCGTTATCAACATACGCTGGGTGTTATGTATACCTGTGCTTCTCTTGCGATGCGTTATCATTGTGACCTGGAAAAGGCAATGGTGGCAGGTTTGCTTCATGATTGCGCAAAATGTATAGCAAATGATAAAAAATAAGTATCTGTGAGAAAAATGGAATTGCCATTACAGAAGCAGAGCGTGAAATCCCCATCTGCTGCATGCAAAAGCCGGCGCATTTCTTGCAAAAACGAAATATGGTGTGGCAGACCCGGAGATTTTAAATGCAATCCGATATCATACAACCGGAAAAGCGGATATGACTTTGCTGGAAAAAATCACGTATCTTGCAGATTATATCGAACCCTGGAGAGCAAAAGCTCCTAATCTGGAAGAAATACGAAAAGATGCCTTTTGTAATCTTGACCGCACTCTGTATAAAGTTTTTCGTGATACATTGCAGTATCTCCGGAGTATCCAGGCATCCGTAGATCCGACAACACAGAAGGCCTATGAATATTATAGCAATGTCTATCAGAAGAATATAAAATGATGCCAGGGTCAAAAGGTCTAAATCCACATGAGCTTGCTCATAGTTGGGGACTTTTGACACCCACATCATAAAATAAAGTTTGCATAATAAAGTTATGTAAACAAAAAACGAAAGGAGTATACAGTATGGAAGCAAAAGAACTTGCAAAGAAAATTTTTGATGCACTCGAAGATAAAAAAGGAGAAGATATCAAAATTATCAATATATCAGAAGTAACAGTTCTTGCAGATTATTTTATCATTGCCAGCGGAACAAACCGAAATCAGGTACAGGCAATGGCAGATAATGTAGAAGAAGTCCTTGCAAAAGAAGGTGCAGAACCAAAACAGATTGAAGGATATCAGAGTGGAAACTGGATTCTTCTGGATTATCAGGATGTAATTGTTCATATTTTTGATCAGGAAAACAGACTCTTCTATGATCTGGAACGTATCTGGAGAGATGGAAAGAACATCAGCCTGGAAGAACTGTAAAGATCAGGAAATAAAAAAACGAGATAAGAGCATAAACCGGAAGTAAAAAATGCAGATGGGAGTATGCTCTTATTTTTAACTGGATATTTATCAGGAAAAGAATCGGAATACACCAATCACCTTTCCTAAAATATGGAGCTGTGTTTCCTGAACCAGAATCGGATCCATAGTATCATTTTCCGGCTGAAGACGAATATATCCATCTTCACGATAAAAAAGTCTTTACAGTGGCAGAATCATCAATCAATGCTACAATCATTTCTCCATTTTCAGCGTTATTTTGCTGTTGTACCAGAATATGGTCTCCCGGAAGTACACCGGCATTTATCATGCTTTCACCCTGGACTTCTAACAGAAAAGTCTGGGCATTTGGAAGGTATTCGGAAGGGATCGGAAAGTAAGATTCGATATTTTCCACTGCAAGAAGCGGAGAACCGGCTGCAATTTTACCTACAATCGGAACGTTGACCATTTCTTTTCGTAAAAGCTGAAAACTGTCATCCAGGATTTCAATTGCACGTGGCTTAGTCGGATCGCGGCGGATGTAGCCTTTTCTTTCAAGTGTCTCCAGGTGAGAGTGGACAGAAGAAGTAGATTTTAAATGTACGGCTTCGCAGATTTCGCGTACTGCAGGCGGAAAACCACGTTTTAAAATTTCAGACTTTATGTATTCCAAAATTTCTTTTTGTTTTTCTGTAATGTTTTGCTGAGACATGTATGCACCTCCAATTTGGTAATAGTATGATGTGGGTGTCAAAAGCCCCCAACTATGATGCCTGCGGATTGTTCCTCATGTGGATTTAGACCTTTTGACTCTGTCATCATATGTATCATATCATAGAATATCGGAAAAAGCAAACAAATATTCGCGAAAATATGTTCTTTTTTGACCGTCAAAACAGATTATGTTATACTGGGAATATCAGATCTGAAGGGACAGATAACAGGTGAAGCAGATATGGATCTTTCAGATACATAAAAAAGAAAGGAAATGCATTGTATATGAGACAGGAAAAATTTAAGATGGAACGTCCAAATCTGGTACAGATTGGCGATCATGTGGAAATAACGGAAATTCAGACCAATATGAACTTCAGTTATATTATTGAGCCAGCCGTTGCAATGTCCGGATGTTTTAAAAATGCAGACCGTATCAAAGCCAGAGAAGGCGTTATCGTAAATATTGAACATACGCCGCGTGGATTTATGGTAACAGCAGAGTTTGAAGAATAAAACACAGAAAAAGAAACATAAAGCAGACAGGCAACAAAATGCATCAAAATCATGAAAAAAACCGAAAAAGGTTCGGGAAACCAGAAATCTACGCAGATCTATTTGAAAAACATGTGTTTGTCGTATAGATTGAAACCTTACTATTTCGACACCACATACAGATTTTTGATTGATTTTTCGGATTCCGTTTTTTATTATTATCATCCCGCTTTTATGCTCATATCTGGGCAGATCAAAAAATAAATTTCAGAAAGAAGGTGCTTGATATGGCTTCCACAGTTACTTATCATGAACAGACAGATATGGAAAATATCCGCAAATTGCGTGAAGTTTTAAAAACACTTCCAGCATTTGCAAAGGATTATTTTCGTGCTATTGAACCTAACTACTTCCACAAAAACCCGCATTTCTTTATGCTTATGATATTCGTATTTTTTTTCAGTTTCTTCTCTCACAAAATCCTGTTTTATCTAAAACAAATATTACAGATATCAATGTTTCTGTTTTAGATCAGCTGCAACCGGTCGATATCGAGGAATACATGGAATACCTAAAGCTTTACGATCACCCAGATGACCAGACAGCGATTACGAATGGGGAACGTGGATTAAAAAGAAAAATGTCTTCTCTCCGAAGTTTTTATTCTTATTATTATAAAAGACAGGCAATTCAAACAAATCCAACTCTGCTGGTGGATATGCCAAAAATTCATGACAAAACAATTATCCGGCTGGATGCAGGAGAAACGGCTGCACTTCTTGACTACATAGAACATTGCGGTGATCAGTTAAGCGGTCAGCGTAAGGCTTATTATGAAAAGACAAAAGTACGTGATCTTGCGATTGTTACTCTCCTGCTTGGAACTGGGATACGTGTATCGGAATGTGTCGGACTGGACATAGATGATATTGACTTTCGTAACAATGGAATTCGCCTT
>ENA-OQDT01000520-OQDT01000520.1-human-gut-metagenome-genome-assembly--contig:-NODE-520-length-24922-cov-4.017665_pt1 | contig 24922 bp, 19 predicted proteins | sample MGYA00242786_ERZ504617 | MGnify/ENA primary metagenome ERZ504617 (study PRJEB26092, sample SAMD00036337) | human gut metagenome | host: Homo sapiens | study: EMG produced TPA metagenomics assembly of...
CGCGCGAATCACACGGTCGCCGATGCGGTAGCCGGCCTCGACCACGGTGTCCACCGTCGCCTTGCTGGCCTCCGGATCCGGCTTGTGCAGGATCGCCTCATGCTTGGTGGGGTCGAAGTCCTCGCCTTTCAGGCCGAACTTCTCAACGCCGAACTTCTCGAAGGTCTTGTCGATCTTCGCGGCCACGGCCTTGAAGGAATCGTCCATCTCACCATGCTCGCGAATGCGGTCGATGTCGTCGAGCCCGGGGAGCATTGCGGTGAGCACATCGATGATGCCCTGCTGACGGGCACGATCCATGTCCTTCTTCGTGCGGTTGCGGTAGTTGATGAACTCCGCGCGCTCACGCTGAAGCGCCTCGAGGTATTCGGCGGCTTCCTTCTTGGCCTGGCCAAGCGGTGTGAGCGAGGAACCCTCAGCGTCGCCATCGGAGGCGGCGTCTGCGGTGGCTTCGGCAGCTGCCTTGGCGGACTCTTCGGAGGCCTGTTCGCCTGCGGATTGCTCCGCGGCGGCATCCTTGAGCATGTCGTCTTTCAGCTGCTCGCCGGTGTCCGATGGCGCATCGGCGCCATCGGCATCAGGGGACGCCTGCCCGTTCGCCAGTTCGTCGGCGTCGGGCAGGTCGTTCAGGTAATCGTCCTTATTGAAGTCGGACATTACTTGTTGTCCTTGTCGTCGTCATCCACGACCTCGGCGTCGACCACGTCATCGTCGCCACCGTTGTTCGCGGAGCCGCTGTCGGCGGCGCCTGCAGCGCCTTCGGCACCCTGCTGGGCGTAGAGGGCCTGACCGATCTTCTGAGCCTCGGTCATCAGCTTCTCCTGGGCGGCCTTGATCTTCTCAATGTCGTCGCCCTTCAAGGCATCCTTGAGCTCGTTAATCGCGTCGGTGACGGACTTCGCGACGTCATCGGAGAGCTTGTCCTTGTTGTCGTTGACGAGCTTCTCGGTCTGGTATGCGAAGTTCTCGGCGTTGTTGCGGGTCTCGGCGTCTTCCTTACGCTTCTTGTCGTCCGCTTCGTGGGCCTCGGCGTCCTTGATCATCTGGTCGATCTCTTCCTTGCGGCAGTGCGGAGCCACCGGTGATCGTCATCGACTGCTCCTTGCCCGTGCCCTTGTCCTTTGCGGAGACGTGCACGATGCCGTTGGCGTCGATGTCGAAGGTGACCTCGATCTGCGGGACGCCACGAGGAGCCGGAGCGATGCCGGTCAGCTCGAAGGTGCCCAGCGGCTTGTTGTCGCGGGCGAATTCACGCTCGCCCTGATAGACCTGAATCAGTACGGACGGCTGGTTGTCTTCGGCGGTGGAGAAGATCTCGGAACGCTTCGCCGGGATTGCGGTGTTGCGCTCGATGAGCTTCGTCATGATGCCGCCCTTGGTCTCGATACCGAGGGACAGCGGCGTCACGTCGATGAGCAGCACGTCCTTGCGGTCGCCCTTGATGACGCCGGACTGCACGGCAGCGCCGATGGCCACCACTTCGTCCGGGTTCACGGACTGGTTGGCTTCCTTGCCGCCGTCGAGCTCCTTCACGAGCTCCTTCACGGCAGGCATACGAGTGGAGCCGCCGACCAGAATCACATGGTCGATCTGGGAGACCGAGATGCCGGCGTCTGCAAGCACGTTGTTGAACGGCGTGCGGCAGCGGTCGAGCAGATCCTTGGTCATTTCCTCGAAGTGGGCGCGGGTGAGCGTCTCGTCGAGGTGCACCGGGGTCCCGTCAGGGGTCATGGCCAGGTACTGCATGTTGATCGTGGTGGACATCGAGGAGGAAAGCTCCTTCTTCGCCTGCTCGGCAGCTTCCTTCAGACGCTGCAGGGCGATCTTGTCCTTGCTCAGGTCAACACCGTACTTGTTCTTCACTTCGCCGACGAGCCAGTCGATAATGCGCTGGTCCCAATCGTCGCCACCGAGGTGGTTGTCGCCCGACGTAGCCTGCACCTGGATGGTGGAGAAGCCGTCGTCGTCCTTGCCGATCTCCAGCAGGGAGACATCGAAGGTGCCGCCGCCGAGATCGAAGACCAGAATGCGCTCGTCTTCCTTGCTCTTCTCCAGACCGTAGGCCAGAGCTGCAGCGGTCGGTTCGTTGATGATGCGCAGGACGTTCAGGCCTGCGATTGTGCCGGCGTCCTTGGTCGCCTGGCGCTGTGCATCGTTGAAGTATGCAGGGCAGGTGATCACGGCGTCCGTGACCGGCTCGCCCAGGTAAGCTTCGGCGTCGCGCTTCAGCTTCATGAGGATCTGTGCGGAAATCTCCTGCGGAGTCCATTCCTTGCCGTCGATGTCAACGGTCCAGTCGGTGCCCATGTGGCGCTTGACGGAGCTGATCGTGCGATCGACGTTGGTCACAGCCTGACGCTTTGCAACCTCGCCGACGAGAATCTCGCCGGACTTGCTGAATGCCACCACAGACGGTGTGGTGCGTGCACCTTCAGCGTTCACGATGACGGTCGGTTCACCGCCCTCGAGCGTTGCGATGCAGGAATTGGTGGTACCCAAATCAATACCAACTGCGCGTCCCATACTGTATCTCCTTTTGTTATTCACTATTCGTGTTACGTTCCGTGCTCAAGCCCGTCGAGCCGGCCGCTGTTGGGCGACCTCTCTTGAGGCTTTCTAAAACTTGAGCCTACATCACTCAAGTATTTCATTCCATCCTTTATTCCCATTGCAGAACAAAAAAACCCACATTTTTCCAGACGCCCTGAAATCCGCGGATTTCCAACGCTTTCCAGATTCCAAAAAGAGATATTTCAGCAAACGCCCAGATTGCAGTGGGTGACTTCCGCAACAAGCGGCGTCCAAGAATCTGCATGACTCGTTTTGCATCTCCATCTCAACAGGGCGTTCCAAATCTCACCAAGCGCACCTTCATGAGACCGGAGTCGCAGATTCGGCACGATTACGCGCTCCCCCGATGACCTTGCTTGCAATCTCAATCTCGTCGAAACACGGTAGATACGCCGAGAAGGTCTTTTTGAGACCGAGATTGCAAGCGTAGCACATCTGCGCGCTCCTCGATGACCCCGCTTGCATCCCTGACCTCGGCAGAGCACGGCATCGCACACTCAATAACCAATCTGAGACTGTCTTTGCAAAGCAAGCATGCTAAGACGCGCCTCCCATGCCCCGCTGAGACAGGACTTGCAAACATGGCAATCTCACAAGTCTTCAGATAACCTTTCCTGCAACTCCGGTCTCGGCAAAGCACCACAAAATGCTCCGCAATCGCCAGTCTGAGACTGCAATTGCAAAAGCGGCACACAAATCCGCGCTCACTCCCCCTCGTACCGCGAATCCGAACCGCGCAGCACGAGCTTCGGCTCCAGAATCGCATGCGGCTGCTCCAGAGCGCGGCCCTCCAGCAGCGTCAGCGCCTTCATCGCCGCATTGCGCCCCATCTCGTACGGGTTCTGCCGCATCGTCGTCAGCTCCACTGTGTCGGCATACGGGGCGTCGTCGAATCCGATGATCGAATAGTCGCGCGGCGCCCTGTAGCCGTGCCTAGCCAGCTTGATCATGAGCGGAATCGCCATCATGTCCATCTGGCAGCAGATTGCATCGGGGAACCGGTCCTCGCTCAGCACCGCGGTGAGCGCATTGTCGGCGAAATCGCGGCCGCGCGGCACCGTGAGCACCTTCCAGCTGATGTCGTGCATGTTCTGTGCACGCTCACATGCGCGTATGAAGCCGTGCCCACGCAGGTCTATCGACGCGTCGAGTGTCTCGGCCGCCGCCGAGCAGGTGTAGACAATCCGCTTATGCCCGAGTTTGATCATATGCTGAGCCGCCCGGTACATGCCGCCTTCGTCGTCGATGGTCTCGGAGGCGTCGAAACGGAGCGGGTCGGGCGTGTTGATGCCGACGATCGGCACCTTCGTACGGCGCAACTGCTCGATCTCCGCCGGCTCTATCGCGAACGATGCCACGAACACGGCGTCCACGTTGCGAAGCACAGGCAGCACGGTGAAGAACCGGTCGCGCGTCTCGGCGTCGTTGATGTGCTGGTAGAGCGAGATGTCATAGCCTTTGCCATGCATCACATCGTCTATGCCGGCGAACACCTCGGCATTGAACCAGCTCGTGATGCCCTCGCTCATGAGCAGCGCTACGCGGTATGTCTGCCCGGATTTGAGCGCCATCGCCGAGCGTGAGATGTTGAAGTCAAGCTTGTTTGCAGCAGCCATCACCCTGTCGCGGGTGGCTTGCGAGACGAGCTGCGGCTTGGTGAATGCGCGCGAGACGGTGGAGATGGAAACGCCCGCCTCCCGTGCCACGTCACGAATTCCAGCCTTGTGCATTTCGTACTCCTTATATGGCTGCCGCAGCTTTGCGGCAGATTAATTCGCCATTCCGATCGCCGCGCAGAGCACGAGCATGATCGGGTAGACCGGGTAGAACGCCCAACGCGTCCACCGGTGTGTATAGCCGAGCTTGTCGTTGCGGTAGTGGAGCGCCACCGCGCCCAAGCCAGGCGTCAATACGCAGGCCGCTCCGAATATGGCTGCCGTGAACACCATCGTGTTCTCACGGGAATGCAGGTAGTAGTAGGTCACGCACATGCCGAGCGTCACAATGCCTACGTTCATGAGTCGCTGCGTCTGGCCGATCGACAGCATGAAATCCCACAGCAGGCCGATGATGATCACACCTGCCGAAAGCACCACCTTGAGCACACTCGTGCGCCATGCGTACATGAGGTCGAGTATGCCGAGCACGATCAGCGCGACCACGAGGCCGAACACGGGGTTCTGCGAGCGCATGTCGAACGCGCTGCCGAACACCACGTAGTCGTACGGCACCTCGCACACCAGCGCGAGCACGAGCAGGCGCAGCCCGTAGAGCCATGCGTTGCCCGTCCATTCGAATCCCTGGTAGAGCAGCCACGCGAACATCGGGATCGACGCCCATGAGATCGCCTCGCCGATCACGCAGACGGAGAGCGCGAACATGTTCTCGCGGCTCGGCGTGCCCACGATGTGCGGGAGCACGGCCACCGAGAACGGGGAGAAGAACAGCAGCACATCGGCAAGCACCTTCATGCGGAACTGCGAGAGCCCTTTGCCCTTCACCTCTTTGTTGCGCTCCAAGTGGCGCGTGTATTCGTCTACCATGCCGGTTCCCGTCTGTTATCTGAGCTTCTCTTCCAGAGTATCCGAATATTCGCGCCCACGCCCGTCTTCCGTGTTGGCGCGTTGTATGTAGGCGAGCACGCCCGCGTAATCGGCGCCTTCGAGCGAGCAGACTGCGGTGTCGCACTGCGCCGGCGTGTGATTGTCGGTATGCAGGTAGATGCCGTCGATGTTGGCCATGCGCGCGCCGTCGATGTCGTTGCGCGGATCGTTGCCCACCATCACCACATGTTTGGGCTCCACGTTCATGCGCACGAGCGCGCTGCGGAACAGTTCGGCGGACGGTTTGCGCACGCCTTCGTCGCTGGAGATGACCACTTCGTCGAACACGTCGCCGAGTCCGGTCAGCTCGAGTTCCGGCCGCGTGTAGCAGGCCTGCGCGTTCGAAACGAGCGCCACTCGAAGTCCTGCCGCACGCAGCTGCGTGAGCATGTCGAAGACGCCTGGGTACAGGCGGAACTTCGTCGTGGCGGCGCGGCGGAATGCCCACGCCGCCTTTCGCGCGTGCACCAGACTGTCGTCGGCCCAGCATGCCTCGAGCAGACCGCGGTAGGCGGGCAGGAAGTCCGGCTCGAACCACTCCGTGCGCGCACGCGTCGCGTTGGCGCGCACCACCTGACGGCGGAATTCGTTGCGCAGTTGCGAATTCGTGGCGTAGTCGGCGCCGTTTTGGTACAGCGCCGCCCGCAATGCGGACCACGCGGCGTCGGAATCCTCCTCGGTGTGTATGTCGATCAGCGTGCCGTACAGGTCGAAGAACACGGTTGTGTAGTGCGTCATGCCGCCTCCGTCAGCGTTCACGTTTCCATATGCTCAGTGTGCGAGCGGGCATCGGGAATCCTCCGCCGGCGATCCGTATGCCCGTCTGCCGGAATTCTCCGGTCGACGTGCCGCTCGAATCGAGCACGCACACCCACCGCGCTTCCGCATGGCTCGCAGATTCCGGCGTTGCGGGCAGATCGTCATGCAGACTGTCGGCAAACGCGGAATCGATGCGCTCGACGGGCAGACTGTACTCCTCGTCGTCCGGATTGACGAGCACGGCGATGTCGTCGCTACGGTAGGCGACCGCGTTGCCCGGCGCCTCCACGGCGATGTGCTCGGCGTCGAACAGGCCCGGATTCGCGCGACGCACGGCGATCAGACGGCGGTAGTAGTCCACGAGGCCCTGCATGCGTTCGGCGCGCGCCCAATCGAGTTCGTTCACCTTGACGCCCGAGTCGAACGAGTTGTCGTTGCCGAACTTCGTCTTGCCGAATTCCTCTCCGGCGAGCATGAACGGGATGCCTGCGGCCGTGTAGATGAGTCCGGCGGCGAGCGCGTTCGCCTCGAGCACCTTGCGCGTCTGCGTGCCCGGCATCGCGCGGTAGGCGTGTTCGAGCGCGTCGTCGCGAGATTCCAGCGTTCTGTGCGAGTCATCGGCATGCCCGGATTCCGCCTTATTCGCAGATTCCGGCGAGTCGTCGCCGATCATGCTCAGGCACAGCTTGTCCCACAGCGTCCAGTCGTCGTGGGCAGAGACGTACTGGATGATCTGCCCGGCGTTGCCTTCGTTGGTCTCGGGCGCGCGCCATGCGTCCACGGCGAGCTCGATCTGCGGCTTGGTGTCGTGCGCGTTGCCGTTCACATAGCCTTTGATCCGGCGTTCGAACACATGGCCCTTGATCGCGTCGCGCGTTCGGTCGCAGAAATGGCCGATGCGCGAGTCGAGCAGATGCAGGCCCTCCTTGTTCGCAAGCTCGGTGCCGGGCAGCGTGGAGCTCGGCCCGGCGGCCCACGGTTCGCCGTACATGATGAGGTCCTTGCCGCCGGGCAATGCGTCGAGCGAGGCGCGCACGGCGTTCATCGTATCGGTGTCTATGAGCCCCATGAGGTCGAAGCGGAAGCCGTCGATGTGGTATTCGCGCGCCCAGTAGGTGACGGAGTCCACGATGTAGCGGCGCATCATCGCGCGTTCGCTGGCCATGTCGTCGCCGCAACCGGAACCGTTCGACAACGTGCCGTCGGCATTGCGTCGGACGAAATAGCCGGACACCACGCGCTCGAACCAGTTGTCGGCCGTGTACATGTGGTTGTACACGACGTCCATGATCACCTTGAAGCCTTGAGCGTGCAGCGATTGGATCATCTGCTTGCACTCGGTGATGCGCACGGTGCCGTCGAACGGATTCGTCGAGTAGGAGCCTTCGGGGACGTTGTAGTTAAGCGGATCGTAGCCCCAGTTGTACTGCCTCGGGTCGTTCTCGTCCACGGAGCCGTAGTCGTAGAACGGCAGCAGCTGGATCGCGGTGACGCCGAGCTGTTTGAAGTAGTCGACGCCCGTGGGGAACTCCCCTTTGCCGTCCACGGTGGTGCCGAGGTCGGTGAAGGCCAGGTATTTGCCACGGTGCTCGAGCGGGAAACCGCCATGCGGGTTCGCGCTGAAGCTGGCCACATGCATCTCGGCCACCATCGTCTCGCGCAGCGGGGTGATCGGGTGCGTGTCATGCTCCCAGCCGGCCGGGTCGGTGCGTGCGAGGTCGACCACCATGCTGCGCCGGCCGTTCACGCCGGCGCCTTTGGCCCACGGGTCGGCGGTGCGCACCCGGTTGCCATCCTGTTGTTCCACCAAGTAGTCGTAGTAGGTGCCGTGCAGGTTCCCGTCGAAATGGATTGTCCACGCGCCGTCGCTTTGCAGTTCGGGCCGGTGGGCGCCCACCATGGCGTCGCCGTCCTCCATGCTGGAACCTTTGGTGAAGAAGCGCAGTGTCACAGACTTCGCCGACGGGGCCCAGATTGCGAACTGGGTGCCATGGTCGTTCGCCACGGCACCCGAGTTCACGTTCCAGACTCAGTGGGAACGGTTCTGCGACACCCGCCTTCAATCCTTCGGATTGCCGTGCGAGCGCCATGTCGTCATCCCTTCACCGAACCGGACATCGACTCCTGGTAGAAGCCGCTGCATCACGATGAACAGGATCGCAATCGGGATCGAGATGAGCACTGCGGCAGCCGCGAAGCGACCGAACCAGTTGTTGATGTACTCCTTGTCGAGCATGAGCCACAGGCCCAGGGACGCCGTGTAGTTCTCCTGGGTGCGGGCGATCACCTTCGCCATGACGAAGTCGAGCCAGGGGGTCAGGAAGCCGACGATCGCTTGGTACACAATCATCGGGCGGCAGATAGGCACGATGATAATCCAGAACACCTGCCAACGTGTGCAGCCATCGAGCATGGCGGCTTCGTCGAGCGAGGTCGGGATCGTGTCCATGTAGCCCTTCATCACGTAGAAGCCCGCACCGGTGCCGGCCGAATAGACCAGGATGAGCGCGAGGATCGTCGTGCCGCTGCTGGTCAGGCCCATCGCCTTGAGAATGAAGTAGATGGCGACCACCGACATGATGCCCGGGAACATGCCCAGGATGAGCACGAAGTTCATGAAGAACCTACGGCCGTGGAAACGCATGCGGCTCATCACGTAGGCAACGGAGAGCACGAAGAACACGGAGATGATGCAGGTGAAGACTGCAATGATGAACGTGTTCATGAACATGCGCGGGAAGTCGAGTACGTTGCGCTGCGTGAACAGCGTGACGTAGCTGTCGAACGAATACTGCGTCGGGAAGAACGTGTCGGTGAACGGGGCCGTGTTCTTGTTGAGGCTTTCGAGGAAGATCCATACGATCGGCAACAGCCATATGATGCCGAGCACGGTCAGCAGCACGTATGTGAGCACATCGCCGAGAATGCGGCGTGACTTCTGATCCTTCCAGAAACTCTGTCGTTGCGCGTTGTGCGACTCTGCAAGCTCCGAATCGACGCGCTTGTCGATGGCCTCGACATACGCCTCGGAGGCCTTGGTCTGCGCCTTGGTTGCATTACTCACCGGAATGCCTCCTCATTCTTGTACGAACCACTGCTGCGGTAGGTGATCAGCGACACAACCGCGAGCACGACGAAGGTCATGATGCCTATGACGGCGCCTAGGTTGTAGTCGTTGTTGTCCACGGTCAGCTTGTAGAGCCAGGTGATGAGCAGATCGGTCTTGCGGCCGAATCGCCCACCACCGCCGGGTCGCCGCGGGTCAGCAGGTAGATGACGTTGAAGTTGTTCACGTTGCCGGTGAAGGTCGTGATCAGGTACGGGGTCAGCACGAAGATGATGTACGGCATCGTGATCTTCGTGAAGATCTGCCACCAGTTCGCGCCGTCGATCTCGGCGGCCTCGTACTGGTCGGCAGGGATGTTCTGCAGAATGCCGGTCACCTGCATGATCGTGTACGGGATGCCGACCCACAGGTTGATCACGATGACGGTCACGCGGGCCCATGTGGCATCGGTGAAGAACGGCATCGGATTGTCGATCCAGCCCCAGTTCATGAGGATGCGGTTGATAGCGCCCTGCGGCTGGAGCATCTGGTGCATGACGAGCAGCGAGACGAACTGCGGGACGGCGATCGACATCGAGAAGACGGCACGCCAGAAGCCCTTGCCGTGCGTGGTCTTGCGGTTGATGACCATGGCCAGGAACAGACCGCAGAAGAAGTTGAGGAACGTCGCGAAGAACGCCCAGATCAACGTCCAGCCGAGCACCGACATGAACAGTCGGGCCGAGACGATGCTGCCTGAATTGCTGAACACCGTCTTGAAGTTCTCGAAGCCCACCCAGTCGAACAGCACCAGATGGTTGTGGTCGTAGCTGGTGAAGGCCATCGAGATCATGAAGATCAACGGCAGCACCGTGAAGATCAGAATGCCCAGCGTCGGCAGCGCCAGGAACAGAATGTTCGCCTTCTCGTTGAGCAATGTGTGAATGTCGTCGAGCAACGACGGCGCATGGCCGTTCTTGCCGGCGAGGCACTGCGCCTTGTATGCCGAGCGGATCGCAAGATCCCACCACAGCACGAACACCGCGCACAACACCAGCGTGCATACGCCGTACAGTAGAATCAGCACCGAGTTGTCGCCGGCCGTATGGACCAGCTTGGCACCCACCCATTCGGTGCTGGCCTGACGCCATCCCAGCGATGGGAGCATCGCGAGGTTATGCGCGCCGGCATAGATCATGAATACGATGAAGCCGATCTCACCTGCCAGGAAGATCACGCCCTTGGCAATCTGGTGACGGGCGAAATTACCCAACCCGAAGAAGATGATGGAGAGCTTCGTGAACACATCGCCGTCCTTCAGCGCTGCGCTCAGCGTGTATGGCGATGGCGCCACATAGTCTGCACCCAACTTCTGGCGGCGCTTCATCTCTCGTTTTGAAAGGGTGACTACTGAACTACTCATTCCTTTCAACCGCCTCTCTGAAACTCAAAATATGTGCAGGGGCACCGCCCCATGCACGGCGCCGACTCTGCGGTTCACGCGACAGTTGCGTGCAGGCGCCGAACCGGCATTGGGAATCCGAATAACTAGTGATTTGAATGTGCATTGTCTGTGCGTTGCGCACAGAGCAAATGTGCGGAAAGCCCAGGTTCCCCTCAGCTTTCCGCACATATACGGACCGGGTTCGGCCGTGCCGGCATCGGGCCGGACGCCCCGCCCAGTCGCCAGAGTGTGCTGAGCGGCATCACTGCTTGTTGGCGACGTCCTTCTTCACGCTTGCCATGAAGTCAGCGGTCTTCTGCTTCACGTTGCCGTCGTTGACCTGCTTGCTCACCAGGGCCTTGCCGAAGGTCTCGGCTGGGGTCCACCAGGCGGACATCGCGGAGATGGTCGGCTGGGCCACGGAGGTCTTCGCAATCGTGTCAAGCTGTGCCTGCACGTACGGCGACGTGGACATGCCCTCGAGGTTCGTCAGCGTCTTGTCGGACGGAATGATCTGACGCATCTCCCAGTGCTTCTTCTGGGCCTCGGTGGAGCCGAGGAACGCCGCGAATGCCGAGGCGACCTCAGGTGCCTTCGTGTTCGGGTTCATGCCAATCGCCTTGGAACCGGCGAGGGCCTTCATCTGGTAGTCCTTGTCGCCGGCCTTGAAGGTCGGGACGGTGGCCGCACCGTACTTGTCACCGAGCGCCTTCTGCACGTTCGCGGCATCCCAGGAGCCGGAGAAGTAGGCGTCGAGCGTGCCGTTCTTCAAACCTGCGAGGCCGAGCGTGCCGTCGTCGTTGGTGAAGTTCGGGTTCGCGACGAGCTTGACGAGCGCCTCGGAGACGGCGTCGGCGTTCGGGCCGAAGTCGATGCCGGCCTTGGCGTCGGTGCCCTTGGGGCCGAACATCGTCATGCCTGCGCCGAGGTAGAACGCCGGAATATACCAGGAGTTCGACAGCGGGTAGGCGACCTTGCCCTTCTCGAGCATCGTGTCGAGCGACTTCACGTCGTCGGCGGAGAACTTGTCTTTGTTGTAGTACATGAAGTACGTGTTCGAGGTGTACGGAACGCCGTAGATCTTGCCGTCGGTACCAGTGACCGAATCGACCATCGTCTGCGAGTTCTGCTCCTTCACCTGCTGGGCCACCACGTCGTTGACCGGGGCGATGGCGTTCTGGTCGAGCAGATCGCCAAGCTGGTCATTGGCGAACATGTACACATCGGCGGCAGCGGTGGGGTCGGTCTTCACGGTCTTGGCCGCGTCACCTTCGGCGACCACGGAGTTCTTCCACGTCACCTTGTATTCGGGGTGGGCCTTGCCGAAGGCCTCCTCCATGTCCTTGAGCCACTCGGAATCCTCGGAGGGGCCCCATACGGTCAGGTTCGCGGACTGCGTTTCGGACGGCTTCGAGCCGTCGGCGGCATTGGAATCCCCGCCATTGGCGCCACAAGCCGCCATTGGGACGATCATGGCCACAGCGGCCGCAAGGCCTACTGCCTTCTTCCATTCGATCTTCATCGATCTCTTCCTTTCCTTACAATGCAACACCGTGCATTTCCTCGGCATCACGTTCGGGGAGTCTCCCTGAAACTGTTTCACAGTCTAGTCATTTTCGTCGGTGAACGACTCTCAATGAAAACGGTTTCGCGCAACGCTCAGTGGTTATACTGTAGCGCATAGTTGCAAACGTTGTCAAAAACAGCCGCGGGACGAATCCCGGGCATGAAACAGACGAAACGGCACGGACTGCAACACGGCAGCCCGGCATATACGGCAGGAGATACGGCATGAGCAGCAGTCACCAGGTTCCGCAATGGCTCGACCAAGCCACGTTCTACGAGATCTACCCACAGAGCTTCGCGGACTCGAACGCCGACGGCATCGGAGACATCCCCGGGATCATCGAACACCTCGATTACCTGTTGCAACTGGGATGCAACGCGATCTGGCTCAACCCGCTCTACGAGTCACCGTTCCGCGATGCCGGCTATGACATCAGCGACTACAAGAAAGTGGCCGCACGCTACGGCACCAACGACGATCTCGCCGCACTGTTCGCCGCGGCGCACGCACGCGGCATGCACGTGCTGCTCGACCTCGTGCCCGGCCATACGTCGAACGAGCACCCGTGGTTCCGCCAAAGCGCCACGGATTCGCCGAATCTGTACGACGACCGCTACATCTGGACCGGCAACTGGATCGAGGGCGGCGACGGACTGCCGTTCATCGGCGGCGAGGAGGCGCGCGACGGCGCGTACATCGTGAACTTCTTCGCATTCCAACCGGCACTCAACTACGGTTTCGCCCACCCGCGCAAAGGCTGGCAGGCACCGGCACTCGGCGACGAGGCGCTGCGCACCTGTGACGCGATGCTCGACGTGATGCGCTTCTGGCTCGACATGGGGGCCGACGGCTTCCGCGTGGACATGGCCGACAGCCTGGTGAAAGGCGACGACGAAGGCAAGCCGTACACGATCCGCACCTGGCAGTACATGCTCGGACAGATTCGCGGGGAGTACCCCGAAGCCGCATTCGTCTCGGAATGGGGACGCCCCGACGAGGCGTTCGAGGCCGGCTTCGACATGGACTTCTACTTGGATTGGCGTTGGGACGGCGTAGCCAACGGCTATAGCATGCTGCTGCGCGACACCGACACCCCCATGCTCCGCGATGGCGACCACAGCTATTTCAACGCCGATTCCGGCACCAGCATCGTGCCGTTCCTCGGCGAATACGAACCCCGGCTCGAAGCGGCGCGCAAGGCGCATGCCTACTTCGACCTCATCACCTGCAACCACGACACCATGCGTCTGGTGCCGCGCCTGACCACCCGCGAGCTGGCCCTGGCCTACAGCACGATCTTCCTGATGCCGGGTGTGCCGTTCATCTACTACGGCGACGAGATCGGCATGCGCTACCGCAACCTGCCCGGCAAGGAGGGCGGCTACACGCGCACGGGTTCGCGAACGCCCATGCAGTGGGACAACAGCGCGAACCACGGCTTCTCGCAAGCCGCTGCCGACGCCCTCTACCTGCCCGTGGACGAACGCGAAGACGCGCCGACAGTCGCGGCGGCCGTCGCCGACGGCAACTCGCTCTGGCACCATATGCACGCGGCCCTCGAACAGCGCAGGAGCACCCCGGCCTTTTGCGCCGGATGCGGACTTCAGCGTGCTGTTCGCCGAGGAAGGCAGGCGCCCCTTCGTGTTCAAGCGCGCGAAAGACGGCGTCTCCGCCATTGTGGCGGTCAATCCGGGGCGCGACGGCGAGACCGTGACGCTACCGGATGACGACGGCTCCGAGACGCGCACCATCACGCTGAACATTGGTGGGGCGGTACTCGATGGCACAACGCTCACGCTGCCCCCGCAATCCTTCGCCGTGCTGCAGTGACGGTCCCGGCCGGGCGTACGCAGTCGCCCGGCCGGCGCCCCTCAGCGCTGGATGAAAACGTAGTCATTGCCTATTCAGTGCAATCTGATGCCCGACTTTTGCAATCGGTAGCATAATCCGCCACCAACGCCTCCTTCCCGTGGTATGGACTCGTCATCGCGCTCCGCAACGATATGCAGCCACGCACGGCGCAGCCGGCGAATCCGCCCATGCGCGCGCCAACTGCCGGCCGAGCCGGCGGGTACAGTCTGCAAACGTGGGCGTGAAGAACACGTAAAAACCACATGGATCAAATTCCGTTCATTCGCATATCTTCGCGGAATATAAAGGAAACAGGCACCCTCATGTTATACTTGCAAACGATTTCATAGCACGCTATACTGAAATCGGCAGCGCACTCCAATGACGTAACTGCGCACACATGACCCATATCAGAAGGAACGACATGTCTCAGATCAATTCAGCACCCCCGCGCCGTGAGGAAAGCCCCGAGCGACTCGCACGACCGCTCATCCAGCTCGCCAAGGGGTGCGGTGTGGCCACCTGCTACATAGACCAGCTCGGCACCTATGTGGAGATTCGCGACGCAGTGCTCATCTCGGTGCTCGGCGCGCTCGGCGTCGACGCCTCCACCCCGGAGCTCGTCGACATCAATCTCAACGCGCGACGCAACGAGGCGCACGAACGCCTGGTGGCGCCCACCGTCGTCAAGTTCCTCGGCACCCCCGCCAGCACGCCGCTGCACACCAAGCACGGGGAGCCTCACATCGGACTCACGCTCGAAGACGGCAGCGACGCGACCGATGCCCTCTCGCTCACCTTCCGCGAGCATGATGGCGACGTGGACGTCTACGACCTCGCGATCGGCGACAATCTGGAGATCGGCTACCACACACTGCATGTGCGCGATGGCGAAACGGGCAGCGAGCGCGACGTCGACGTCACACTGTTGTGCGCGCCGGCATCCATTCCGGTACCCGAGGCCCTCGCCTCGCACAAGCGCTGGGGATGGATGACGCAGATGTATTCGGTGCGCTCCCCCGAATCGTGGGGCGTGGGCGACTACGGGGACCTGCGCGAACTGCTGGTGGACGCCGCCGGCTCGGGTGCCGACTTCATGCTCATCAATCCGGTGCATGCGAGCGCGCCGGTGAGCCCGATCGAACCGTCGCCGTATTCGCCGATGTCGCGCCGCTTCATCAACACCACCTACATTCGCCCGCAGGACATCGCCGAATTCGCCGAGCTCGACGAGCAGGACGCCGCCGCCGTACGCGCATTGCACGAGCAGGTCGCGCCAATGAACACCGAATCGTCGCCGATGGATCTCGACGCCGCCTGGAAGGCGAAACGCGCCGCCTTGCAAATCATCTTCAGGCAGCCGCGCTCCCCGGAACGTCAGGCGTCGTTCGAGGCGTTCAAGGAGAAGGCCGGCGCCGACCTCGACACCTGGGCACTGTGGAGCGTCGCATTCGAAGTGCTCGGGGAGCCATGGGAGCCGGACTCCTGGTTCCGCATGACCGCCAAAAGCAATCCGCGCATCCAGGCGCTGCGAACCGAGCATCCCGATCTGTATGAGTTCGCCTGCTGGCTGCAGTGGATCGCCGAGGAGCAGCTCGACGCGGCCCAGCGTGCCGCGCGCGACGCTGGCATGTCGCTCGGGCTCATGCAGGACATGGCCGTGGGCGTGCACTCCTACGGTGCGGACGCATGGGGCAACCCGGAACGCTTCGCCGTCGGCTCCGTCACGGTGGGCTGCCCGCCGGACTTCTACAATCAACAGGGTCAGGATTGGGGCCAGCCTCCGCTCAACCCGAACTATCTCGAGCTCACCGGCTACCGCATGTACCGCGAGATGGTGCACCACATGTTCGAACATGCGGGCGCCATTCGCATCGACCACATTCTCGGACTGTTCCGGCTGTGGTGGATCCCGGCCGGCCAGGGCGCCAAGGGCGGCGCATACGTCACCTACAACTACGATGCGATGATCGCGGTGCTCAGCATCGAGGCCACGCGTGTAAACGGCATCGTGATCGGCGAGGATCTCGGCACCGTGCCCGATTTCGTGCGCAATGTGCTCGCACGACACGGGCTGCTCGGCACCACGGTGGAGTGGTTCGCCCGCGTGGACGACTCCCCCAACGCCGGCGACCCGTACGCGATGCCGCAGACGTACCGCACATACTCACTTTCGTCGGTCACCACACACGATCTGCCGCCGACCGCCGGGCTATCTCATGCTCGAGCAGGTCAAACTGCGCGAGGAGCTCGGCCTGCTCACCGAGCCGGTGGAGGAGTTCCGCGAATCCGCGCTCGCCGAACGGCAGGCCATGCTCGACCTGCTCGTGCAGGGCGGCTGGATGAGTCAGGAGGCCGCCGACGATGTGCCGGACAATCTGCAGACCATTGTCGAGGCGATGCACGCCATGCTCACCGACGCGCCTTCGCTGCTGCTGCAGGCCGCGCTCGTGGACGGCGTGGGCGAGGCGCGCGCGCAGAACCAGCCGGGGACGTCCACGCAGTACCCAAACTGGCGTATTCCGCTCGCCGACGAGCATCTCAAGGTGGTGCCCACGCAGGAGGTGTTCAAGTCGCCGCGCGTGCAGGCGCTGGCGAAGATCATGAACCGCATTAATCAGTAGGCGCGCATACACACTGCATATCACACTGCGTATGTTGCATATGCGAAAGGCCCATGGGTTCCGCGCCCATGGGCCTTTCTCGTGCCGTTTTTGCAATCTCAGTCTCGGCATGGCTTGCCAGCAACGCCGTTCCATGCCATGGTGAGGGCAGACTTGCAGTCTCGACACAGCAATCGCCCCCTCCCTAACCATGATGAGAACAGACTTGCAAATACGACACGAGAATGCGCGCTCCGGCTGCCCATCTGAAGATGGGTTCGCAAGACCAGCACGGTAATTTATGCTGCCGATGCCGATCTAAGAGCTGATTCGCAAAAGCGGCACGCGAATCCAACATTGCATCATCAATCTGAGAGCAGATTTGCAGATGCAGCATGCGAATCGGCAGCGCATTCCGCTAGGAAACGGATACGAGTCGGCAGGCCCGCGCACGACACGTCGAACACGGGACTGCCGGCGACATGCGCGCGCCTATTGCCGCGTGTACCGGCGCAGTGCGTATTCGAGAATCGGCACGTGCAATGCGAGCATGCAACCGTAACCGAGCACGACGAGCAGGAAGAGCCCCTGCGGCATGTAGAACCATGCGGCGACGAGCAGACCCACGAACACGACGTCGATCGCCACGCAGGCGAGCGTCGCGGGGAAGTAGACGACGCCGAACACGTAGGCGTTGCGCAGGGTCTGGCCAAGGGGGTTCTCGAAACGCGCCTGCAAATAGAATGCCCATTCGAAGCCGATGGCCCAGATGATCGTCAGCGCGAATTTCGGAATGAGCAGTGGGGTGATCTGCAGCACGATCCACGAATAGGCGATTGCGGCGCCGCAGATGCCGAAGATGAGCCATAGCAGCGTCGCCTTGGCGAGATTCTCGCGGAAGGCGGCGAAATAGTTGCGCGTGACCGTGCCCTGGCCGCGCTGCGATTTGCGTAGCGCGGTGGAACCGGCACACAGCGCGGCGCCGGCGGTGACCACGGGCAGCGATGTGACCAGCATGAGCATGTTGATCCAGATAGCGTCGGTGAGATCGTTCCACCCCTGCATGAATCTGGAGTCTGGAGACAGGAATTTCATCTGCGTCGCTTTCGTCGGTGCCGGGCACAATCTGGCCGGCGTATAGCATGCACCAGCTTACTCCAGTGCAGTTCGGGAAATCTGGTTGATGTGAATCAGGCCGGCATGCCGGCATATGCGACTGGGGGCAGCCCGAAAGCCGACCCCCAGTCGCCTTGAGAGAGAAGAGGAAGGAAGACCAGCCCTTTACGGCACCGCCTCGGGCCCTGCAAGTATTGACCGGCCTACGGCCGGACCCAACACCGCCCTCGCGGCACAGCCGCTCGGGCTGGCACCTGCAAACAGCGCACCACGCTGTTTCCCAAGGGCTGACTCAACGTCAGCCCTTTACGGCACCAGCCATGACACCCTTGACGATGTACTTCTGGCAGATGAGGTAGAACACGATGATCGGGATGATCGCGAGCACGAGGCAGGCCATCATCGCACCCATGTCGACCGAGCCATAGCCGCCCTTCAGGTACTGCACGGCCACCGAGATGGTCTTGTACTTGCCCAGATCGAGCGTCAGATACGGCAGCAGGTAGTCGTTCCACACCCACATGGCCTCGAGGATGGCCACAGAGACGATGGACGGCTTCATGATTGGCACGACCACCTGGAAGAAGATGCGTGGCACTGAGGCGCCGTCGATCATGGCCGACTCTTCCAGCGACTGCGGGATGCCCTTGACCACGCCGGTGAAGATGAACACCGCCAGACCGGCGCCGAAGCCCAGGTAGATGAAGCACAGGCCCCACGGGGTGTTGAGCTTCAGCATGTCGGCGAGCTTCGACAGCGTGAACATGACCATCTGGAACGGCACGATCATGTTGAACAGGAACAGGGTGTAGAGCAGCTTGGCGGCCCAGTTGTTCACGCGCACGATCCACCATGCGCACATCGACGTGCACACGAGAATGAGGCACACCGAGCCGACAGTGATGAGCACCGTCCAGCCGAAGCTGGCGAAGAAGTTCGTGGATTCAATGCCGCGCTTGTAGTTCTCGAGCCCGACGAACGTGTCGCCCACCGGGAACGCGAAGGCGTTGCGCGAGATGTATGCCTTGCCTTTGAACGAGTTGAGCAGCACCAGGAAGATGGGGAACACCCAGGCAATGGAGATCATCGAGAAGAAGATCGTCCACAATGCTCCGTGCTTTGGTTTCTCCTGCATCACGCATCAACCTCCTTGGAAGTGGTGATCTTGTTCTGGATGAGCGCCACGATGGCCACCAGGATGAAGAACAGGACGGCCTTGGCCTGCCCCACACCCTCCCAGCCGATACGGCCATAGAATGTACGGGTGATGTTGAGCGCCAGACCTTCCGACATGTTCTGCGGAGCGCCGTTGGTGAGCGCGAGGTTCTGATCGTACAGCTTGAATCCGTTGGTCACGGTGAGGAATGAGCACACGGTGATGCTCGGCATCATGAGCGGGATGATGATGCGGAACATGACCTGGCGGCCATTCGCGCCGTCCACTTCCGCGGCCTCAAGCACATCGGTGGGCAGCGACTGCATGCCGGCGATGTAGATGATCATCATGTAGCCGATCTGCTGCCAGCACACGAGGATCACCAGGCCCCAGAACCCGTATTTCGCCGAATACGTGAGCGAGCGCTCCCAGTGGGCGAGCACGCCGTTGAGCAGCAGCATCCAGATATAGCCCAGAATGATGCCGCCGATGAGGTTCGGCATGAAGAACACCGAGCGGAACAGGTTGGAACCGCGGATCGACTTCGTCAGCAAATACGCAATGGCGAACGCGACGACGTTGATCACTATGGTGGTCACGATCGTCATGAGCGTGGAGAATCCGAGCGCGTGCAGGAATTCCTTGTCTTTGATGGCGCGCGCGTAGTTCTGCCAGCCGATGAACTTGGCGTCGGTGACCGTGGTGAACGAGCAGAAGCTCAAGTAGATGCCGTAGATGAACGGCACCAGGAAGCCGATGAAAAACGCGACGAATGTCGGCAGCACGAACAGCGCCCACCATCGTCTGATTGCCTTACCAGCCATGCTGATCATAGCATGCCTACTTTCTCCTCTTCGAGTTCGCCCCACACCACTGTGGGGCAATGCCATGTCCCGGTTCATCTGCAGTCACTGCAAACGATTACAGAACCGTTGTACTCATACGATAGCAACATCGTCATCTTCTGTCAAACGTTTGCATTCGTGTCGTGTTGAATGTAATGCTTCTTTTCACAAATCACAGATCTTTACTGCATTTCCAGCGTTTTCTGTAATCACATAGCGTAGACTTGATATTGAAAACGTTTGCGCAAAATGTCTAAGCAAATCCTAGATCATGCCGCTGGGGCCACCGACGCCCGCCCATGCGCGACCGCTCGCCGGATTAACTGTCAGCCATGTGGATGCAACATGTTTGCAATACGGTATGCACACGCGGCGGCAACGGGCGCAATCGTATGCTGTATAGAGTCGAGCGAAGCGAGGCAACCCGCTTCCCGAACAAGGAGGGCAGAGGTGAACGCAAGCATTCAGGATGTGGCCAAGGCAGCCCACGTCTCCATTTCCACGGTCTCCCGGTCATTCACACGACCCGAGCTGGTGTCGGCGGCCACACGAGAGAAGGTGCTGCGCATCGCCGAGGAGCTCAATTTCTCCACATCGCGCTCGGCGGCCGCACTCAAGACCGGCCGTGCCATGCGCGTCGCGCTGCTCATGAGCGACCATATTCGCCTGTGGTTCTCGGCGTCCGTGATCGAAGGCCTCAACTCGGTGCTGCATGCCGAAGGCTACGATATTTCGATCTTCCAGATCTCCAGCATCGAGGAACGCCGCGATTTCTTCGAGATGCTGCCGGTACGACGCAATGCCGACGCCGTGATCGTCGCCTCCTTCGACGCCGACGAGACCGAGATCGCCCAGCTGGCGAGCGCCAACGTGCCGATCATCGGCATCAACTCGGTGATGCCGCGCGAGCTTGGATTCACCGCGGCCGTGAACATCGACGACACACAGGGCTCCATTCTCGCCGCGCGCCACCTGATCAATCTGGGGCACCGCGACATCGCCTACGTGCGCACGAACCGCGACGTCTCACTGCACTTCTCCGTGCAGCAGCGCTTCGATTCGTTCATGGAATGCTGTGCAGGCTCGGGAATCTCCCCCACCGTGATCGTGGCGCAGGAGGGTCCGGATCGCATTCGCCGCGTACTCACCGACCTCATGAGCCTCGAGCGCATGCCCACCGCCATTGCCTGCCAGGAGGACGGCATTGCGGTGCCGCTCATCTTCCAACTCGAGCGCAGCGGGTACGAGGTGCCGAACGACATCTCAGTGATCGGCTACGACAACAGTTTCTACGCGAACGACATCGGTCTGACCACGATTGCACAGGATCCGATCGAGATGGCGAAGATGGCCGCTGAAATGACCGTCAAGCTCATCGAGGGCGAGAAGCCCGAGCATCTGTTCCGCACGATTCCGGCGGAACTTGTCGTGCGTTCGAGCACCGCCAAGCACGTCGCCTGACGCTTCGCAACACCCCCGCCTCTTACGCACAGGGAGTAAGCGATCCAAGATAAACGACGTAAAAGGGGACAGAATTAGCGTAATTCTGTCCCCTTTTACGCATCTTTATGCCCCGCCAGCGAACGATCCCGGCACTTTCTGCGTAAAAAGACAAAACCGCACCGGAATATGTCCCCGTTTACGCAGGGAGGAAGCTTTTTTAATGCAAGAGAAGGAACGTGTCCATATACACAAAGTCCATATACACAAAGAGGAGGGCCACCCCAATGGGGTGGCCCTCCTCTCGCTAGTTATTCAGCATGGGTTCCACGTGGAAGAAGTGGACGCGGAATCCACGCCCCCATTCAGCGCTCACTGGTTGGCGTGGGCGTTGTCGTACTCGGTCTTCCAGTTGTCGACGAAGGCCTTCCGCACGTCATCCCAGCTGCCGGTGCCCTGCGCGTAGGCGAGCATGGCCTGGCCGAGCTGGTTCTGCCACTCCTCCGACGGCATCATCGTGAAGTTCCCGGCGACCTGCTGCTTGCCGGATTTGGAGTCCTCGACGGCCTCCTCGACGAGCGGGTTGTCGCTCTTCACCTTGTCGAAGGTCTTGAACGGCGTGGTGAAGCCCATGTCTTCCGACAGCGCCTTGATGCCCTCATCGGAGGTGACGACCCAGTTCAGGAAGTCCTTCGAGGCCTTCTGGTCGGCTTCGGAGGCCTTCGCATTGACGCACAGGCAGTTCTCGGAACTGGCGGTGGCCAGGCCTTGGTTCTCCTCGCCCTTGGCACCGATGTAGATCGGGAGCATACCCACCTGATCGGGCTTCATGCCGGCCTTCTGCAGGTCGGCCCATGCCCAGGTGCCGTTCTGGTAGAACGCGGCCTCGCCGAGTGCGAACTCGGAGTTCGCGTCGTTACCGGTCTTCGAGCTCAGCTGAGACGGGGCGGTGGTGGAATCCTTGAGGTACAGGTCGAAGATGTTCTTGAAGTTCGGCAGGTAGGTGCCCTTGATCGTCTCCGGCTGCGTGGTCACACCGTCCTCCTTGAACTCATAGGAGAGCGGGATGTTCGCCAGGTGGGCCTTGAAACGCCAGTCGGAGCTGGAGTCGAAGCCTGCGGAGGTGAAGGCGCCCTTGATGCCGAGCTGGTCCTTCTTGGCCTGCATGTCGTCAGAGACTTCCTTGAGCTTGTCGAAGGAGTTGATCTCCTTGGCGTCCTTGATCTTGGCGCCCGGCAGCTCGGTGTACTTCTTGAGCAGGTCCTTGTTGTAGATGATGCCGTAGTACTCCACGACGTACGGAACGCCCACGACCTTGTCGCCGTCCTTCAGCGCGCTGTCCTTGTTGTTGAGCTCGTTGTAGATGCCGGTGTCCTTGAGGTCGGCGGTGTAGCCCTTCCAGTTCTGGTAGTCCACCTGGCCGTTGACCTGGAAGATCGTCGGCGCATCGCTCTTGGCGAGCTCGGACTTGAGCGTCTGCTGATAGGTGCCCGAGGCGGCCGTCTGCACCTTCACCTGCACGCCGGTCTTGTCGGTGTATTTCTTGGCGAGCGCGACCCACTGGTCGGCGGTCTCCGGCTTGAAGTTCAGGAAGTAGACCTTGCCCTTGCCGTCGTCCGCGCTGCTTCCGCCACACGCGGCCAAGCCGGTCAGAGACATTGCGGCGATCGCCACGAGACCCACTGTTGCTTTCACTGTGCGATTCATCTTCGAACCTTTCCTCATCCCACTTCAGCCACTCACCGAAGTGGCACCGAAGTATTTTCCTGAAGCCGCGCCCTCGCGGACTTCGTAGCCCCTTCATTATGCATCATTCCTGAGCAGATTGCAAACGTGGGCAGTAAGTTTGCGTACAAATTGTGGAGATTGCCGTGCAGATTGACTCAAAAATACTTTATTTTCAACGCTTTTCACTGCGACACGCACTATGCAAGCGTTTGCTCACGATCTGCAAACATGGGCGTTTCGCACAGCATTACGTCTCCAGACGACACGGCGGGGCGACCGGGCAAACGGTATTACAATGGTTCCTGAATTTGTTTCCAAAAACAAGAAAAGAGCTTCCATGACCGCGAACAACATGCACGACGACTGGTGGAAACAGGCCGTTGTCTATCAGGTGTACCCGCGTAGCTTCCGCGACGCCAACGGCGACGGACTCGGAGACATCGCCGGCATCACCGAACAGGTGCCGTATCTCAAGCACCTTGGCGTGGATGCCATCTGGCTCTCCCCGTTCTACCCTTCCGAGCTTGCAGATGGCGGCTATGATGTGATCGACTACCGCAACGTGGACCCACGTCTGGGCACGCTTGAGGATTTCGACGAACTCGTGACGGCGCTCCACGCGCATGGCATGAAGATCGTCGTCGACATCGTGCCGAACCACACCTCGAACATGCACGAATGGTTCCAGGCGGCACTGACCGCGGAACCCGGCTCGCCGGAACGCGACCGCTACATCTTCCGCGAAGGGCGCGGCGAACACGGCGAACTGCCACCGAACGACTGGCAGTCGCTGTTCGGGGGGCCGGCCTGGCAACGCGTGGCCGACGGCCAATGGTATCTGCACATCTTCACAGTGGAGCAGCCGGACCTCAACTGGAAGAACCCCGAGGTGCATGAGGACTTCAAGAAGACACTGCGCTTCTGGTCCGACCGTGGAGTGGACGGATTCCGCATCGACGTGGCGCATGGCCTCGCCAAGGATCTCGACAGCAAACCCCTCGCCGAGATGGACGCGGACTGCGTGTTCGACACCGACAATCGCAATGGGAACAACCCGCTGTGGGACCGCGCCGAAGTGCACGACATCTACCGTGAATGGAACGCCGTGTTCAATGAATACCGGCCAGCACGCTTCGCCGTCGGCGAGGCATGGGTGATTCCCGAGCACCAGCACCTCTACGCGCGCGAAGGCGAGCTCGGACAGGTGTTCAACTTCGAATTCGCCAAGGCGAACTGGAATGCGGCGGCGTTCAAGGTCGCCATCGAAGACGGCATCCGGTCGGCACACGACGCGGAATCGACCACCACCTGGGTGATGAGCAACCACGATGTGGTGCGTCACGCCAGCCGGTACGGTCTGCCGCAGGTGCCCACCACCGGCTATCACGAGCTGCCGAACGACTGGCTGCTGCGCGACGGCACCACATACATCGAAGACCGCGACCTCGGCGCGCGCCGTGCCCGTGCGGCGATCCTGATGGAACTCGGCCTGCCGGGCTCGGTGTACGTGTATCAGGGCGAGGAGCTCGGCCTTCCTGAAGTGGCGAACATTCCGTGGAATCATCTCGAAGACCCGATCGCGTTCCACACCGACCATGCCGGCGCACAGAAAGGCCGCGATGGCTGCCGCGTGCCACTGCCATGGCGTGCCGACGACGAACCCCGGCCTGCAGATTGGGATCCGCTGTTCGGCACCGGAGCCTCGTTCGGGTTCTCGGACGCCCCGGCCGACGGTTCGGCGCCGGCCGATCCGCATCTGCCGCAGCCGTTGTGGTACAAGCAGTATGCCGCCGACAAGCAGATGGCTGACGACACCTCGATGTTCAACCTGTACCGGCAGGCGATGCAATTCCGCCAGGAACACCTGACGCCGAGCGACGACACCGACGACATCACGTGGCTACCCGGCACCGATTTCAACGCCCACAACGCCGAAGTGGTCGCCTATACGCGCCCCTGCACGGGTGAGGGCGATGGCACCTTCGCGTGCATCGTCAACTTTGGCCCCGATCCGATCGACCTGCCCGCAGGCACGGTGGTTTTGAGCTCCGAGCCGCTCGACGAACCGCACAAGCTGTCTGCCGACACTGCCGTCTGGATGCTGCTCCCCTGAGTCGGCAGTAATCGCAAGGGCAGTCGCGAAGTGATGGCCCGGAGGGCGGCCGGATAGGGCCTCGTCACTGGATCGCAAGC
>ENA-OQDT01000522-OQDT01000522.1-human-gut-metagenome-genome-assembly--contig:-NODE-522-length-24892-cov-3.478296_pt1 | contig 24892 bp, 23 predicted proteins | sample MGYA00242786_ERZ504617 | MGnify/ENA primary metagenome ERZ504617 (study PRJEB26092, sample SAMD00036337) | human gut metagenome | host: Homo sapiens | study: EMG produced TPA metagenomics assembly of...
CAACGTGGTTTTACCGTGGTCAACGTGACCAATTGTACCAATGTTTACGTGCGGTTTGGTACGTTCGAATTTCTCTTTAGCCATAGCTTTACTTGTTATTTATTTGATTAATAATCAGCTTTTACATTTTATGAGCTGTTACCGGGACTTGAACCCGGGACCTCTTCCTTACCAAGGAAGTGCTCTACCGCTGAGCTATAACAGCAAGAAAACCGGAGTTGTGGGCAAAGATGGATTCGAACCACCGAAGGCGTAAGCCAGCAGATTTACAGTCTGCCCCATTTGGCCACTCTGGTATTTGCCCAATCATAGAACTCTTTTTCTTTTTCTGAATCCCCTCGGGCGTTCCCACCCTTTAGTGATAATTCATTTTGAGCCTCTTGTCGGATTCGAACCAACGACCCCGAGATTACAAATCACGTGCTCTGGCCAACTGAGCTAAAGAGGCAATCTTTTTAAAAATGCAACCGCAACGTTCTACCGCGAGCGAAACGGCTGCAAATTTAGGCATTTATTTTTTACCCGCAAAATTTTAAGCGGATTTTTATTTACTTCGTTGTTTTTCCTTGTATTTAACCAGCTGTTTTTCCAAAGCTTCCAGACAAAGATCCACTGCTTCTTCAAACGTATCACAAACCTTATTCGCATAAAGCTCACCGTTGGGCACCAATACTTTCACCCCGGCTTCTTTATTTTCGGCTGTTTCCGGTTTAACTACCTTTAATGACACCTCTACTTTCTCTATATCATCGTAAAATTTCTCCAATTTAGCAGCTTTCTTCTGAATAAAAGCCTGCAACTGCTCTGACGCATCAAAGTGAATCGATTGAATTCTAACTATCATACTTACCTCCTTTTTTTAGGCTCGAGGATGAGCCTGATTATACACTTTTTTAAGCTCTTCAAAAGTAGTATGCGTATAAACTTCCGTAGTCGCCAAACTTTCATGCCCCAACAGCTCTTTTATCGAGCTCAAATCAGCGCCATTGTTCAGCATAGCCGTTGCAAAGGTATGCCTCAGCACATGCGGACTTCTTTTTTTTACAGTTACTACCTTTGACAGGTTTCGTCTCACAATATATGCTACGATACCGCGGCCAAGCCTTTCTCCATTCTTTCGGACAAAAAAAGCATCCGAACGAACCGGCAATGCTTGATTCCGCACATTGACATATTCCTGCATGGAACGCCCCAATTCTTTATCAAAAGGTATCAGACGTTGCTTATTCCGTTTTCCGGTCACTTTAATAAGAGAAGCAGAAAAATCAATATCCTTATCATCCAGCCCTATCAATTCCGAAAGCCTCATACCTGTCGTATAAAACATTTCGATAATCAAACGGTCGCGACACCCTTCAAACCTTTCTCCAAAGTCGACATCATCCAACAACCTATCCACTTCACCTTCTCTCAGAAAGACAGGAAGCGGTTTCTTTTTTTTCGGCCCTGTTACTCTCCGCAACGGATCTGCCGCCACCAATCCTTTCTTTAAAAGATACTTGTAATATGTCCGGACAGAACTCAACTTTCGATTCACCGTATTAGGCGCATAACCTTTATCCATCAGGAAAACAATCCATTCACGAACAAGATCCGCACCTACATCCGACGGGGCTAAATCTCCCAACAGCTTCTCACCAAACTTCTGCAACTCAAGAATATCCGTCCGGTAATACCTTACAGTACCTTCAGAATAATTCCGTTCATACAGAAGATAGTCGAGAAAAGAATCTGTCAACAGCATATCGTTACATCTAAATCATGCAACGAATGTATGAAAAAGAATTCAATAATTCAAAGGAAATTACGAATTATTAATCTTCTACTTGTTGAAGTTGCTGAACGTAAACTGCACGCTCTTTCTTAAGTCTTTTAGTCACAGACGGTTTATCAAACTGTTGTCTGCTTCTCAACTCTTTAACGATACCAGTCTTTTCAAATTTTCTTTTAAATTTCTTCAGCGCTTTTTCAATGTTTTCGCCTTCTTTTACAGGTACTACAATCATTTTTTTGTTTTTAAAATTTAAATGGTTTATAAAATCTCACGATTAAATTGAGCGGCAAAATTACACATACTTTCTTTATTCACAAAACTTTCGACAAAAAAATCGACAATCCTAACATAAAATACCTGCCTTTCTTACTGACAGTTATCAAAACTGCCCGCAGATAAGATTTCACTTACAGAAGCAACAATAGATAAAATAACAGAATTTACTCCATGTAATACAAGTAAAGTGAGTATCTTTGAAAACGCTTATCAACACCTTATACAGTATGAATTTAACAATTAATGAACGTATTGCCGCCTTGCGGACACACATTGCCCAAGAAAACATACAGGCATTCATCATTCCAAGCACAGACCCTCACCTCAGCGAGTACGTAGCTCCCCACTGGCAGTCGCGGGAATGGATTTCCGGATTACAGGTTCAGCCCGGCACGGTAGTTATAACAGCAGAAGAGGCCGGTTTATGGACCGACTCCCGTTATTTCCTGCAAGCCGCCCGGCAGATAGAAGGAACTGAAATCACATTATACAAAGAGATGTTGCCTGAAACGCCAAGTATTCCGGCATTCTTGACCTCACGCCTGCAAGAGGGAGACACCGTAGGAATAGACGGAAAAATGTTCTCGGCCAAAGAAGTGGAGCATCTGCAAGAAACATTGAGAAAGAGCGGCATTCATGTAAAAAGCGTTGCCGACCCCCTTCAACTGTTATGGAAAGACCGCCCGGCAATGCCATTGTCTCCCGCGTTTATTCACGACACACAATATGCCGGCAGAAGCTTTACGGAGAAACTTGCAGCCGTCCGAAAAGAAATGGACGCAAACGATGCCGAGTCTTTGCTACTGTCGGCACTGGATGAAATAGCCTGGCTGCTCAACATTCGAGGGAATGACGTACACTGCAATCCGGTTGTTGTCAGCTACCTGCTGATAGAGAAAAACGCAGTGCATTATTTCATCCAACCGCAAAAAGTCACAGCAGAGCTAACTGCCTATTTTAACGTTAATGGCATCTCCGTACATATATATGAAGAAATAGAAGATTACCTTAACCACCTCCCTGCAAGAAGCATACTGGCAGATTCCGCCAAAACAAATTACGCCATTTACTCGGCAATCAATCCGCAATGCCGGATAATCGACGGCACATCCCCCCGTAACTCTACTGAAAGCCATCCGCAACAAACAGGAGATAGCCGGCATCCATACGGCTATGCAAAGAGACGGCGTGGCATTGGGTTAAATTTCTGAAGTGGCTGGAAGATGCCGTCCCATACAGGTCGGGAAACAGAAATCAGTATAGACAGGAAACTGCATGCTTTTCGGGCAGCACAACCACTTTACATGGGCGAAAGCTTTGATACGATTGCCGGCTATAAAGAACATGGAGCCATAGTCCACTATGAAGCCACTCCCGAAACGGATGTAACACTGAAAGCGGAAGGTTTTCTTTTACTGGACTCCGGAGCCCAATATCTGGACGGAACGACAGATATAACCCGTACCATCGCACTTGGCAACTTGACGGAGGAAGAGAAAACCGATTACACCTTAATATTGAAAGGCCATATCGCACTGGCAACGGCGGTATTCCCTGAAGGCACCCGCGGAGCGCAACTGGACGTATTGGCACGCCTCCCGATATGGAAGCAGCACATGAATTATCTGCATGGAACCGGCCACGGAGTGGGACATTTCCTCAATGTACACGAAGGACCGCAGAGCATCCGAATGAACGAGAATCCCATTCCCTTGCAACCGGGTATGGTTACTTCCAACGAACCAGGCGTATACAAGGCCGGAAGCCACGGCATCCGCACCGAAAACCTGTTACTGACAGTTCCTGCCGGCGAAGGCATGTTCGGCAATTATCTGAAGTTCGAGACCGTCACGCTCTGTCCTATCTGCCGGAAAGGAATCATCAAGGAATTGCTGACTGCCGAAGAAATCGAATGGCTGAACGAATACCATCGAGTTGTATACGAAAAGCTATCTCCTGACTTAGACAATGATGAAAAAGAGTGGCTGAAAGAAGCATGTAAACCATTAATTATTAACCGATAACCAACAAAAAAAATGGCACTAATAAAATCAGTAAGAGGTTTCACTCCGGAAATCGGAGAGAATTGTTTTTTAGCAGATAACGCTACTATCATCGGAGATGTAAAAATGGGACGGGATTGCAGCATCTGGTTCAGTACCGTACTGCGCGGAGATGTCAACTCCATCCGCATCGGAAACGGTGTAAACATCCAAGACGGAAGCGTACTGCACACCTTATACGAGAAATCCACCATTGAAATAGGCGACCATGTATCCGTAGGCCACAATGTAACCATCCACGGAGCTGCAATCAGGGATTATGCACTTATAGGCATGGGGTCTACCATTCTGGACCATGCCGTAGTAGGCGAAGGTGCCATTGTAGCCGCCGGCTCATTGGTACTTAGCAACACCGTAATAGAACCGGGAAGCATCTGGGGTGGCGTACCTGCCAAATTCATCAAAAAGGTAGACCCCGAACAGGCAAAAGAACTAAACCAGAAGATTGCGCACAACTACCTGATGTACTCAAGCTGGTACAAGGAGTAAAGGTATCGGCTGCCTCTAAAAAGGAGACTGCCTACATATAGGAAAAATGAAAGCGTCACAACTCATTCTTTGAGAAGACAAACTTTTTAACTTGAAATTAGAACATCCTAAAAGACTAAAGAAAAGGGTCGTATCATCACTCTCAAAACAGAGTTTGATACGACCCTTTTAGAGGTTATAATTACAGTCTGAACTTTTCAGAGTCTCGTTTTAGTTTTGACAACCCCTCATATTTTTTATGGAAAGAGGTCTTTGGCAACCTCCTCAACAGTCTAAAAGTTAATCATACCCAAAACCTTGTCCGTTGCCCCGGCATTACCGGTTACATAAGTCCCCGCATTCGTACCGGTCTCGCGCAAGAAGCTTTCATCTTCCAGCATACGGTCAAGCAACGCTTTCAGTTCTTCATAACTCTTGATAGAGAACCCGCCTTTTGCCTCCAGGAGCTGAACGGCTTCCTGGAATTTCTGGTACTTCGGCCCAAAAATTACCGGAATGCCATATACGGCAGCTTCCAACGTATTATGGATACCCACTCCGAACCCGCCGCCGATATAGGCAATCTCTCCATAGCGATAGATGGAGGAAAGCAGGCCGAAGCAGTCTATTATCAGGCAATCCGCCTTACGGACATTCTTTTCGTCGGCACGGGTATAACGCACATACGGACGCTTCAGCTTACGGATTATCTCTACCAAATGATTTTCGTCGATTACATGCGGAGCGATAATCAGCTTTACTTCCGGATGCTGATTAAAGTATTCGATAAACAAATCCTCATCGGGCTGCCAGGAACTTCCGGCAACAAAAGTCATCGTATTGTTCTTGAACAACTCAACCAAAGGCAAGTCTTTAGCCTCTTCCCGAATTTGAAGCACGCGGTCAAAACGGGTATCCCCCACCACAGTCACCCGGTTGATGCCAATCTTCGCCAGATAACGCTTGGAGCGCTCGTTCTGCACGAAGATGTGGTCGAAGTTGCGCAGCACGTTCCTATACGTACCGCCGTACCATTTAAAGAAAATCTGCCCGCGGCGAAAGATGGAAGACACGCTATAAACGGGGATGCGGCGCTTATGCAACTCATCCAGATAGTTCTTCCAAAACTCATACTTGATAAAAAAACGCCATGCAGGGATTCACCAGGTCAAGAAACTTCCTCACATTGCGCGGTTTGTCGAAAGGCAGATAACACACGATATCCGCCCCCCGGTAGTTCTTGCGCACTTCATAACCCGACGGCGAAAAAGAATGTCAGCAAAAATACGATAATCCGGATATTTGGCACGTATCTTCTCAATCAGCGGGCGTCCCTGTTCAAACTCTCCCAAAGAGGCAGCGTGAAACCAGATATAACGCGCATCCTTCTCCAGCTGCTGCCGAAGAAGTTCGTACACTACCCAGTGCCCCTTCATCATCTTCCGCGGTTTACGGCTGAAAGGAGCCACCAGGTGCACCGCAATATCATAGAGTATTATTGCTAAATTATAAAACATACTTTTCTCCGCTTCAACTTATTTCAGAACGTCGATGGCACGCTGTATGCGGGCAAGCGTCTCTTCTTTGCCCAACAATGCGGTAATATCGAACATATGCGGTCCTTTACACTCTCCTACCACAGCCAGCCGGAAAGCATTCATCACATTACCCATGTGATATCCTTTCTCCGTAATCCAGCCGATAACTACATCTTCCGACGGTTTAGAGGAGAAATCCCCAATGCCCCGAAGCACTTCCATCAATTCCGTCATGATGCGCGGAGTATCTTCCGACCAACGTTTCTTCACATCCTTCTCGGCATACTGCTCAGGAGCAACAAAGAAGAAACGTGCCTGATCCCACAGTTCCTTCACGAAGTTGACGCGGCCCTTTACCAGGGAGACTACCGTAGTAAGGAACGCATCGCTGTATGCACCAAGGTCTACACCGTGCTCTTTCAGTACCGGCTTGAAAAGTTCCGCAAGCTCCTCGTCCGATTTCTGAAGAATATATTCATGGTTAAACCAGATACCTTTCTTATAATCGAACTTAGCGCCCGATTTGCTGCAATGACTCAGATTGAACAGTTTTACAAGTTCATCCATCGACATCAGTTCCTGGTCGTTACCCGGGTTCCAGCCCAGCAAGGCAAGGAAATTGATGACAGCTTCCGGCAGATAGCCCGATTCGCGATAGCCCGAAGACACTTCGCCCGACTTGGGGTCGTGCCATTCCAGCGGAAATACCGGGAAGCCCAGACGGTCGCCGTCGCGCTTGCTGAGCTTACCGTTACCTTCGGGCTTCAGCAACAGCGGCAGGTGTGCGAAAGCCGGCATCGTATCTTCCCAACCGAAAGCACGGTACAGCAGCACATGCAACGGAGCGGAAGGCAGCCACTCTTCACCGCGGATAACGTGGGAAACTTCCATCAAATGGTCATCCACAATATTTGCCAGGTGATAGGTAGGCAGTTCGTCCGCCGATTTGTAAAGCACCTTATCGTCAAGGATAGACGAGTTTATCACGACCTCGCCACGTATCAAGTCATTCACATGCACATCTTCGTCCGGCTCTATCTTGAAACGGACCACATACTGCCTGCCTTCGGCAATCAGCGCGTCCACTTCCTCTTTGGGCATTGTCAGCGAATTACGCATCTGCATGCGCGTAGAAGCGTCGTACTGGAAATTGGCAATCTCCGCACGCTTGGCTTCCAGCTCCTGCGGAGTATCGAAAGCGATATATGCCTTGCCGGCATCCAGCAGCACCTGTACATACTTCTTGTATATGTCGCGGCGTTCGGACTGACGGTACGGACCATGTTCTCCACCAAAGCTGACACCCTCGTCAAAAGGAATGCCCAACCACTTGAAAGACTCCAATATATATTCTTCCGCCCCCGGCACAAACCGGTTGGAATCGGTATCCTCAATGCGGAAAATCAAATCTCCTCCATGCTGACGGGCAAAGAGATAATTATACAACGCAGTGCGCACACCACCGATGTGCAACGCCCCCGTAGGACTCGGGGCAAAACGGACTCTGACTTTTCTTTCTGTCATAATCTATCTTACTTATAACTAAATTAGACGGCAAAATTAAACCTTTTTTTCCATACTATTGTTTTTTTTTGTACTTTTCGCAAAAATTTCAACCGATATGAACTATTTCAAAGGTAAAAACAAAGAGTTCTCGTTCAGAGATTTTGATATATAAGGCACTTATTTTTATAGGTACGGTGGGAGTTATTGTCTATTTCCTGCCAAGAGATGGTAAGTTTAATTACCAGTTTGACATTGACAAACCCTGGAAGTACGGGCAACTGATGGCTACCTTCGACTTCCCCATTTACAAAGACGACCAAGTCGTAAAAAAAGAACAAGATAGCATTCTGGCCGCTTTCCAACCCTATTTCCAATTGGACAAGAGCACCGGGAAAGAGGCGCTCAAGAAACTTAAGAACGACTATCAGACTCATCTGCGCGACATTCTGCCCTCTTCCGATTACATCCGCCATATCGAAAAAATACTATCCGAGGTGTACCGGGCGGGCATCCTTTCCACTGAAGAACTTGCCCGGCTGCACAAAGACAGCACATCTGCCGTCATGGTGGTAGACGACAAGCTTGCCAACCAACGGAGCATCGACAAACTCTACTCCGTAAAGCAGGCATATGCCTACCTGCTTACGGCCGACACCATACACTATCGCCCGAACATACTCCGGCAGTGTTCCCTCAACGAATACCTCTCTCCCAACCTCACCTACGATGCCCGGCGGACAGAGACCGCCAAGGAAGAAATCCTCGACAACTATTCATGGGCCAACGGCATCGTACTGAGCGGACAGAAAATCATCGACCGCGGCGAGATAGTAAGCCGGGAAACCTACAATATCCTCGAAAGCCTGCGCAAAGAGTCCATCCAGCGCAGCGAGTCCATCGGGCAGAAACAACTGATGCTGGCAGGGCAGATTCTGTACGTCGGCATCTTCATATTGTGCTTCATGCTTTATCTCGACCTCTTCCGCAAAGATTATTACAACCGCAAAGGCAACCTCGCGCTGCTTTTCACCCTTATCATGTTCTATTGTGTGGTAACGGCCGTTATGGTAACAAACAATATATTCAACGTATACATCATTCCCTATGCCATGCTGCCCGTCATTATCCGCGTGTTTCTCGACTCACGGACAGCCTTTCTCACACAGGTCGTCACAATACTGATTTGTTCCATCTGCCTGCGCTATCCGCACGAGTTCATCCTGCTGCAACTAACGGCAGGTTTGGTTGCGATTTTCAGTTTGAGAGAATTATCGCAACGCTCGCAGTTGTTCCGCACGGCTATCCTGGTGATTCTGACTTATGCAGCCGTTTATTTCGCTTTTGAACTGATAACGGAAAACGACCTTTCCAAACTGAACGGCAGTATGTACACCTACTTCGTGATAAACGGCGTATTGCTGCTTTTCACGTATCCGTTGCTTTTCCTGGTGGAAAAGACCTTCGGCTTCACTTCGAATGTTACTTTGGTGGAATTGTCCAACATCAACAACAGTTTGCTGCGGCGCATGTCGGAAACCGTACCCGGCACATTCCAGCATTCCATGCAGGTAGCCAACCTCGCAGCCGAAGCAGCCAACCGCATCGGCGCAAAAAGCCAGTTGGTGCGTACAGGCGCTTTATACCATGACATCGGCAAAATGGAAAATCCGGCATTCTTTACCGAAAACCAGTCGGGCGGTGTCAATCCGCACAAGAATCTCGGTTACGAGCAGAGTGCGCAAGTCGTCATCGGACATGTAACGGACGGATTGAAACTGGCCGAGAAGAACAACCTGCCTAAAGTCATCAAGGATTTCATTACTACTCACCACGGTAGGGGAAAGACAAAATACTTCTACATATCCTGGAAAAACGAGCATCCCGGCGAAGAACCCGACAACGAGTCATTCACCTATCCCGGTCCCAACCCTTTCAGCAAGGAGCAAGCCATCCTGATGATGGCGGATTCCGTAGAGGCAGCCTCGCGCAGCCTACCCGAATATACGGAAGAGAGCATCAGCAATCTGGTAGACAAGATTATCGATTCGCAGGTGGAGGAAGGTTATTTCAGGGAGTGCCCCGTCACGTTCAAGGACATAGCAACGGTAAAAGCCGTTTTCAAAGAAAAATTGAAAACCATCTACCACACCCGCATCAGTTACCCGGAACTTAAAAAGCAAGACCTATGAAAATCAGTACCAAAGAACAGCAAAGAGCGGAATTTCTGTTGCAAAGCCAACGGATTCAACTGCATCAGATTGAAAGTTTCAGTTTCATGGAACGATACCCCCGGCAGGCGCATAAGGGTGTCCCGGCAGAAAAAGCCAAATACGGCCCCGGAATATTCGTATTCCACCTAAAGGAAAAACAGGATAAGGTAATATACATGCCTCCCTTCAGGCATCCTTCATCACTCGTCCGTTTTCTGGTGTCGCAAGGAGTGCCTTTTGCCAACTATGTTCCGCGCGAACGGAGCGTGGGAACCCTCCCGGAGGAAACTTACCGGCGTCCCTCGCTGTATATGTTTTGGTTCTTCATATTATTCCTCATGTTCCTGATATTGGGTTACTATTCCGTCGGCATCGATGCATGGTGGGGATTCATTCCGGCCATCCTGTCCTTCGGCCTAAGCCTTTTCTTCATTTGCATGCTGATGACCCGGTTCTGCTACCTGACGCTGGACAACGAAAATTCTCACCGTACACAGTGCAGGCAGGACAATCCGCTATCCGTATACAAACCTGCGCAAGGTCAACTTCGATTTTGCCCGGGAGCAGACTTTCACCCACGTCATGGAATTGCTCGACAAGGACTACCGTTACCGTCTTTTCTACATCGGCCGGGTTTCAAGGAAGAAGCTGAATGAGATTGCCGAACGGTTGCAGCAGGCCGGAGTGGATGCAACGTGCAGCCTCAACGACAACAAGCGTTTTTATCATGACAACGGCATTGAGCGGTGATTATTCGCCAACCGCTCCGAGCAATCCGGCACAGGCGTCTTCCAATATATCGAGTACGTATTCAAACCCCTCGGCTCCGCCATAATAAGGGTCGGGCACGTAATCGGCATGGGCAAACTTAGTACAGTATTCCGTCATGCGATGTATCTTTCCGCATGCTTCCACAGAAGGGGCACGCTCTTTCAAATCATCAATATTACGGTCATCCATTCCGATAATCAAATCGAACTCATAGAAATCATCCGTACATACCGGACGGGAACGGTGCGTCAGGTTGTAACCCCGACGGGCGGCATGGGCACGCATCCTGCTGTCGGGCAGCTCTCCCTGATGATAGGAAAGAATACCTGCCGAGTCGATAACGAACTCATCTTCACGCCCTGCCTCTTCTATCAAATGCCTCATCACCCCTTCCGCCGAAGAAGAACGGCAAATGTTGCCCAGGCAAACAAACAATATCTTTTTCTTCTCTTTCATACTCAAACACATATTAAACATTCCGCAACCCGCACTACGGCCATCTACATCGGGTCTACATCATAATATACAATCAGCGACTTGAAACGGTCTTCCATTATCATCTCCTTCTGTACCTGCAACAACAATTCGCGGACACGCGCCATAGGAGCTTTGGTTTCAATCTTCACTACAATTTTGCGGATAAACAGCGTCTGCACACGTGCCACCGGCGGTTTATCCGGCCCTAACACCCGATTGCCGAAGATGGCACGCAGCTTGCCCGCCATAGTCTGCGCCATCAAATCGAGCAGGGACTCATTGCGGTTCTTCAGATACACATATATGAGGCGATAATAAGGGGGATAATGAAACATCTGCCGCTCGGCAAGCTGTCCGTCGACCATGCCTTCGTAGTCGTTGGCAATTACCTGAGGGATGATAGGATGCTCAATGCTCTTGGTCTGCAGCACTACCCTGCCCCTTTTATTCTTCCGTCCGGCACGCCCTGCCACCTGCGCCATCAACTGGAAAGCACGCTCATAGGCACGAAAATCCGGATAGTTCAGCATCGTATCCGCATTCAGAATGCCTACCACGCTTACATGGTCAAAGTCCAGCCCTTTGGAAACCATTTGCGTACCGATAAGAATATCCGTCTTTCCCTGTTCAAAATCGGCGATGATACGCTCGTAGGCCGCGCGTGTGCGGGTGGTATCCAGATCCATACGGGCAACGGTCGCTTCGGGAAACAAGAGTTTGACGTCGTCTTCTATCTTTTCCGTACCGAAACCGCGGTTGCGCAAGTCCGTTCCTTCGCAAGCGGGACAGATGCGGGGCAGTTGATAGGTATATCCGCAATAGTGGCAGGTCAGCTGGTTTAGTCCTTTGTGATAGGTCAGGCTGACATCACAGTTCTTACATTTGGGAACCCACCCGCACGTATGGCATTCTATCATCGGGGCAAACCCTCTGCGGTTCTGAAACAGAATGACCTGTTCTTTCCGCTCCAGTGCCTCGCGGACATATTGCAGCAACAAAGGGGAAAACGGCCCGTTCATCCGCTTCTTGCGCTGCAACTCCTTGATGTCTACCGGAATAATCTCCGGCAACTGTATCTCCTTGTACCTCTCCTTCAGCTCCACCAGCCCGTACTTTCCGGACATGGCGTTGTGCCAGGTTTCTATGGAAGGAGTCGCCGTGCCCAGCAGGGTCTTGGCGCCATACAGCGCAGCCAGCACAGTGGCGGCATTACGTGCATGGTAGCGGGGGGCGGGTCCTGTTGCTTATATGTATTTTCGTGCTCCTCGTCCACGATAACCAGGCCCAGCTTGCGGAAGGGCAGGAACACGGAAGAACGCACTCCTAAAATAATGTCATATCCGCTGTCCGAAAGCTGTTTCTGCCAGATTTCCACCCGTTCGGCATCCGGAAACTTGGAATGATAGATGCCCAGATGCGAACCGAACACCCGTTGCAGCCTTTCGGTAATCTGTGTGGTCAGGGCTATTTCCGGCAACAGATACAGCACCTGCTTCCCTTGCCGGATAACTTTTTCTATCAGATGGATGTAAATCTCCGTTTTTCCGCTGGACGTGACTCCATGCAGCAAACAGACGTTCTTTGTCCGGAAACTTTCCACAATGCTGTCGTATGCCCGCTGCTGATGCTCGTTCAAAGGATTTAAAGGGAGGGTTGTCCGGGCAGCGGCTGCATTCAGCCTGCCTATTTCCTGCTGGTATACCTCAAAGACCCCGCGTTCCACCAACCCGTTGAACACGGCAGGCGTAGCGGAAGTCCGCTGCAAAAGTTCCTTCTTGGTGACTTCTTTCGGCGTTTTGCCCAAACAGGCGGAAAGTTCGATGTACTTCATCAGCAAGTCCAACTGTTTGGGAGCGCGGCGCTGCAGTTCGTCAAAGAAGAAGTGCAGACGGTGTTCATTGCCTGCCGCTTCCGTCAGGCGTACGCGGGTCTCGGTCTTGGGCTTGTAGGTGCGCTTCAGTTCTTCTTTCACAAAGACCGCCTCTTTATCCAGCAAGGATTTAATTACGGACAGGATATTCCTGATGCCGCTCTCCTTCTCCAGTTTCGTAATGCACTGTTCCGGCTCCGCGGCAAGCAGGTCCAGTATCTTCTGTTCCTTTTCGGGCAGTTGCACATCCGATTCGAAATCGGGGTTATACTCCACGATGGTCTCGCTCTCCAACTTCAGGCCTGAAGGAAGCGCCGCTTTATAGACATCGCCCCGGGTACAGAGATAATAATCCGCCAGCCAGTCCCAAAACCTGAACTGCTCGGGCAGCAGGATGGGATGCGCATCCAGCAGGGCACTCACTTCCTTTACCTCGTACCCGGCCGGTGCGGAATAGTGTATGTTCTGCACAATAGCCGTATAGTATTTCTTCCGTCCGAAAGGAACGACCACCCGGCAGCCAATCTGTACACTCCCCGCCATATCCTCCGGCAGCGAGTATGTAAAGCAGGCATGCAGGGGAAGGGGCAATATGACATCTACGAACTTTTCCATTGCAACGGCAAAGATAACGTAAAAAAACGGCGTTGCCAATCAAAATCGGCAACGCCATACAGAGATAATCCCGTTATATCTTTAGAACAGGTAAGCAGCGGAAATCTGCCAGGTCTTATTCTTTGTTCCGATAGCCTCACTGACAGTCTTCCAGGTGAACGAGTCGCCGCAAGGAATCGTATAGTTGAAACCTATCTGCAAATGCCGAACCAGTTTCACACCGGCTCCCACATTGATACCCACCTGCGCTTTCTTGCTTTCCAGCTTTCCATCTTCAAAATTCTTATCACCCTTGAAGTTGAAGAAGAAGTCCGGACCGGCCGCTACATAAATACCCAGCATACTGCCCAGACCGATGGAATATTTCAGATTGACAGGTATGTCCAGCCCCGATTGCTTCATATCAAGGCCTTCCATCTTATCGCCTTTCTGAGAATACAGCAACGCACCGTCCACTCCCAGTCCTATAACGGGAATCGTTATTTCCGCCATAGGTCCGAAAAAGAATCCGGTAGAGTTGTCTTTCATTCCTTCGAACTTGAGTTTCGACAAGTTCACACCGCCTTTCACACCAAACTTAATCAACTGAGCTTGGGCAGGCATAGCCAATGCCATGCAGCATACAGCTATCATAAAAACACTAAAGAACTTTTTCATAATTCAATACGTTTAAATTTCGCGGACAAATATATGCAAATTATCCCTTAAAAAAACAACAAGCATTCCGAATTGTTCAAAATTAAAACAAGAGTTCCGGTGCGCCACCGGTGGGAGACCGTCCCAATCTCCAGCCCGGAGCATTCCGTATGCCGGTGTTTTTCCACGACATCCCTTATGTATAAAGGAGAAATACCCTATGCAAAAGCCCGCTATACTGCATCGTTTTCCTCGTCCTGCAACTGCGGGCTGTACGGCCCGCATATGGAAACCGTACGGCCCGCAACCGGCAACCGGAGAGCCCGCAGTTGGAAAACGAGGTTTTTACATCCGGCTTTCCTACATTATACATGCTGTAAAACGACAAAACCAACGGGCAACGGTACCATTAAACCGCAGAGTTTGGAACGCTCCGCCCTTGAAAAACGGAGGTTTTTAACCGCCGTTAACAAATTTCGCTTCACATAGGTTTTACTTCTGTGTATAAGCCTGTTACAATAAAAAAGAAGGATAAAAGTGACGACCGGAAGTGACGACAAACAATTGGTCAACACTCTCGTCACCGTTGTCAACACCCTCTCCATCCCCCTTCTGCAAAGGGATAGAACGCTACCGGTGACGAGTGACGAGAAAAAACGTGTTTTCTTTTTAGGAGATTAAAAATGCAAGATAGGCATCGGAAAGCATAGATTGACTACCTTTGCAAAACATTATTTATCAAAAACACATTTCTTTATTACGGAGTATGATAGAAATCAGGAAAACAGAGATTGCAGAACTCGGCATCCTTATGGAGCTCTTTGAACAGGGAAAGCGCATCATGCGCAAAAGCGGAAACTTGAAGCAGTGGACCGGCGGCTATCCCGATGAAGAACTTGTAAAGAAGGACATCGAGAACGGAAACAGCTACGTATGCCTCGATGAAGAACGGAACATAGTAGGGACTTTCACCTTCATACAAGGGAACGACCCTACTTACGCCCGAATTTACGAAGGAGCCTGGAGTGACGATACGCGTCCCTACGGCGTCATCCACCGCCTGGCAAGCACGGAGCAAAGCAAAGGGGTGGCATCCGCCTGCCTGCAATGGTGCTACCGCCAGATTCCCAACCTACGGGCAGACACGCATCGCGACAACCATATCCTGCAACACATCCTCAAAAAGCACGGCTTCCAATATTGCGGCATCATATACCTGCTGAATGGAGACGAACGGCTGGCTTTCCAGAAGCTGTAGCAACGGCACACGCACCAAACTCATACGGGCCGGCTGCCGCCGTATTTCTTCTTCAGCTCCTCCACGGTTGTTCCGGTGAAATACTCTTCCACGAAATCCCAACGCTGGTCGTCGGTCAGAGTATCCGTACCGAAGAAAAAGGAGAACAGCTCAATCTGCTCCTCGAAGATACGTTCGTTCGTGTCCAGTATAAGATTATGATATTCGTCGGAATCCGCCAACTGTTGCAGAAGTTCCGGGTTATCGAACCGTACATGCACGCAAGGCGTACCGCCTCCCTCGACGCTGAACGACAGGCAGTCGAGCATGGAAAGAAGGTTGAGCAACATATTCAAATCGGAGAACGGAGTGCAATAGAACAGCAAGCGGTCGCCCCTGTTGCCTGCGATACGCTGGGCGAACAGCTTCTGATAACGGGACAGAAGCAGGTCGAAACCTTTGGTGACGGTAAACGAGAGTTCGTTCGAGTCTTTCTTCTTGACGCTGCTGATGTAACTCACGCTGCGCCCCTCCTCGGTGCGGCTTTCCAGCAACGAACCGATGAAACGTTTGGCCGACGGCACATCCATGCCGTGCTCGGCAAACACCGCACGCAACTCCTCTTCATCGAAACGGCCTTTTGACTTCAGCAAAGCTGTTTTCAGCATCGATACCAGGCTCTTGAACAAAGCATCCATACGCTGGCGGATAACCGTTGCATCCTCTTTCAGCAACACCTCGTGCTTGCCCACTGAAACAGCACGTGAACCTTCCCACAACATGCCGCTGTTCAGTTTCTGCTTGAACTCCCTGTATCCCAACTCCGGAAAACGCTCTTCCCAAAGAGTGTCCAAACGGGCACGGTAGACTCCCTCTTCACCGTCCACCCCGGTAAGATAGGCATGGAATTCGCGCGCAAAGGCATCGCCCGTCTTGTCCTGGATGTAACCCTCCGTCAACAGATTTTGCGGACTCACCTCCAGCAGACGTGTGCCGTAGCGTTGCTCCAAATCATCCTCCAGCCACAGCAGGGCCGTTTTGATAAGCTGCCCCAACTCGGCCTCGTACTCCAGCTTATTCTTGGTACGCGGCAGCTTCACCACGAACTCAAAGTCGGACAGGGAAACAAGTATCTCTTCCTTCTTCCCTTTCATCCGATATACCTCCATGAGCTTCTTCAGGATAAGTTCCAGTTGGTCCTGCCCGATGTTGCCGGTCTGGTGCAGACGCTTCATGTAATAAAAGTCGCGTTCGTGATAATCGGTGGCGGCAATACCCTGCACGTCCGCATCACGGGCGGCACGGCCTATTTCCTGAATGTAATCGACAAACGTGCTGGAAGGCGCCACGTGGTAAACACGGTCGATGTCGCTGATGTCCACTCCCATGCCGAAAGCTTTTGTAGCAACAATCATCCGCTTCGTGCCCTCTTTAAAGTCCCTGACGATGGCAGCCTTCTGCGCCTTGTCCTTCTTGCCGTAGTAAGAGGCCACCAAACGCCAGTCGGCAGGAGCCACCCAGGTCTTGATACGCATATCTATGCCACCGGCAAAAGGATAGTAAAGCAGTGCCTTATGCCCGTCGAGAAACTCTTCCACACGCCCGGATATGACGCGTTGCTTGCCTTTGTCATAAGTCTCCCCCTCTTCCAACGTGAGCCGGCGGATGTCAAAACCGATATTCTTGCGCCTGACCGTACCTACATAAAGTATGCAAGGCTCCATTTGCAGGGAGCGGATGGTATCGAATACCATATCGTTGCCGCCTTTGGGGTTCCACACGGCAGTGGCGGTCAGGGCAAACAGGGGAAACGAATAACCGAGGTTCTGCTTCAATGCGCCCAAATAACGCCCCAGAAACCAATAGTCCACGCGGAACTCTTTGCCCCAGGTGGTTACCGTATGCGCCTCATCGACAACAACCATACCGATGCGGCGGTTGCCGATAAAATGTCTGATGTCGTAGGAGAGCAACAGCTCCGGCGAAAGATAGAACAAGTCGATTTCCCCCTCACGCACCGCCCGGTACACTTCCATCTTCTGCTCCGGCGAAAGGTCGGAAGACGCATATGCCACACGTTCATACCCTACGTCCTGCAAGCCTTCCACCTGGTCCACTATCAATGCTTTCAAAGGAGAGACAACGATAGTCAGCAGGTTATATTCTTTTCCCAGATAGATGGCGGGAAGTTGGAACAAGAGAGACTTTCCCGCACCGGTCGGAGCAGTCAGCAGGATATTGTCGGGCTGTTCGCCGCCTTTGTATGCCTTTTCCGCTTCCCGGATTACATTTTCAACCAGTTGTCCCTGAGAGATACAGAGAGTATCCCTGTTTTTAAACAAATCATCGTAAATTTCGAGATTGCGGAACCCGTCGTAACCATAGGTCTCTTTCAGCAGTTCCATTACACTTTGCCGGCACTCCCCGGGCAAGTGGCGTTCTTTCAATACGGGCAAGCGGTGTGCCTCTCCTGTTTGTGTCATCATTAATATAATGGGGGATTAAAAAGAAAAAAAGATAGTATCCCGGCCATAGTAAAGGCCTTCGTACTACCTCTTTCTATAATTTGTATATCCGTAAGCCGACGGATGAAATTCAATCAAAGCGCATCAATACTCCTCTTCGTTAAAGAAATTGTTTTATCCTTATTTTCAAGCAGTTGTCTAAATTACATTATTGTTTAGACAAACAAACCACGCTATCTAAGGCGGTCAAAGGCAAAGGTAGTAATTATTTGGACAAACAAAAATGCATTAATATCAAATTCCATGATCCTTTACCATTTTTATCATGTTCCTAACAGTAGCATTTTCCAAACGAGAATATAACGTTTGACATATCGACATTCCAACCCGGCATTTCCACATATACGGGTTCGATGCCTTCATTGATTTCAAACGGAAACTCTGTTGTTTCTTCGCCATTGACTTTATAAGCAATGCAAGCCTTTACTGTTTCGAAGCCATCCAGCACATCGCTCTTCATCATGATCAGTTTCGTCACACCGTTGATCATGATCGCATATTTCAGCGCAACCAAGTCAATCCAGCCACAACGGCGTTCGCGCCCAGTTACAGCACCATATTCATGTCCGATCTGACGGATCTTGCTACCTGTTTCATCAAACAGCTCTGTCGGAAACGGACCGCTACCGACACGTGTACAATAAGCTTTGAAGATACCATACACTTCACCGATGTTACGCGGGGAAACCCCCAAACCTGTACAGCAACCTGCACAAATCGTATTGGAAGAAGTCACAAACGGATAAGAACCGAAATCAATATCCAGCATCGTGCCCTGTGCACCTTCGGCCAAAACAGACTTACCTTCTTTCAAATAGTTATTAATCACATGTTCGCTGTCGATCAAACGAAACTGTTTCAAATAATCCAAAGCCTTGAACCACTGTGCCTCCAATTCAGTAATATCATATTCATAATTCAGAGAACGCAGAATCGCTTCATGTCTTGCTTTTGCAGCTGCATACTTTTCATCGAAATTATGCAACAGGTCGCCTACGCGCAGACCGTTACGGCTGATCTTATCCGTATAAGTCGGACCGATACCTTTACCGGTCGTACCGATTTTGCCTGACCCTTTCGCAGCTTCGTAAGCAGCATCCAATATACGGTGAGTAGGCAAGATCAAATGAGCTTTCTTAGAGATACACAGTTGTTTGGTCAGGTCGTGCCCGCTGGCAGCAAGCGCTTCCGCTTCCTGTTGGAACAACAACGGATCCAGTACGACACCGTTACCGATAACGTTTACCTTACCCCCTTGGAAAATACCAGAAGGGATGGAACGTAATACATACTTTTCACCGTTAAATTCCAAAGTATGTCCAGCATTGGGACCTCCCTGAAAACGAGTTATCACATCGTAATTCGGAGTCAAAACGTCAACAACTTTTCCTTTGCCTTCGTCACCCCACTGCAATCCTAATAGAACGTCAACTTTCATCGTTTATATATTATATAGATGTTAATATTCTTACTTCTTCCGCTGAAGCCGGTACTTACATTTGCTACATAAGCCATAAATGTAAAGCGCATGATATTCCGGAGTGAAACGCGATATCTTCAACGCTCCGACATCTTTCTTCAGTGTTGCATCCTTCTGCTCTCTGATTGCCCCGCATTTCATACAGATCAGATGCAAGTGTGTCTCCGCCAGCATCCGTAATTCATACTGTACAGCCTGGGCCGTCAGCTGATGGCGCACAATCAAGCCGCTGTCTACCAAAACATCGACCGTGTTATAAACAAGTAGCCCGACTGACATGAAAATTCATTTCCTCCAGTTTCTGATGAAGCAAACACATATCAAAATGACCGGGGAAACTGCATATACACTCCAATATGGCATATCGTTCCTCCGTCTTTCGTAGTTTTTTCTCAGCAAGATACCTGGTGAACAAGTCTTGCATCTCTGTGTACTTTTTTGCATCCATCTTCAAGTTGCGACTCCACGCGACCGACAAAGTTAGCGCATTTATTTTAAACGCAAAGCCTTAACGGCAATATTCAAATTCAAATTTTAAATCATTATATATTTCCTGCCCTTCGGGCGTCTGCATGAATTCAGGAAATCATCGAACCCATCCAACATTTGCTGTGCCCGTTCAGCCGACTGTCTTCCATAAAATTTCATGGCTTTCACCGCAGCCTGCTTTTCTTTGAAGGACGCCTCGAAATCAGTCTGGGCAAGCGTCCGCATACATTCCGCGACAAATGCGGTCCTCACCGGTGCTATCAAATCCTTTCCTTCCTTAAACAGTTCGGCCCAGACTAGATAAGCCACCGTACGTGCATATTCGTCTTCCACATTAAAAATCAACCCGAGCAGCAAATCCTCCACATCCGGCAACTTATAAAACAAATTGTGGCTGCACTGCTCTGCAATTTCCAAATAAGGGATTTCTTTCACCCATTGCTTCGCCTCTTGGGACGAGAACTCGTCTACCGGCTGCAAGAAAGAAGCCAATATCTTAAATTCACGGATGTCTTCTTTCCACAAAGCAGCGGCCAGCTCAGAGTTCGGTTTATGTGTAGTGGCAATCTGCTTGATTTCAGGCAAAGGAACACCGAAATTCAGCTTATAGACAATACCCTTCTCGCGCATGCTGGTAGAGATCACCCCATTCATCGCCAAGCGAAGCTGGGTCCGTATTTCTTTTAATTCATTCTGTAACATACGCTTTATTATTCATTATAGGAAGGTAAAAACGAATACTCCTTGCTGTAGCGAAGCATCTGATCGGCATACCCTTCGGTATAATCCAGCACAATATCCGTTACATCTCCCTTATCGTTCTTGACTTCCTTCATCACCGGGTTCACGAATCCCTTATACGGAGCCAGGTTCAATTTGGCATAGCGTTCGAGCACTTCGGCATGAAGAGCCGGATCGACCTTTACGGCATACTCCTCCACCAGTTTCTTTCCGGCAGAAAAATCACCTTCACTCTTGATACGCTGCACTTCCGCCAACAAAGTTCCGAACAGTTCACGCAGCTTGGCATAGTCATTGACCACCACGTATGTCTTGCCATCCCGCTGTTTCAGCTCAATCACGTTATCGGCCTTTCCTTTTTCATATACCCATTTGGCAATCAGCTGACGGTTGCGCATATGGGCTTCTTCGACATTCTTGCCCTGCTCGATCCGGACCAGCTGTGTCATCAGGCCATTCATTATATATTTATAGTATTCGGCCTTATAAGCCTCTGCATCCGGCACAAGTCCGAGTTCCACCAGCTTGGCATCTCCGAGATAGTACAAACCGAAAAGATCGGCACGTGCCTCTTCCAAAGTCGAACTGTAGGCCTTCAAAGCATCCGGATCGGTATCGGGAAGCAATTTACCGGAACCATGTCCCAAGCATTCATGCAAATCGGTATGCAGATTGTCGGTGATGAATCCGTATTTCTTCAATCCTTCGCGCTCCTTATCGCTCCAGACAAATTCATCATTGAAACCATTTCCCTGAGAAGCTTTGTCATATGCCTCAGTGATATTCTCGATCGTAACGGATTTCGAACCATGATCGCGGCGAATCCAGTCGGCATTCGGCAAGTTGATGCCAATCGGAGTTGCCGGATAGCAATCACCTCCCAACATGGAAACTGTAATTACTTTGGCACTGACTCCTTTTACTTTTTCTTTCTTAAACCGTTTATCTACAGGAGAATGATCTTCAAACCACTGCGCATTATCGCTGATCACTTTTGTTCGCTTCGTTGCCTCCTTATTGATAAAGTTCACGGTCGACTCCCAGCTGGCTTTCATTCCTAACGGATCTCCGTATGTTTCGATAAAGCCGTTCACAAAGTCTACATCCGATGCCGTATCTTCCACCCATAGGATCGAATAGGCATCGAAGATTTTCAAGTCGCCGGTCTGATAATATTCGATCAGTTTCCCGATGATTGACTTTTGCGCATCGTTCTCGGCAAAAGCCGTGGCTTTCTGCAATTCCGACACGATCTTTTCGATTGCCGACGAATAGAGGCCGCCTACCTTCCACACTTTTTCGACCAGCTTGCCGTTCTCTTTTACCAAACGGCTGTTCAAGCCGTAAGAGATAGGAGAAATCGTGTCTTTCCCAGCTTTCATCCGGGCATAGAAATCCTCAACTTCTACTTGGGTAACCCCTTCGCCATAATAATTATTGGCCGAAGCCCGGATCAGGTCGACATCGCCACTCTGCACCGTACGCTTCGCCATCACGGCCGGATCAAAGATCACGGGACTGATCTCGGCGACAAACTGTTCCACCGTCTGCCCTTCACGTAACGGAAGTGCGGAAGCACCGACCTGAGAGATGCAAGTCTGGAAGAATTCGGGCGTAAAACCGGGAACAAATTTGTCTTCCGCATAATGGTGATGAATGCCGTTGGCAAACCAAACCCGTTTCAGATAAGTCTCCAAAGCAACAAACTGCGGATCCGTACGATCTCCTTTATAGCCGGTATAAACAGCCTCCAGCGCACGGCGGATCGGCAGGTTATAACGGCAGTTCTGGTCGAACAAAATATCCCGGCCCATCAGGGCGGCTTCCGACAAATGATATAATAATTGTTTCTGCTTCAAAGAAAGGGATTCAAATCCCGGAACTCGATAACGCAGTATCTGAAGATCAGCAAACTGATCCACGACATAATTGAAATTATCCTGAGTAGCTTCCGCCTTCTCAGCCTTCTGCCCCGTACAGGCAGTCATAGCCATTGCAGTTCATAAGCGATAACATTATATTTCTCATATACTAACTTTTAGCTTTTCCTATATTATTATTTAAAAAGGTTTTCTCGCAAAGGTACAGATATTTCAGAAATAATACTAGTCATCTTCCTTTATTGCAATCTGAATACAGATAACTTATAAGGCAGAAATATGAGTAGATTTGATTTTTTTCTTCCAAGGACATAGAAAGAGAAGAAATTTAATAACTTTGCCTATAGTAACGTTGACATAAAACAAAACGCAATGAAAACAAACATTCCTGAACGTATTGCCGCCCTAAGGGAAGCAATGAAACAGCATAAAATCGATGCTTATATTATTCCGACTTCCGACCCTCACATGAGTGAATATCCTGCCGATTGCTGGAAATACCGCGAATGGATTTCCGGATTCACAGGTTCGGCCGGAACAGTTATAATCACAGCCGATAAAGCCGGGCTTTGGACCGACTCCCGATATTTCCTGCAAGCCTCTACCCAACTGGAAGGGACAGGTATCGAACTTTTCAAAATGATGTTGCCCGAAACCCCGACAATCCCGGAGTTCCTGACACACGAACTAAAAGAAGGACAGACAGTCGGCCTGAACGGCGAGACATACAGCTTGGCAGATGCCCGCTCACTGGAAAAAGCGCTGGCGGAAAAAGAGATCAAACTGAATACAAACGCTTCGCTGATCGATCCGATCTGGAAAGAACGTCCCGCCATCCCGGAAGCTCCGATGTTTGAAATGCCGGTCGAACTCAGCGGAAAATCAACAGAAGACAAACTGATAGATATCAACAAGATGCTACACAAGGCAGGAGCCGACTGCACCATTCTCTCCGCATTGGACGAAGTGGCCTGGACCTTCAATATCAGGGGTACGGACGTTGCCTATAATCCGGTCGTCATCAGTTATGCATTCGTTTCCGAGAAGGAAAGCGTACTGTTCGTGAATCCGAAGAAGATACCCGCTGAAATAGCAGAACATCTAAAGAAAGAAGGAGTGACACTGGCCGACTACGGCATGTTGGCGACCTTCCTGTCACGACTGCCGGAACGGACACGGGTGTTCATCGACAGTAAACGGACCAACGTAGCCATCTACAATGCACTGCCCAAAAGCAGTATCCTGATAGAAGGAATCTCGCCCGCCAATCACTTGAAAAGCATCAAGAACGAGGCAGAGATAAAAGGATTCCGCAATGCTGTCCTGAAAGACGGCATCGCCATGACCAAATTCTATTTTTGGCTGGAAAAGAGGCTTAAAGCCGGAGAAAAGGTGACGGAGCTGAGTGCCGCTGCCAAGTTGACGGCTCTGCGCTCCGAACAGCCCCAATATGTCATGGACAGCTTTGCCAGCATATCCAGCTACGGTCCTCACGGAGCGGTCGTACACTATTCTCCTACACCCGAAACGGACACGGAGTTGAAAACGGACAGTTTGTATCTGCTCGACTCCGGAGCCCAGTATTGATCGGAACGACCGACATCACCCGTAGATCGCCCTTTGTGACGAGCCGAGCGAGCAGATGAAGAAGGACTTTACCCGCGCCCTGAAAGGCACTATCGGAATTGCCAAATGTAAATTTCCCGCAGGCATACGGGGCTGCCTGATCGACGCTTTCGCCCGTAAAGCCTTGTGGGATGCCGGCATCAACTATCTGCACGGAACCTGCCACGGCATCGGCCATTGCTTGAACGTACATGAAGGGCCGCAAAGCATCCGCATGGAAGAAAACCCGGTAATCCTGGAACCGGGCATGGTGATGAGCGACGAACCGGCCATGTACCGCCCCGGCGAATATGGCATCCGTACCGAGAATATGATCCTGATCCGTGAAGACAGTGAAACGGAATTCGGAAAGTTCCTCGGTTTCGAAACTTTGACGTTATGTTACATCGATACGAAGCTGGTTATCCCATCCATGCTCTCCGTACGCGAACATGCCTGGCTGAACAAATACCACCAGATGGTGTACGACTTGGTAAGCCCACATCTGAACGAGGAAGAGAAGGCTTGGTTAAAAGAGAAAACGGCAGAAATTTAATCAACGGACAATTGACAATGGACAATTGGTTTGCCGTTGTCCTCCTTAAATTGTCAATTGTCAATTATTAATTGTCAATTAAAAAGTTATGGCTTTAATAAAATCAGTAAGAGGCTTTACTCCTCAAATAGGTAAAGACACGTTTTTAGCAGACAACGCCACTATTATCGGCGAT
>ENA-OQDT01000526-OQDT01000526.1-human-gut-metagenome-genome-assembly--contig:-NODE-526-length-24819-cov-5.049368_pt1 | contig 24819 bp, 22 predicted proteins | sample MGYA00242786_ERZ504617 | MGnify/ENA primary metagenome ERZ504617 (study PRJEB26092, sample SAMD00036337) | human gut metagenome | host: Homo sapiens | study: EMG produced TPA metagenomics assembly of...
GCGGAGGATAAGGAAAACCATCTGCTTATGGAGGCGGTCGGTGCGAACGTATCCGGCCAGATCGCATCCGTCGTGGCAGGCGGCGTAATCCTAGGCTTCTTTAAATAAGGGCAGGAAAGGAGAATAACGATGGCTGAATTCATGCTTTTATCGATCCCGTGGGCGGATCGGATGAATAATTTTATGACCTCGCTCGGCTTCATGGGCAAAGGGATGGGCGGTATTCTTGCTGTGATCCTGCTGATCACCCTCCTTGTGGTTCTGATTATGAAAGTGGAGCCGATGATCGCTCAAAAGGAGGAGGCACGCAGGGGCAAAGAAGCTGGAAAAGCGTGCGCAGAAGGAAACCTCCGGGCAGTAAAAGAGATAGAACGAAGCAATCATTCATTCGCCCGCCGCCGGAGCAAAAGAGGACTCCGGCGGCGGATTTTTTCGCATTTTTACACGCTTTTGTGTATACTCGGTATCAGATGTGTAAGAAGGGTGACGGATGATGGATGCCTGCCGCATTTTGGTTGTGGAGGATGACTCCGATATCAATGCGCTGCTCTGCCGGATTCTATCCGGCGCAGGCTACCGGGTGGACAGTGCATTTTCCGGCACGGAGGCGCAGCTGCGCCTGCAAATGGAAGAGTATGATCTTCTGCTCTTGGATTTAATGCTTCCAGGCCTTGCGGGGGAGGAGCTGATTGCCTGGCTGCGTGCGGAAAAGATGATGCCGGTGATCGTGCTGTCCGCCAAAGCGGGGCTCGATGCGCGCGTAAACGCGCTGCGGCTCGGTGCAGATGATTTTATCCAGAAGCCTTTTGAAAATGAAGAGGTGCTCGCCCGGGTGGAGGCGCAGCTCAGGCGGTGCAGGCTGTTTTCGCCTGCGCAGCAGTCTCACCGGCTGCATATCGGGCGGCTAATGTTGGATTCTGAAACGATGGAAGCGCAGGCAAACGGACGGAAGCTCGCGCTTACCGCGCGGGAGTTTGCCATTCTGGAGCTGATGATGCGTTATCCACGCCGTGTTTTCACGCGGGAGAACCTGTATGAGCAGATTTGGGGCGAGCCGTATTATGGGGAGGATAACACGGTAAACGTGCACATCTCCAACCTCCGTGCCAAGCTCCATAAGGCAGACCCGAAAGGGGAATATATCAAAACCGTTTGGGGGATTGGCTTTAAAATGGCGCAGGAGGATTGACGTAGCTCGCCCGCAATAGGGGCGGCAGAAGAACAGCTTTGATCTTTAAACTTTCTTTAAGCTTTTTTATGCCTTTCTTGTTTTGAGGGCGGTATGCTTTGTTTAGCCCCTGAGAGATGGGGCGCTTAGAATCAGGAAAGGTGATGAGGTAATATGGCGCAAATCTTTATTGGCAACCCGCCAGATCACAAAGCGCTATGGCTCCTCGGTGGCGGTGGATGGGGTTAGCCTCACGCTGCAAGAGGGGCAGATTTATGGCCTGGTTGGCCAAAACGGCGCGGGTAAAACGACCCTGATGCGGATGATGACCGGCCAGACGCTCCCCTCCTCCGGGGAATTGGAGCTGTTTGGTGAAACCTCGCCCCAGGGGATTGACCGCATGCGCGCAAATCTGGGAGCAGTGGTGGAAACGCCGAGCTTCTTTCCATTCTTTACGGCGCGGGAGAACTTAGAATACTACCGCCGCCAGCGCGGCATAGTGGGCAGGGGCTGCATTGACGATGCGCTCCGGCAGGTGGAGCTGGGCGATACGGGCAGCAAAAAATTTAAGGATTTTTCTCTCGGCATGAAGCAGCGGTTGGGGCTTGCGCTCGCGCTGCTGAACCGTCCCGCAATGCTGCTGCTTGACGAGCCGATCAACGGCCTTGATCCGATGGGGATCGCGCATTTTCGCACCCTTATTCAAAAGCTGTGCGAGGAGAACGGGGTAACGGTGCTTATCTCCAGCCATATATTGAGCGAGCTAGAAAGCTTTGCAACGTGCTATGGCTTTATCCACCGTGGCAAGCTCATTGAACAGATTTCTGAAAAGCTGCTGCGCGAGCGCTGCCGGGAGTGCCTGGAGCTCCTCGTGGACAGCACGGAAAAGGCCGCCGTTTCCATCGAACGAGAGCTTGGCTGCACAAATTATGAGATTTTACCAGGCGGCAAAATGCGGCTCTACGAGTATCTCGATGCGCCGGCAAAAGTGACGCATGTGCTGGCCTCCAACGGGGTGGAAATCTCCGGTGTCAACAACCAGGGGTCGAATCTGGAGGAATATTTCCTCTCGTTGATTGGAGAGGAGGGCGGGCAAGATGCTTAACTATATCAGCAGCGAGCTTTATAAAACCTTCCGCCGGAAATATACGAAAATTGCGCTGGTAGTTATCGCGTTGCTTTGCATTGCGGGCAACGCATTGGTTCGCCTGACTTTTTCGATGGCGGGTACGCTGAATTCCGCCTATCCTTTTTATCTCGGCATTATGCTTATGCCAATGTGTTTTGCGCTTTTAACCATCGTAGTAGATGCAGTTTTTTCTGATGAATATAAGTATGGCACGTTGAAAAACACCATTTCGTTCGGCATCAGCCGTGCAGAGATTTATTTTGGCAAGCTGATTGTGGAGATCATCCTGATGCTGGTTACCATTGCGCTGGTGCTGGTGGTTTATACAGCAAGCGGGCTGTTTTTTTCACAGATCGGCGCACATGGGGAGATCGAATGGCAGGCGGTACGCCTCTTCCTGGAGAAAACCGCGCTTTCCCTGCCACTGTGGCTCGGTATGCTCGGCATGCTAAATCTTTTGGCGTTCGCCTTCCGCAGCAATACGCTTTTCGGATTTGGCGCAATGCTACTGTTTTCCTTCCCTGGGCCGGTGCTCGGCCTGATGAGAGGCGTGGTGCCTGAGCTCAGCACGTTTTATAAGCTGACGATCACCAGGCAGTTTGAGCAGCTCACCGGCGGCGCGGGATTTATGCTGGGCGGCCCTGGGCCGGCGGCGCGCCCCGTGGAGCCGGAGCTCATTCCCTGGTGTCTTCTGGTGGGGCTGGCCTGGTTCATAGGCTCCTCTATCGCCGGATACCTGCTCTTCAGGCGCAGGGAGATTAAATAAAATGGAGAAGAGGGCGGTCATTTATGATGCTGGTGACAATCTTATTCGGAGCGCTGGCGGCATTGTTTGCCGCCCTGTTCTTTTTGCAGCGCGCCAATCTCCGCCGGGCGTGCAGAGAGCTTAGGCAGATTAATCAGGAGGGTGGAACCCGCCGCCTGCATCTCTCCTCCCCGGATGGAGAGATGGAAGCCCTTTTTGAGGAGATCAACCGGGCGCTTGACCGGCGGCAAAGTGAAGAAATCCAGCATATGCTTGCGGAGAAAGAATTGCGCCGCCAAATCGCCAATATCTCCCACGATCTGCGCACGCCGCTCACTTCGATTATCGGCTACCTACAGCTTGCGCAGGCTGATGGGACATCTACAGAGGAACGCGCGCATGCGCTGGAGGTGATCGGCGCGCGCACACGCTCTTTGCAAATGCTCATCAGCGGCTTTTATGATCTCTCTCGGCTAGATGCAAATGAATACAGCCTCAATTTGCAGCAGGTGGATTTGGGCAGGTCCCTCTGTGCACAGCTCGCCTCTTTTTATGATGATTTTACCCGCAAAAACCTCGTGATGCATGTGGATGTGCCGCAGCGCTTGCCACTCGTGCTGGCGGATGAAGACGCCGCACAGCGTATCTTTGTAAATCTTCTTCAAAATGTGCTGCGGTATGCGGAGAGCGAGGTGTGGGTTGTAGTGCGCGCAGGCACAACCATAACGACCGTATTTACCAATGACACCAGCTTGGTTTCCCAAGAGGATGTGCCGCATGTTTTTGACCGATTCTATACCGGGGATCAAACGCGCAGTGGGCACAATACGGGAATTGGCCTTGCAATCGTGAAGAGGCTTGCAGAACAGATGGGCTGTGAAGTATCGGCTTCGCTGGCTGGGAACCGGTTTTCAATTTCTGTTTCATGGAAGACGATTTAAAGGATGCTTTTGCAGCGGAAAACCCGCCACAGCGCATCGGATTCGGTGCGCTGTGGCGGGCTGTTGGCGCGCCTTTTGGGAATTTGATAAAATATCTATCCAAATCATCTGGAATCATGTATAATAATCCCAAATAGCACGGCGCAGGTATATATCTGCGAGGCAATGGATTTTGTTTGAGAGGAGCATGATGAAACCGATGAACGTGAAGGAACTGGTGGAAAGGATGACGCTGGAGGAAAAAATTGAGATGTGCTCTGGTGTGGATTTTTGGCATCTCAAAGGCATTGAACGGCTGGGGATTCCCTCCATCATGGTCAGCGACGGCCCTCACGGCCTGCGCAAGCAGGCGGATAAGGCCGATAACCTTGGCATCAACGATTCGATTCAGGCGGTGTGTTTCCCAACGGCTGCCGGCACGGCGAGTTCTTTTAACCGAGCGCTCCTGCGCAGCCTTGGCGAAACGCTCGGGGAGGAATGCCAGGCGGAGCATGTGGCGATTCTGCTGGGCCCGGCTGTGAATATCAAGCGCTCGCCTCTTTGCGGCCGAAATTTCGAATATTTTTCAGAGGATCCCTATCTGGCGGGCGAGATGGCGGCAAGCTATATCAGCGGTGTGCAGAGCAAGCATGTCGGCACGAGCATCAAGCATTTCGCCGTGAATAATCAGGAGCGCAGGCGTATGACCGTTTCCGCTGTGACAGACGAGCGGACTCTGCGCGAAATCTATTTTCCCGCCTTTGAGGCGGCAGTGAAACAGGCGCAGCCATGGACAGTAATGTGCTCCTATAACCGCATCAACGGCGTTTATTCCTCAGAGAACGAGTGGCTACTCGATCAGGTTCTGCGCAGGGATTGGGGCTTCCAGGGCTTTGTCATGACGGACTGGGGCGCGGCGAATGACCGTGTTGAGGGCATCAAGGCTGGGCTGGAGCTGGAAATGCCCTCGAGCGGCGGAGTCAACAGCGCGCGCATTCGCAAGGGCGTTCAGGAGGGGCGCATCAGCGAGGAAACGCTGGATCATGCGGTGGAGCGCATCCTAGAGATTGTGTTCCGCTATGCGGAAAATCGGGATGAAACGGCCGTGTTTGACCGGGCTGCGGATCATGAAAAGGCACATCAGGCGGCGCTGGAAACGATGGTGCTGCTCAAAAACGAGGGCGCGCTGCCGCTTCGGAAGGATCAAAAAATAGCCTTTATTGGTGGATTTGCGGAGCATCCGCGCTATCAGGGCGGCGGCAGCTCGCACATCAATGCCTACCATGTAGACGGTGCCTTGGAGGCGGTGCAGGGCAAAGCGGACGTTATCTATGCCAAAGGCTTCGACACAGAGGGAGATCAGCTTGATGAAACGCTGCTGCGCGAGGCGGTTGCCGCCGCAAAGACGGCTCAGGTGGCGGTGATTTTTGCCGGCCTGCCAGACTCCTTTGAATCGGAGGGGTTCGACCGTAAGCATCTGAATCTTCCGCGTTGCCAAAACCGTGTGATCGAGGCGGTCAGCAAGGCGCAGCCGAATACGGTGGTCGTATTGCACAACGGCTCCCCGGTGCTAATGCCTTGGCTTGGCAATGTAAACGCCGTGCTGGAATCTTATCTCGGCGGCGAGGCGGTTGGACAGGCGCAGATTGACCTGCTCTTTGGAGAGGCCAATCCCTGCGCGAAGCTAGCGGAAACCTTCCCGCTTTCGCTTGCCGATACGCCGTGCGCAAACTATTTCCCCGGCGGCCCTCTGACAGTGGAATACAGGGAGAGTATTTATGTAGGCTACCGCTATTATGATAAGGCGGAAAAACAGGTGCTGTTCCCCTTTGGGCACGGCTTATCCTATACGCAGTTTGCATACAGCGGCTTAAAGCTCGACAAAACCCGATTCAAGGCAGAAAACGGCCTAACGCTCACCTTCCGCGTGCGCAATACCGGCGAGCGGGATGGGGCGGAGGTTGCGCAGGTTTATGTGGCAGATGTGGAGAGCTCTGTTTTCAAAGCGCCAAAAGAGCTCAAGGGTTTTGAAAAGGTATTTCTCAAAGCGGGCGAGGAAAAGACAGTGGAAATCCATCTGGATGAACGGGCCTTTTCGTATTACGATACGCAAGCAAAGGCTTGGCGCGTGGAAAGCGGGAAATATCAGATTCTCGTGGGCTCTTCTAGCAGGGATATTCGCCTGACGGGCAGCGCGCAGGTGCTTGGAATCCCTGCGCCCAAGGGGGAACCGGAGGCAAAGAGGTTGCTGCCAACCTATTATGACGGGCGTTTCAACCGCGTTCCGGATGCTGAATTTGAGGCCTTGCTTGGCCATCCGATCCCCCGTTCCTGGCGCGACCCATCTAAGCCCTTTACCCGGGACAACACGATTGACGATGCAAAGAACACGCGTTGGGGCCGCAAAATCATGAAGCTGATTCGTAAATTTGTTAAAATGGACGGCATCTCAACGGACGAAATGGCAGTGGCGATGATCGCGGAAATGCCCATTCATAACCTTGCAACGATGTCACAGGGTGCGGTAAGCGAAGAGATGGAAGAAGCGATCGTAATGCTTTTTAACAATCAGAAGCCTGCCAAGGCGTTTGGTCTCCTGATCTCCGGCGCAGTGAATGCGCTGAAAAAAGTGAAACAGCTGCTATAACGAAGCTGCAAAAAGCGGCTGTTGAGATACTTGATCCATAGAGGCAGAGAGGGAAAAGCGCGGCCTTAGGCGGGGGCGCAGGTCATATCCACGCTCTAAAGTTTGTTTTCTAGGAGTTCAAGCGGATTTTTTGAAGGATCTCTTGCGAAAGGTAAGGCGTTTCGCAAGAGGTCCTTTTATACTGCCCTGCTTTTCCGCCTGCCGTAAAAGAATCCCCCGGCAATGATCAGCAGGCATCCGCCCGCATAAAACAGATGTGCCCCGCTTTGCAGGCCGCCCCAGAGTACAATCCCCGCGCCTGCCAGAGCAAGCGCAGGGATCGCCACGCCGTGCCAAAAACCAATGATTTCGCCTTGATTCCAAAGGCGGATTACCTGAACGTATAACACAGCGTAGAGCAGATAACCCATTACAATCGGAATTTCCGAAACATCCGCGTTGGGTAGCCAGGCATATCGTTCACTGAGATAATTGAGCGCAGCCCAAACACAGCTTGCTGTGTAGGCGGGTAAAGCGCGCAAAAATGCCCGCGGCTCAGCAAAGATGCGGGATAGAGGCAGAAGCCCGCGTTTTGCAAGCGCGTGGGGCAGCCGGAGATAGCCCAAAATTACGCCATTGAGCGTGCCTGCCACCGCGATCAGGATAAAGAGCAGCATTACCTTTGCACCAAATGGCCCCAACAGGCGGCCTGCTAAAAAAGCGACATGCCGGTCGCCCATGGTACGTACAGCTTCGGGGCCCAGCAGGCTTGATACGCCGAGAAAATAGAGGATATATATGCCGGTGACAAACACAGGTGCAACCAGCAGCGCCCTGGGCATGTTTCGCCGCGCATCCTTTACTTCATGAGAGATGGCGGTGGCGATGACCCATCCATCGTAGGCAAACGCAATTGGCCCGATGGCGGAAATCCATCCTGCCGCGGCAGGCGATTTGGCAGAAAGGCCGATGGTTTCCCCCGGATTTCCGAAAAACAAACCGCAAACAGCGATAAGCAGGAGCGGGAGGAGCTTGAGTGCGGTGGCCGCGTTTTGCAAGATCCCACCCAGCCTTGCGGAACAGATATTCCAAAAAAAGCAGAGCGTGAAAAAAAGGAACCCCACCAGGCACTGCGTTTCCAATGTGTCCGGAATGGAAAACAGGCTGCAAAAATAGTGCCCAGCCGCGCGGGATACAGCGGCGACAAGCGTTGGAAAATAAAAAAACACCTGAAACCATCCAACGCCGCCCGTGAAGCCCGGCCCGACAAATTCAGCTGCGTAGGCAATAAGCCCGCCCGGCTGTGCGGTGCGCGCCGCGAGTTGCCCAATGCTCAGCCCTCCAAAGATGATTCCGACCGCTCCCAGCAAAAAAACAAGGATGCCAAGCGGTACGTTGCCCCCTGTGGCTATTAAAATATTATCGCTTTTGAAGAAAATGCCTGATCCGATGCAAATGCCGACGATCATGGCAATTGCGGTGGGTAGGCGATAGGTTGGACTGGATTCGGTCATAGGCTTCCTCTTTTCAAAACGGCAGGCGCTTTCTGTTTTTATTTAGGCTGTCCAGAAAATTATATAAAATGAAAGCGATTTCACAACAGGCTCTTATTTGCAAAAGCAAAAAGAGAGCGCGCTTCAAAAGGAGTTTTCCTTTTAAAGCGCGCTGTTTGGTCAGGTTTTGAAGATGGAAAAGAGGGGGAAGCCGTTAGAAATCGAGGCGGCCCAGTTCCTCACCGCTGGAGAGGGAAAAAGCGCAGATTCGGCTGTTGGATAGCGTATAAAGCGTGTCCCCGATATAGGTGCCTCGGCGGATGGAGCTGTCTAACCCATTGCTGTCCACCGCGAGCCGCTCCTGCTTCGTATAGTTGCGCAGTGTGTGCAAAAGGCTGATTTGCCTGCCTTGCAGGGAGAATACACAGTAGGTTTCATCAAAATAGGAGCGAAAATCCTTGCCGATTTCCTCCCGGGCGATCGGGAAGGCAACCGCATTCTCTTCCGGCAGGAAAAGGATGCTTTTATATTCCGAAGGGGCGTCGGTAAACGTGCCGTTTGGCAAGATAAGGCTGTCAACCTCCTGCGGCTTCTCCGGGTGGCTTACATCGAAGAGGGAAAGCTTTACGCCACGTGTCGTACCGTTTTCATCTGCATCCTGCCCGATGCCGAGGAGAAGATTTTCGCCAACTGGATGCAGATAGCTTGAAAAGCCGGGGATTTTCAGTTCGCCGAGGATTTTTGGCGAACTGGTATCGGAAAGGTCGAGCACAAAGAGCGGATCAGTCTGCCGGAAAGTGACAACATAACCCTTTGTGCCGAGGAAACGCACGGCATAGATTTCTTCCCCAGGTGCAATATTGGTAAGAGCTGAAAGCGTTTTCAGGGAGGAATCCAGGATGGTAACCCGGCTGCTGGTGCTGCCGTTTACCGTTTCCGTGGTGGCAATGCGCAGCGCTCCGCCATAGCTGTCGAGAGAAAATTGGTTGAGCACATGGCCGCGTACTCGGCCGGAAACGCTTTTACCAAGGCCCTCCTGTGAGAAGGGGAAGCCAAAAATCGTGGTGTATTCCACATCGTCGTCATATACTGTGGAGGCGGTATAGAGCGCCTGCGTGCTGCAATACACCTCGTTCCCGCTGCCAAGCACGGCTTGGCGGGAAACTGTCTTTTTCGCATCAGCGGTATCCAGCGCGCTGACGACCAGATAGTTGGGCGTTTTTGCGTCCGGAAGGATTTGAATATCCGCCGCGTTGAGCTTTTTGGCGCCGCCCTCCCCCTCGGAGGTGGTAGGAATATAGTCTATGAATGTGCCATTTTCATCTTGCGTTACGGTATACTGCGTGATTAGATAGAGTGTGCTGCCAATCATGCGGGTGGAGAGGATGCCGCCGTCCTGCGTGTAGGTGCGCTCAAGTTTTGGCGCGGAACGGTCGCCGATGTTATAAATCAGGATGCGGGCGTCCCCTTGGTAGACAGGCATCCTGAGCCCGCATATCGCTGCGTTATAGACTGTGGAGCCGGAGGGGTTCGTCAGGCGGCATATGGCGATCAGGCGATTGCCCTGCACATAGAGCTCAGAAACCGTAACCTCTTTGTTGGACTCTTGGGGAATGGAAATTTGAGAGAGCACCTTCATGGAGCCGGCAGGACGGGGCGCGATGATTTGGATCGTTTTGCCCAGAGCCGGCACAAAATAGAGGGTGGAACCGTCATTTTTCAGGATATCTGCTTCCTCCACGCCAGCAGTCTGTATATTGGTTTTACCATAGCCGGTATCTGCCTCGTTTACCGTGGCGCTGTTATTCGTTGCTTGCCCGGCCAGGGCGTTATCCTCTGGAACGTCGTTCATGGTGGGCTTCATGGTGGGAGATTCAGCGGGGGCTTTCATAGCTTCCTCTCTGCCTGCAATAGATTCATCAGCTGGATGGGCGGAGAGATCTTTGAAGTATGATTCTATTTTGGAATAATCTTGCAACACTTCTGTCAAAGGCGCGGAATCCCCCGTTTGGCGGTTGACCACTTCGAGATAGGGTAGGCCCTTCCACAAGGCGATTGCACCGATCACGATTGCTAGCGCCGCCGCAGCGGCGGCGACATGGCGCAGGGTCAGGCCACGCCGTTTTGCAGGCTGTGGCGTTTGCAGCCGAAGCCGACTACTGATTTGGGTGGGGGAAAGGGAGGGGGGGAGTGAATTGATTTGATCCAAAGGCCTGAGCGCTTCCAAAAGCGGTTCGGTTTGGCCATTTCGCTTTTTTTTCATCATGAGGACTCCTTTTCTGCGGTCAGGCGAAGCTTCGCAAGGGAACGAGAGAGTTTTGAACGAACGGTACCGGGCGGGCAGGAGAGGGCTTTGGCAATTTCATGGCTTTTGTAACCGCCGATGATAGAGAGCAAAACGATGCTGCGCTCTTCATCACTGAGCGCATAGATGGCCTCCCGCAGCTCCATGGCGAGCATAAGCTCCTCAGAGCATTCGCTTTCACCCAAGCGGCGCGCTTCTTCGAGCGGGGTGGTAAGCCGCCTCTCTTTGACCGCCGCAATGTGGTGCTTGCAGGTGTTGGAAAGGATGGAAAAAAGCCAGGCCTTGAAGGATGAGACACTGCGCAGGGCGCCAATCCCCTGGAAGGCGGCGCAGACAGCATCCTGGACTGCGTCCTCCGCCTCCTCGCGGGAGCCGAGATAGTAGTAGGCAAAACGGTAAAGATCCTGTGCATATTGGGCATATAGCTGCCCGAAGGCATCCGCACTCCCGGCCTTTGCCTGCTCCACCAATCGATTTTCCGGTTTTGCCATGAAACGTTTCCCCCTTTACCGTCCCTCGGTATAATAGTGTTTGATAGCAGCACAATTGTTGCATGGCCTGCAAAAAAATGCTGTGGCAGGTGGACAGGAGAAACCGCTTGCGGACCATGGATGTGGCCTGCAAGCAGCTGACTCTGCGTATCTAAAAACTTCTTATGCGCCAACCGCTGTTTTACCAAACAAAAAGAGGAGCCCGAAGGCTCCTCTCCCCGTCGTTTGAAATACCTAGCAATTTATGCCTCGTGAGGCGCTCCTACCGGGCAGGTGCCGGCGCAGGCGCCGCAATCGATGCAGGTATCCGCGTCGATGACATACTTGCCGTCGCCTTCAGAGATTGCGGAAACAGGGCAATCCGCTTCGCAGGCGCCGCAGGAAATGCATTCGTCAGAAATTACATATGCCATGGATGATGTACCTCCTTCTTTGTTCAGAACCGGGGCGGAAAGGCAGCGGAAAATAAGGCCGCAACGCTTTCGCCAAGGTGGTTCCTTGTCTTTCCCATTGTAACATAAAGGACGAAAAAAGCAAGAGCCTGCCACATTTTTTCAGGGCCTCGCCGCCGAAAAAAGGAGAAGAAAAAAGGCTCTTTCATGCGTGTCGGCCGGAGAAAGTTTTTTACGTTTGGAAAACTCGGATATATTTACGAAAAGGCATTTATTTTACATCCAAAATTGTTTATAATAGCAATAAGAGCTTTGCAAGCAATTTGAGAGGAGCGATCGAACGTGAGAAACCATGAAGTAACCCAAAGGCATCAGCTCTTGGATCTAAACGGCCGGCTAATGGAACCGGGCTGGTCAAAGGATTTGGTGCAAGTATACGACAGGAGGGCGATCAAAGCGCCGAAATTTCGCATTAAGGAGTGGGATTATTATCTAGTGCTCAGTGATCAGTTCGCCTGTGCATTTACGCTGTCGGACGATGGCTATATCGGCTTGCAGTCTGTTTCCCTGCTTGATTTTACCAAACCGTGGGAGCATACGGAAACCATTCTGAATGCCTTCCCCATGGGGAAGATGAAAATGCCTTCTACTTCAGCAAAAGGAAATGTGGTATACCGGGATAAGCGGTTGGCGATGGAATTTATCAAAACGGACGGGCAGCGCCGTATCCGCTGTGACTTCAAAAACTTCTGCGACGGCAAGCCCTTCTCCTGCGATATTACGCTGGAGCAGCCGCCGATGGATACCATGGTGATCGCCACGCCGTGGAAGGAAAAGGATACGGCGTTTTATTACAATCAGAAGATCAACTGCATGCGGGCAAGCGGCAGGGCGGTATTTGATGGAAAGGAATACGTCTTTCATCCGGAAACGGATTTCGGCACGCTCGACTGGGGGCGCGGCGTATGGACGTATGACAACCGCTGGTATTGGGGCTCCGGCAATGGGGTTGTAAATGGCAAACCCTTCGGCTTTAATATCGGCTATGGCTTTGGCGATACGAGCGCCGCGAGCGAAAACATGCTCTTTTACGACGGTGTGTGCCATAAGCTTGACGACATTACCTTCCACATTGATAAGAGAGACTATATGAAACCGTGGACGTTTACCTCCACAGATGGGCGTTTTGAAATGGATTTTGTGCCGGTGCTCGACCGCGCTGCAAAAATTGATGTGAAATTGATCGTTACCGACCAGCATCAGGTGTTTGGGCGGATGTCCGGCAAGGCGGTGCTCGATGACGGCACTGTTTTGGAAATTAAGGATTTGATGTGTTTCGCAGAGGATGTACATAATAAGTATTAACAGAAAGGTACTGCGAACGGGAAGCCGTCCGGAAGAATTTCCGATTGAGCCAGCCATTCCGTGGTAGCCGCTCGTGCTTGGGGAAGAGGACGGGCGGCTTTTCAAGGCGTGCATAAAGCGTGCAGCACATTTTTACCGGAAGTTTCTTTGTGCAGTTTGCAGGTAACCGGTGGCGAGAATCAGAAGCAGCGCGGCGAGGATCATGGTGTCAGTCATATCGTATCGATTTATCCTTTCAGACTGCCACGGCCTGACACGGACCGTGATGCCTGCCGCGGCTGTTAGGCGGTGCAGCGATATTTCCAGACGGCTTATCGTATCGTATAATAGAATTACAAGAATGTAGATAATTATCGAATAAAAGAGAAAAGGATCATTTAGCGGAGAAAAATGCGGCATCCAGAAGGGCGTAGCGCTCCAAAACCTCAAAGTTTAGGTTTACGCGGGCGGAACCATGGACAGGGTAAGTTGTTTTTAGAGGGCCTATTCTGCCTTCTCGCAGCAACTCCGCGATGGTAAAGGGCAATGCCCCCTTTTTTCTCCCTGTTTTGGCCCCCCTGCTGTAGAAACATACGACTACATCAGAGAGGGCTTGCCGATTCTTTTTCTAATCACCAAGAATGGCCCGATTAATCCAACAGCTTATAGGTTTGATAGCCATCCTCGCTGAAATAGACAAACAAATGCTTTTCCACTTCTTTGCCACCTTGAAATTGGGCGTGGACGGTAATGGTAGCTGAACCGAAATCTGCATAGGAGAACGGGCCGCTCTCATAGAATTTGCGGTAATCTTCCGTGGATGGCTCCCAATTGATTCCCGCGCTTTCCTGCGGGCGCAGAACGGTAATCGATTGGCCGGAGGATTGCGGCAGCGGGTCTTTCTCCCATCCCGCGCGCAGAGCACTGAGGACGGCGCGGCCAGAGTCAGTCTGCAAAACGGATAAGCTGGCGCCATCTAGGCTGATTGCTGCGCCGTCAAAATATCGGTCTCGCAAGAATTGATAGCTCTCGTCCTTTAAAATCTGCTCGAAATAGGCGGAGTTACCTTGTTGCGCATGTGCAAAAGCTTCCTGAAAAGGGACTTTTTCCGGCAGGAAAATATAGGACATATAGCGGGAGGTAGAGGGTTCCTCCCCTGCGTTGGCCGTTTCCTTTAGCAACGTGGAATAGGTTTCCGGGCAGTAGACGAGGCGGCCGTTATCACAGGAGATGGTATAGGATTGGAGGCTCTCCCCACGGATGCCGAGCGCGCTGCGCTGCTGTTTGAGCGTGGATGAGTCGGCGGGTATGACGCTGGTATCTTCATCAAGCCAGCTTCCCCACATGGGCATCTGAAACTCAATATTGGGCTCCAATTCGGTGGCGCTCTCTGGCACAGCTGTGTTGCCGGCGGCAAAGAGGCGGAGCTCCGCGCTCTCAATGATCTGGGGCTGGCGCTCATGAGGCTTCCCCCAAAAATAATAGAGCGTTCCGCAGGCAACCAATAGCACTGTAGCCAGCACTGCGGCAAGGGCCCGCTTGCCGCCAATATGGCGGGGCGCCGATGCGGGCGCCTCAGTGAGAATGGTATTCAGTATATTTTTTCGGTCAGGTAGATGCTGATTCATCGCCTGACGGAATAAATCTCTTCGCTTCATGCAGCGCCTCATCCTCCTGCCATTGGAATGTTTCTTTTAATTGCTTAAGCGTGCGGTACAGACGGCTTTTGACCGTGTTTTCATTGAGATGGAGAGCCTGTGCAATCTCACGAAGGCCCAGATCCTGCGAAAAATAGAGGATAAAAATGCGGAAGGTCAACGGATCGCCATGGGAGAGGAACGCCCAAATTTCATCGCAGAGGACTTGGTCATCTGGATCCGACTCCACATCCAGCAGCTCGCGTTCGATGGCTTCGAAGGATTCCTCCTCATCGTGCGGAGAAAAAACGGGAAGGCAGTTTCTCAGCATGCTGGCTGCGCCATAATGATGATAAAGCTCATTACGGGCGATGCGCATGACATAATGCTGTGGATCACGCACGGGTTCTCCTGACCGGCGCAGACGCTGATAAAGGGCCAGGTAGGTGTTTTGCACCAGATCGCCAATGTCCGACGGGGCTGCACAGCGGCAGATGATATAGCGCAGCACGGAATCATAGGTTTCTTCATACAGCTTTGTAAATGCGGCATCCAGCGATTCTTGTTTCAACTTCCTCACCCTTTTCCCCCTGCGGACGGGCCGCTTTACAATGGCTCTCTATTCTAGTAGAGTGGTGCAAGGGGCAAAAAGTTGCCCCTTGTTTTATGTTTTGTTTCTGAGCTGTGATTCCACGGATTGAAACGAACGCTTTTTGGAAGCGCATTTTCAGCAGTCTATCCGCCAATTATATTGCTACAGTACTTATACGGCTTTGTATTCCGAGTTATGCAAAAAAACCATGCGCCAATATAGAAGGGGGGACTGTTGCAAAATGAAATATTTTGCAACAGTCCTCCTAAAAAACATTTGAAAGCACGCTTTTTCCATTTCTGCGCATCCTTCTGCATAATGCAACGCGCCCCCCACGCATAAACCGCTTGCGGGCTATGCAAAAGGGTTCGGATTTCACGTTAAAAACAAAACTGCATTTTTTCAGCCTTTGCGGAACCTTTCTATTCTATATGCTGGTCTCTGCGGAAAATCTGTTTTTGTTTTTTAGGTGCAGCCCCCCGTGTTCCAATATACTGTTTACCCCTGGTTTTCGCTCCTAATCACGGTTTTGAAGCCTGTAAAACAAGCGCTTCCGCCTCCTGAATACCCAGCCCAACCTCACTGGGGTGATGGGCGTCTGATGCGGTTTGAATGCGTACGCCGATGCGCTTCATTTCTTGCAGCAGGGGCGGTTCCATCCCTAGCCGCGCTCCATGCCTGCGGAAAATTCCACTGTTTTGCTCGGCATACATCCCGCTTTGCGCTAATGCAGCAGCCAGCCGCTTATAATAAAGGCTCCAGCGAACAGGAGGGGAGATGGCCAAAAAGCTTGAGGCTGTCTGGATGGGCGAGGCCATCAAACACGCCGCAGGAGGCCAGTTGAATGCTCAGCATCAAAAAAGCGGCGGATACAATTCGTCGATACTCTATGCCCTTCCATAGCTCCGGCTTGTGATCGAAGGCAAACGCATCAATAAAATGGATACTGCCAACCAAAAAATCTAGCCCTAAATTTTTCGTACGGCTTTCCACAAAAGCTTCGCAGCCGGGGAAATAGCAAACTTCTAGTCCGAATTGAATTGGCAGTGGCCACTGTGCCCGGCGAACTTCATTGGCGAGGTGCAGAAATTCATCCAGATCGCGCTTTCCACCCTTGCGGCCCAACCATGCGTCAATAAAATCATTTTGCATGCAAACCGGCTTGTACATGGGTAAAAATTCTGGGAAGAGGTAACTGTGCTCCAGCAGGTGGATTTCCGAAAGGCCTCTTTGAAGAGCATAGCCAACATATTTTTTCACCCAGGCGAGGGTATAGGGCCCGGTTTCCAGATGAATGTGGCAATCAAGCATAGCGGAATTCTCTCCTCAGGGCATTTTCTCCGGCGGGATCAACTGCGCGCCGCCTGAAGCAATTCTTCATAGATTTTTTCTTTTTTCACACGGCCGGCGGCGGAGAGGGAGAGATGGTCAAAGTGCAAAAATTCCTCCGCCAGCGTACGCACTTCTTCCAACGTGACCGCGCGCACGCGCTCCATAATTTCATCCGCGCTTTTCACTTCGTTATAAAGCAGCTCGCCGCGGCCCATCTGGGCGGCGCGGGACTGTGTTGACTCCATATTCATAATGAGCCCTGAGAGATATTGCTCCTTGGCACGGGCAAGTTCTCGCTGCGTGAGCGACGCGGCAAAACCGTCGATAATACGGAAAACCTCCCGCAGCGCCTTTTTTTTCATTGCGCGGTGAAAGCGCCATATCAACGCCGAGGATTCCCGCCTCGAGGTAGGAGGCGGAGAAGGATTCGATTTCATAGACGAGCCCCAGCTCTTCCCGAATGCGCTGATACAACCGGGAGGAGGAAGAGGTGCCGAGCACCGACATGAGCAGGCGCATGGCAAAACGACGGTCATCCTGCGCGCCGATTCCGGGCATCGCAAGCGCGAGCTGCGTTTGTTCAAAATCCTTTTTACGAAGCGTCAGGCACTTACGGTATTGTGCGGGGCTGGCCTGCACCGGATTGCCGCTATTGGTCATAGGGCCAAAAAAGTTTTTCACACAGCCGCACGATCTCTTCCCGGTCAAAACGTCCACACACAGCGGCCACCATACGCTCCGACGTATAATAGCGGCGCATATGCGCGCGAAGGTCATCCACTGTTAGGGAGGAAACGGTTTTTCGCTCTCCCAAGATGTTGGAGCCGAGCATATCCCCTTGCCAAACACCGGCATAGAGATTATCCGCGCAAAGATCCTCCGGGCTATCTTCATACATATGTAGCTCTTCGAGGATGACACCACGCTCTGTTTGCAAATCTTTCTCCAAAAGGGCGGGTTGTGTGAGCATATCGCAGAGGATATCAAAGGCGGTGCCGACATGCCGGTCGAGTGCCCGCGCATAAAAGCAGGTGTATTCTTTTGTGGTGTAGGCGTTAAGCGCGCCGCCGATTTCATCCATCTGCTCAGCAATGGCTAAAGCAGACCGGCGGGCTGTGCCCTTAAAAAGCATATGCTCAATAAAATGGGAAACGCCTGCGGTTTGCGGCGTTTCATAGCGGGAACCGCTCCCGACCCAAATGCCCATGGTGGCGCTTCGCGCCCAATCGACGGGTTCCAGGATTATGCGAAAGCCGTTTGGCAAAGTAAATTTTTTTCCATATCAATCTACCATACCTTTCTGGATCGCCCAATATCAAAGCAGACCCGGCCAGGTGCAGAGTTGCAGAGCAGATTCTGAAATCTTCCGTTATGCACAGGTTTGCAGTTGGATTTTGGCCCTCTAAATTTGAAAGACAACTCTTTCATGGAATATGCCGATCAGGGCAGATTCCCTTTCGTTATGAATTGGGGACAGGTTGCCTTTTGTTACGAGGCAAGGCAAGAAACAAAACAAGGCTAACCGCAAGCACATAGAAGCAGGGGGTACGCACCGTTGCATGAGAGCAGTCAGCTAATGGCTATTACTTTATATTATACATAATTTCGAACAAAAATCAAGTTGTCAGCCCTGCTGGTAACAGTCGAATTGACGAAACTTTCCAATCGATATGGGCGCTATATAAAATTGTTATCAATTTGTTTTCAATTGAAAAGCAATTATGCTTTGCTTTTTTCATACAAATCTGATACACTAATAGCCGTTATCTGAAAGAAACAGGAAGGGAGGTTTTTATGCTGAAAAGCACAAATAAGCATGTGGGAATTTTTTCTTTTATTGGAAATAATATTTTGATGTTTATTTTTACATTGGCGTTTGGTGCACTGATTACCTCGCGCGGAATTGATCTGTCGGCCGTAACGCCGGCGAAGATTTTTTTCTCCGCAATGTACATAGGCCTGGTGTTTGTCGTATCCAGTGTGTGCGGTTATCACAATAATCGCGGCGGGCTGATTGCGCTGCTGCTGGTGTCGCTGTATCCAATCGTCGGAACGATTGGCTCCACGATGGCGGCGCAGGCGGGTGTGAGCTTGTCCGGGGCGGCAGTGCCGTTTTATTTTGTGTTCCTCCTAGGAAGCACGCCTTTAATGCCGGTGATGGCGGCGGCCAACCTGACACGCCTGTATGGGGTTGAATTGCTGGCGGTGTTTATTGCGCAAAGCATTTTAATTGTGGCGGTATGGTTTGCAGCAAGGGCATGGCGCAGGATGAAAAAAAAGTTAGGTATTGATGAAAAAGCCGATAATGCAGTTAAGGTTTCATGAAGAATTTCGTTGCCGCCGGTAGGAATACCGGCGGATTTTTTTGTTGGCGGCAAGTGATTTAAGCGGGCCGGGTGATGCATCACCCGGCCCGCTTTGTTGCAGGCGTCGCTTTACGCGCCCTGTTCAGATGGGTGGTCGAACTGGCTGTTGTAAAGCTTCGCATAAAATCCGCCCTTTGCCATTAGGCTATCGTGCGTGCCCTGCTCCACAATGTCGCCACCCTGCATGCAGAGGATGAGATCCGCATCGCGGATGGTGGAGAGCCGGTGCGCAATGATGAAGCTTGTGCGCCCTTCCATCAGGTGGTCCATCGCCTTTTGAATGAGCAGCTCTGTACGGGTATCGACGGAGCTGGTGGCCTCGTCAAGGATCAGCACTTTCGGGTTGGAGAGGATGGCGCGCGCGATGGTTAGAAGCTGCTTTTGGCCTTGTGAGACGTTGCTCGCCTCCTCATTGAGTACCATGTCATAGCCGCCGGGCAGCGTTTTGACAAAATGATGGACTTGAGCCGCTTTCGCAGCCGCAATGACTTCTTCATCGGTTGCGTTGAGGTTGCCGTATCGGATGTTATCTTTAATCGTGCCGTTATAGAGCCACGTATCCTGTAGCACCATGCCGAATATGGAGCGCAGCTCGTTGCGTGTAAAATTGCGGATATCATATCCGTCAATGAGGATCGCACCTTCATTGACATCGTAGAAACGCATGAGGAGCTTCACCATCGTTGTTTTACCGGCGCCTGTCGGGCCGACAATGGCCACCTTCTGGCCGGGCTGGATATTGGCGCTGAAGTCATGGATGATGATCTTATCCGGCGAATAGCCGAATTTGACATGGGCAAACTGGACGCTGCCCTGGATGTGAACGAGGCTGTCGGTATCCGGCGTATCGTCATCCGGGTTAATGTGCACTACCGCTTGCTCCTCGCTTTCCTCCGGCTCCGCGAGGAATTCAAATACGCGCTCGGCCGCCGCTGCCGTTTGCTGCAAAACGTTGCTGGAGTTGGCAAGTTGGTTGATCGGCATGGTGAACTGCCGGACATATTGCATAAACGCTTGAATATCGCCTACGGTCATCGCACCGTGCGCCGCACGCCATGCGCCGAGAATGCAGACGGCGACCCAGCCGAGATTGCCGATAAAATTCATCACAGGCATCATGATGCCGGATAAAAACTGTGATTTCCAGGCGGATGCGTATAGGGTGCCGTTGTATTCATCGAAGGTCTTTACGGCAGCCTCTTCGCCGTTGAAGGCTTTCATTACGGTGTGACCGCCATATATTTCCTCCACATGCCCGTTCACATGGCCTAAATAGGCCTGCTGTTGCGCAAAGTATTTTTGAGAGCGCTTGACGATTTTCAGGATGAAAAGGAAGGAGAGCGGAAGAATGCAGAGCGCTACAAGCGTGAGCTGCCAGCTAATGGAGAGCATCATGATGAGGATACCGAGGAAGGTGGCGGCGGAGGTGATGATTTGCGTGACGCTCTGGTTGAGCGATTGGCTCAGGGTATCGATATCATTGGTTACGCGGGAGAGCACTTCGCCGTGGGTGATGCGGTCAAAATAGCTGAGGGGCATACGGTTAATCTTCTGCACAATATCGTTGCGCAGGTTATAAGTGACTTCCATCGTGATGCCGGTCATGATCCAGCCCTGCCCATAGGAGAAAAGCAGGCTCGTCAAATACAGAATCAGCAGCGTCAGCAAAATGTTCGCAATCGCGCCGAAATCGATGCCGGCGCCCGCACCGGTGATCTTGCCCATAATGCCGTTGAAGAGCTCTGTGGTCGCATTGCCGAGCACCTTTGGACCCACGATAGTAAAGATGGTGGAGGCAACGGCAAAGAGCATCACAAGGAGCAGGCGGAATTTATAGCGGCTGAGATAGTGAAGCAGCTGCTTCATTGTGCCCTTGAAATCTTTCACTTTCGGTTTGCCATGCGCTGCGGCGGCTGGGCCGTGTCTCATTCCAATTCCTCCTTTGACAACTGGGATTGCGCGATCTCGCGGTAGGTCGGACAGGTTTCAAGAAGTTCCCGATGCGTCCCCTTGCCGGCAATGCGCCCTTCATCGAGCACGATAATCTGCTGCGCATTCATAATGGTGCTCACGCGCTGCGCGACGATCAGCACGGTGGAGTCGCCGGTGTGCTCCTGTAATGCGCGGCGCAGAGCGGCGTCCGTTTTGAAATCAAGGGCGGAGAAGCTGTCGTCAAAAATATAGACCGGCGCTTTTTTTGCAAGCGCCCGTGCGATGGAAAGGCGCTGCTTCTGCCCGCCGGAAACATTGCCGCCGCCCTGCGCAATGGGCGTTTTCATCCCCTCCGGCTTTTCCTGTATAAATTCTTGCGCCTGGGCAATAGCGGCGGCCAGGGCAAGGTCGTCTTCGCTTGCGTCCGGCGCGCCGTAGCGGAGATTAGAATCAATATCACCGGAGAAGAGAACGCCCTTCTGCGGCACATAGCCGATTTTTGCCCGCAGCTCGTGCTGCGGAATTTTGCGCACATCCACGCCGTCGAATAGGATTTCACCCTGCGTAACGTCATAAAAACGGGGGATCAGGTTAATCAGCGTTGATTTTCCGGAGCCGGTGGAGCCGATAAATGCGGTTGTTTCGCCTGGCTTCGCCGTGAAGGAGATATTACTGATCACATCTTCATCTGCATTTTCATAGCGGAAGCAAACGTTGCGGAATTCGATTTCCCCACGCGGATTTTTTCCAAGGGAAACGGGATGCTCTGCATCGCGCACGGAGGGCTCAGTGGCGAGCACTTCGTTGACGCGGTTAACGGATACCGCCGCGCGCGGCATAAGGATGAAGGTCATACAGATCATCAAAAATGCCATGATAATTTGCATCGCATACTGCATAAAGGCCATCATATCGCCTACCTGCATGGTGGCCTGTTCGATCTGATGCCCGCCGATCCAGACGATCACGAGACTCATCACATTCATTAAAAACATCATTGCAGGCATCATAAAAAGCGGTTACGCGGTTAACGAAGCGATAGTTGCGGGTCAGGTTGCGGTTGGCGACCTCGAAACGATCCTCTTCATAGGACTGCGTGCCGAAGGCGCGGATTACCATCATGCCGCTCAGGTGCTCGCGCACGACAAGATTCAAGCGGTCAACCAGCTTCTGGACAAGCTTAAATTTTGGCATGACAATCGAATAGATCACGGCGATAAAGCCGACCAGGATCAGCACGCATACTGCGATAATCCAGCTCATGGAAGTGCTTTTCGATAAGGCCATCACCACGCCGCCCACGCCGATGATCGGTGCATACAGAAGCGTGCGCGGCACCATGACGAAAAGGAACTGGATTTGCGTGATATCATTTGTCGTCCGTGTGATGAGAGAGGCGGTTGAGAATTGGTCAAACTCCCCATTGGAGAACGAGGCGACCTTCTGAAACACATCGTGGCGCATATCGCGGCAAATGCCTGCGGCGAAACGCGCTGAGCAGAAGGTGACGCCGATGACGCAAAGCACCATACCGAGCGTCATAAGCAGCATTTTAAGCCCTGTGACGAGGATATAATTGCGCTCAATACGATCCGTGTTGACGCCAAGCTCCCGATAGAGCTGCTTTGTCATCACAATACCCATCTGTGAACCGATGGAACTGTCAGTCTTTGCGGCGGCCTGCTGTGCCTGTTCGAGCACCTGTGTTGGCATGGCCTTGATGAGCGCTTCCATCGCATAGAGCTTTGACAGATCGGTATCCGACAGGTCGGTCTGATCGGTGGAAATCGTCTGGCCGCTCGCCTTGGCCTGCGCTTGCATCAGGCTCATCAGGGTAGACATGCCGCGGCCATAGGCTGCGGCCGCGGCGGAGGGGTCTTCTGCGGAGAGGACGGCAATCGCCTCTGTTTTTAGCAGGGGATATGTCTCTATATACTGCTGCGCCTCCTGCGTGCCGGGCTGTATGGTTTTGTAGCTCGATTCCATCTGCGCTTTGTCCCCTGTGGTCATCAACGATTCAAAAAAATCGAGCCCTTTGCGGCTGATGGCCTTTGGCGCTTGCTCAGAGATACCACCCTGCTGAATCCCGACATTGACAATATCGGACATCAAATTCGGCAGATTCAGATCGCATGCCGCCTGCACAAAGAGCAAAACAACACAGATCAGAATGGGAAGCACATAGGGCTTTGCATAGTGCAAAAGCTTTTTCATTCGATCACCCTTTCCTTACAGCGCGCCCACGCGCACTGCCTCCGGGTTTTCTCCGGATAATAGTTAACATGATTAATTGATATTATAGTAGCTAAAATGGAACTGTCAAGATCAAAAGATGCAATCGTGGATTCTTTTACAAACCGTTCATAATAGAGCCATCCTTTTCATACAAAATCCATTTATTTTTATGCTTGACAAGTTGGGGACAAAAGGATAGACTAAAATTAATTAACTAACGCAATTAATTTTGGCACTGGGGGCGTTCTGCATGGATGGAATGGAATATCAGTTGATTGAAGCGGTGTTTGAAGCGAAGCACAGCCTGCATCGGGTAATCCATTTTGCCAAGGTTCCCCGCGGCACGTTCGCGGCGCTGTTTTTGATCGATCAGATGAATCGGGAGCCGCAGCAGGAGCGGGCCATGCCGGGCGTGACGGTATCCATGCTCAGCGATCGGCTTCACAATTCCCGCCCGGCGGTCACACGGCTGATTAATGATCTGGAAGAGCAGGGCTATGTTGTCAAACTCACTGCAAAGCAGGATAGGCGCTTTGTTTACCTAATGCTGACGCAGGAAGGGCAGGCGGTTCTTTGCCAGGCAAAGCATGCTTTTTTCACCGCGGTTCATGAAATTGTGCAGATGCTTGGGCAGGAGGATTCCCGCGAGCTTTTGCGGCTTTTGCGGCGGATCGCACAGTTGCAGCCGCAGAGCGGGGATACGCAACCCGCACCTGAAGAAATGGGTGCGGTGGAATAAGCTTGATAGGAATGCCGGCAAAAAAAGAGCCGTTGCAAAATGCTTTTCATTTTGCAACGGCTTTCTTGATAAAATTCTAGTTACTCCAGCTCTTTCAGAGCCGGCTCCTCTTCCTTCGGCACACGGACCTGCGCATCCTTCACAATTCGAACCTCCTTGCGATGGATGGAAACCGGGGCGGCGTCCGGCCGCTTATGAAGGCGGATCTTGAGTATCCCGGTCAACAGATTGGCATCGATCACAACACCGCGGCCCTCTTTGGTATCCACAATCGCGCCATTTTTGGGCGTAACACGCAGAAGGTGCTCATATGCATTTTGCTCATATTTCAGGCAGCACATCAGCCGGCCGCAGGTGCCGCTGATCTTGACCGGGTTGAGGGAAATTCCCTGCTCCTTCGCCATTTTGATGGAGACGGATTGAAAATCGCCTAAAAAGGTGCTGCAACAAAACGGACGGCCACAGATGCCTAAGCCCCCTAGCAGCTTTGATTCATCGCGCACGCCAATCTGCCTGAGCTCGATGCGCGTGCGGAAAACGCTGGCGAGATCCTTGACCAGTTCGCGGAAATCAACGCGCCCATCCGCTGTAAAGTAAAACATGATTTTGCTTCGGTCGAAGGTGTATTCCACTTCGACGAGCTTCATCTCCAGCTTATGCGCTGCGATTTTTTGCAGGCAAATTTGAAATGCATCTTTTTCTTTAGCGCGGTTTTCCGCCACAATTTTTAAATCTTCGGGCGTGGCGGTGCGAATGATCATTTTCAGGGGCTTTACGATCTGATCCTCCGGCACCTCGCGGTTTTCCATTGCCACCTCGCCGCATTCAATGCCACGCGCCGTTTCCACAATTACAGATTCCCCCTTGGAAAAGGGCTTGTCATCCGGGTCGAAGTAATATACCTTTCCAGCGCCTTTAAAACGGACGCCTACAATTTCGGCCATATATTTATAATTCCTCCGTTACAAAAATCTATCGTTATTTCCCAGCGGCGCGCCTGAGCGTACTGCACAGCCGCGTGATGAGCAAATTTTGATTGGCGTTACGCAGCAAGCTGTGGTTTAAGCTGCTGATTGTGTCGATCACGGCTAAAAGCCTTTCCTGCGTGAGCGCCCCTGCGAGGTAAGCTGCCGTTTCATCCGTCGGCTCCATTCCGCAGCTGATGCGCGCCGCCTCTCGGAAGATCAGCATCATGCGCGCAAGGCACAAAGGCAGTCAGCTCTTTATCCTTTTTCAAGCTTTCCGGTCAGGGAGAGTAGTGGGGAAATTCAGCAGCAGCGGCAACCGCCCGCGCCATCTGGTCAGAAAAGGTCGTTTGCCTTCTGCTCCTTTTTTGCCTGCGGCGGCCGTGAGCTCCTGCGCGGGCAATCCAG
>ENA-OQDT01000527-OQDT01000527.1-human-gut-metagenome-genome-assembly--contig:-NODE-527-length-24804-cov-4.061961_pt1 | contig 24804 bp, 27 predicted proteins | sample MGYA00242786_ERZ504617 | MGnify/ENA primary metagenome ERZ504617 (study PRJEB26092, sample SAMD00036337) | human gut metagenome | host: Homo sapiens | study: EMG produced TPA metagenomics assembly of...
GTTTTTTGTGAACAAAGTTCACAGAAAACCCGAGAATTGCGGCGCGAGATCATGCAAAGCATGATTTCGCGATCAGATTATTATACACGCCATACCTTCAGCATCAGTAATTCCTACATTCTTCACTTATTCTTCCAGCAAATCCCTGCACTCTTTCCTCAGCTCATTTTCATTTTTTGCTGTAAAGCAAAAGTTCACAATGTTTAAAATAAGAAGGACAGCCATACTGAGAGATGAAAATACTGCATCTGTCATCTCCTGTCAGTCCGGTTTCAAACAACAGCAATTCCTGCCTTCCCCAAAGCATTCTTCCAGAAAAGAAAAGGCTTGTTCCAGCATCTTCTTCGTTTCCTCAAGTTTCTCGTTTCGTAATCTGCAAACATTGCCAAACCTTTCGCCGATTTGTTCTATTCCTTCTGCCACGTCAGAAATATGCAGCTCTTTCAACTGAAAAAATACTCTTCCAGAATTCTGATCTGTTCCTCTTCCCTGGCAGCTTCTTCTGCTGTCAGAAGCTCTGAACAGATTTTCGCATCTAGTGCTTTTCTTCTGGAAGCAACAAACTGTTCCATAGCTTCTACGCTGTTCTTTTCCTGCAAAAAAATCTTCAGCAATTTAAGATTTTCGTATAGTTTTTCTATCTTTTCATCTGTTTTCTGAAAGACTGAAATTCTTTCTGTCACAGCTTCAAGAAGCATTTCGGTTACAGTAAAGCGTTCTTCAAAAGATGCTTTTTTTCCCATATCGCAACAAGTCTTCAATTGCCCGGAAATTACATTTCCATCAAGAATTTCCTGTATCTGATAATCAGATTTATACTTCTCATACAGTCTGTAATAACCGGCAAAATCTCTTGCAATTTCCTCTTTTTGAAGGAATTCCCCAATCAGTTTCTCTCCGATTTCCACTTGCAGTTCCTCATAACTTTTCAGGATTTCGGAAAGATCCTCCCAACCTCTGGCAGTCACAAAAAACTTGCCATCTACTGTATTTTCCACCATATAAAAATTCTCTTTTTTAAGGGAAAGATAGGACAAAATTGCGCCATGTATGCCCTTTTCCCCCGCATATTCCAGCCATACATCTGTATCTGCCTGTATGGAAATCTTTCTTACACGATCCAGCGTAACAATGTCAAATTCCCGGACCGATTTGTTGTATGCAGGCGGATTGCCAGCAGCTACAATAATCCATCCCTGCGGCACCTTATGGGTTCCAAAGGTCTTGTTCTGCAAAAACTGCAGCATAGCCGGGGCCAACGTCTCTGACACGCAATTGATCTCATCTATAAAAAGGATTCCCTCCTTTTTTCCCGTTTGTTCCATGTACTCATACACAGAAGCAATAATTTCACTCATGGTGTATTCTGTTATATCAATTTCCATTCCACCGTAATTCCTGGTGACAATTTTGGGAAGTCCTACTGCACTCTGACGAGTATGATGCGTGATGGTGTAAGCCACAAGGCCCACTCTGCATTCGGCTGCAACCTGCTCCATAACAGCAGTTTTCCCGATTCCCGGCGGACCAATCAGAAGGATTGGGCGCTGCCGTACCAAAGGATAGGTATAAGCTCCATTCCCGTCCTTTTTCAGATAAGCAGCAAGGTATGGATAATCTCATTTTTGCGTCTTTGATATTCATATTTTATCCTTTCGCCGATAACCAGTTTATAAGCCCAGTCGGCACAAGTCTCATATTTTCCGTCTTTTTCACAAATACAAAGGCCGTTTCATAATCCGGTTTCTGTCTCGGATAAATCCCATCTCCGTCAGTAAAATAGATCAAAGCCTTCAGATTCTGCAATTCCCGCTTCTCCTGTTCCTTTCTGATCAGTTCAAAAACAGGCCTGAAATCGGTTCCGCCCCGTCCCTGTATGGTTATCTTCTGCATATATTCTTTCCATTCTTCCTCTGAATGGAGCACCTGGTACCACTGAATACAACAGTCACATTGGACAATATATACTTTCATTTTCTTAAAAAAATTCTCCCGGGTGCTGAGGATCTGGTAGGTCTCTCCAAGGAATCTCCGGACCATCTCTCTGGAACAGGAACCAGAGGTATCAATGGCGATCACCAATTCCTCCAGACGATTCACTTCTTTGTACTCCAACGGCTCGATCAGCGGCAGATTTCCATACTGCTCCATTCCAAAATTATAAAAAATATAATCAAAACTATCCTCATCCAATTGGATTTCTTCCCTGGGAAAAGCAAATTTTCGGAGAAATTTCCGATAATCATATCGGCTTTTGTACAGTTCCTCCAGTTCCTCTTCTTTATTTCCAGAACTTGCTCCGATCCGATGCTTCTGCCGCTCCCTTCCAAGGGTGGTATATGTAAGAATCTTTTCCCACCTGCACCGTTTTTGTTCCCTTTTCCATGGATTTACACTCCATAAAGAATGATCATCAAAGGAAAAAAGAGATTCCAGCTCTTCAATATTAAAAGGGAATTTTTCCTGTTTCAGAAGCTGATAAAGTACCTGAGCAGAGCAATTTCTGCCTTTAAAAAATTCAAAAATCTGTCTTCTTTTTTGCAGTTCTTCTGACGAATATTGCCATAAATTTTCCGGAATATTCTGCCAGATCAGAAGCTCCACAGCCAGATCACAGGCCACATTCCACAATCTTTCTTCCATCTTTTTGTCAGAAAAAGGATGCTGATAAAGACAGTGAAACAACATGTGCAGGCAGCCTCTTTTCAGCCTTTCCGGCTTCTCTGCCCAGATATAGATCAGGAATACAGGGTCTGCTATTATCCTCTCACCGTCAGTTCCAATTCCATGGATCCAGGACTGCAAAGAGTTCTCATTTTCCATGCTGTTTGGAGACATTTTTGTCTCCACAACCGCCGAAAGGGCTGCTGATGCATAAGAAAAAAATGGAAATCTTGCACAGATTTCACTCCTGCAGGTATGCAGGATTTTCATTCCCATTTCCTGGTATTGCCTTTTTTTCTTTATGAAACTGCCTGTATTTTCAGACATTTTTCTTTCTTTATTATCCTGCATAGTTTCGTTTTCTTTCCTGCTAAAGGTCAAATTTTTTCTCTTTATATCCGTATTTCTGATCCTTTAACCTCATCAGCCACACCAGGCTCTCCAGCTTTCGCTCTCTTCTGGCAGTACAGATAAAAGTCTCCAGTTCTTCTGCTCCAAACCAGCCAAAACTCTCCAATAGCTCCATTTTCCCCACGTTCTCTTCCCGGATCAAAGCTTCCATAGCAGGACGGATTCTTCGCTTCAGATACTGACCATAGGCAGCTTTTTTTCTCTTCTTCGCACTCATTTGTTAAAAAAAATCCTTCCAAAGCGCAGGCAAGCCGAACCCTCTCCTGTCCTGTTGTCTGAAATTTTTCATACCGCATATCACGCTCTTTTTCCATATATAATCCCAGCTTTCTTGCAGTTTCCCTGCTTCTTATTATAATCCATCCTTCCTTTTCCCACAATCGTATTTTTCTCATTTGCCACATACGCTCTCTCCTGTTATAATAAAAATATCAGAGCATGTTTGAAAAATCATTCCAGCAAGATGTGCGTCACAATTTGTGGCATATTTTGTAGAAGACCTTTTTCAAACAGGCGCTAAGAACAACAGGAGGTTTCATTAAAATGGAAAAAAAGAACTTGATCGTCGGACAATCCGGCGGACCTACTGCAGTTATCAACAGCAGCCTTTATGGTGTAGTTTCTGAGGGCATAAAACAGGAAGAAATCGGACATGTTTATGGCATGGTAAACGGTATTGAAGGATTTCTGAAGGGCACCATCCTTGACTTTGAAGAAGCACTTCCCGGGGAAAAGCTGGAATATCTTACCTACACCCCAGGCGCTTACCTGGGCTCCTGCCGCTATAAGCTTCCGGAATCTCTGGAAGATCCGGTATACCCAGAGCTTTTCCGCAAATTTGAGGAGATGAATATAGGCTGGTTTTTCTACATCGGCGGCAACGATTCCATGGATACTGTGAGCAAGCTCTCCCGCTATGCAGCCATGATTGGCAGTAACATCCGCATTATCGGAGAGCCAAAGACCATTGACAATGATCTTGTGCATACTGACCACACTCCTGGATTTGGCAGTGCTGCCAGATATGTGGCTTCCACAGTCCGTGAAATCACCCTGGATGCCAATGTTTATGAGAAAAAATCCGTGACCATCGTAGAGATCATGGGACGTCATGCCGGATGGCTCACAGCGGCCAGCGCTCTCGCCCGCAAATATACCGGCGATAACCCGCTTCTTATTTATCTTCCGGAAACATCCTTCGATACAGAAGATTTTTTGAAAAAAACTGAAGCCTGCTTCGAAAAAAACTGTAATGTTGTTGTCTGCGTTTCCGAAGGCATTCATGATAATAAGGGAACTTTTATCTGCGAATATGACAATTCTGTAGGCACCGATACTTTTGGTCATAAAATGCTGGCAGGCTGCGGCAAATATCTGGAAAACCTGGTGCGAAGCCGACTTGGCGTGAAAGCCCGCTCCATTGAACTGAATGTAAGCCAGCGCTGCAGTGCCTCCATGCTCTCTGACACAGATCGCCAGGAGGCCATTACAGCCGGTATTTTCGGCGTTCAGGCTGCGCTGAAAGGCGAAACTGGAAAAATGGTATCTTTCATCCGTCAGGAGACCTCTAAGGGCGTTTACCAGATGAGATGTGGACTTGAGGATGTCAATGAAATCTGTAATGAGGAGAAAACCGTTCCTCTTTCCTGGATCAGCCAGGACGGTTCTGACGTGACAGAGGATTTCATCCATTATGCTCATCCGCTGATTCAGGGAAATGTAGAGCTGCCTATGGGCGAAGACGGACTTCCGGTCTGCGTATACAGAAAATAACCCCGCTGTTCTGAGTTCAGATCCTGCTGAGAATCTCCCTATATGGTATCATGATTTAAACAGGGCGAAACATATTCTACATGTTTTTCTTGTGGCTCACGAAAAATGAGAAGAACTCCTTTCTCTATAAGATCAGTTAGCACCCAGGCTCAAAATACCTGCTCTTACAGAACAAAGGAGTTCTTACTTTTTTCTTATTTTTCACACACAATCAGCAAAAATTCCATGATTCCTTCTGCCTTATTTCTGATCATTTTCAAACATCTTATGATCTTCTTCCAGTTTCTCCTGAACTTGACTGTCATAAATTTGCTCTTCTTTCTCCTCATCCCTTGACTTGGGCAGAATCAGGTTCAGACAGACTGCTATGATCGTTGCCAGCACAACCGGAGATTTTCCGAAAATGGTAGTCACCCATGCAGGAAGTGTGGCAAGTGCTGCATTGGCCTGGGAAACGCCCACACCAAGCGCTGCAGCCAGACCTACGAATGGAAGAATTACGGTAAATCCATCTCTGCAGAAGCTACCAGCTTCATACCCGTCATAGCAATAGATGCAAATACGGAAACTGTGGCACCACCCAATACGCACTGGGGAATCGTGGTCAGAAGTGCCGAAAATTTCGGCACAAATCCGGCAATTCCAAGGAAAGCAGCTGCCAGTCCCAGAACCCAGCGGTTGATAACCTTGGTCGTGGTAACAATACCAACGTTCTGGCTGTATGTTGCAGTTGGAAGTCCTCCAAACAGGGCTCCAAGAATATTGGTAATACCATAAGCTACAATACCACCCTGAAGCTCTGAATCCTTGGGAGTCCGGTTCATAGCACCGATGGTAGTAGCAGAGTAGTCACCAATTGCCTGAATCGAGTTAATTGCAAAAAGCAGTCCGATGGCTACACATGCAGAAATCTCAAAATGCACTCCGAAGTGCAACGGCTGTGGTACCTGGAACACACTTGCCTTACCCACGCTTGAAAGATCCACCATTCCGAATGGAATGGATACCACATATCCGGCCAGCATACCAATCAGAATAGAAGAAAGCTTCCAGATTCCTTTTCCAAAGTGGTTCAGGACCGTTACCACTGCAAGGGTAAAGAAAGCCACCAGCCAGTTCTGCCAGGAGCCATAATCCGGATTAGAGGTTCCACCAGCCATGTAGTTGATCGCAGTGGGATACAGGGAAAGTCCGATGGTAAATACCACTGTTCCTGTGATCAGAGGTGGAAAAAATACCCTGATCTTTTTTACCATAATTCCCATGATAACGGCAACAACACCGCCTACAATCTGGGCTCCCAAAATAGTATCAATTCCGTACCCATCCGCAATGGCCTGCATACTTGGTACGTATGCGAAGCTGACACCCATAATGATGGGAAGTCCTGAACCAATCCTGTACTTCTTCCCAATGGGAAAAAGCTGGAGCAAGGTGACAGCGCAGCAACTACCAGAGCTGCCTGAATAAGAATGACCTGATCCTTATTCTCAAGCCCTGCTGCGCCTGCCACAATAATGGCAGGGGTGACACATCCCACGATCATTGCAACAACATGCTGCAACGCAAGAGGAAGGGCTTCCTGTATCCGCGGGATACCATCCGTTTCAAAAATACTGCCTCTCTTCATAATATTTTCCTGCTTTCTTTTGTTTTATACAGTATACCAAATAAGGCGTACAAAAACAATTAGGTTAGCTCAAAATATTTGGATATAATATTCACAAAAAAGTCATCCTTTTTTTGTAAACATTTATCTGTTTCGTTTTTTTATCTTATGCCAGTTCTTTTTTCATGGTTAAAATATTCTGTCCGTCAACATATTCATAAGAAAGCTCATCCATGGTTTTCTTCACCAGGAAAATTCCAAGTCCGCCAATTTCTCTGTCTTCAATGTCCAGTGTAATGTCCGGATCTTTGTTTTCCAGTGGATTATAAGGGATTCCCTGGTCTATGAAAATCAATGTGATTTTCGGCGGATTATCTTCCATTTCAATTTGTATTGTGGCATTTCCGCTGCCCCTCCCATAAGCATAATAAGCAATATTTCCAAATATCTCATCTATGGCAACATCCAGCTGCATCTGAACCTTCAACGGACATTCCTTTTCTTCCAGCACTTCATTTACAAATTCCGTAACTTTATCCACATTCTCTATCTTTGCTTCCACTGTAATACTTTTCAAATTTCACAGCTCCTTTTCCCATACGCTGCCAAGGCTTCTGTTTCCATCCCGCCTGGTAACCATACCTTTTTTCCTGCACTATGTAAAAAAGAATCCTGCACAAAATACAGAATTCCTTTATTAAATGCGCGCTGAACCGGTTCCTCACATGGTAAGTTCTCTGACCACCTGAAAAACCTGTCAGACCTGCAGCGCGTGTTACTCTATTGTTAAAATATCCGTAAAACCTGTAATCTCAAAGACTTCCTTTACAACTTCTCCCACATGGATCAGTTTCATACTTCCTTTTTTATTCATAACCTTCTGCAATTTCAAAAGCACACGCAGACCAGCAGATGAAATGTACTCAAGATCTGCAAAGTCAAGCACCAGTTCCTGTGTATCTGCCAGTTCCTTCTCTGCAAAAACATCCAATTCAGGAGCTGTGGTTGTGTCCAGTCTTCCTGACAGCATTACAGTATCTTTTGTTCCTTCATTTTTCTTTTCAATCTTCAGGCTCATATTCTTCTCCTTTTAAATCGGATTATTTTCACAGCTTTTCTCTTATGTCTATCAATTACTCTGATAAAACATTCTTCGTAAGGTTTTCACCGTATTTTATGGGTTTATTATACAAAGAATCAATATTTTGTGTCAAGTTTTATCAAGGATTTTTATCACGCCAATAACTCAAATGTATGATAAAGATCCATTCTCCCGAATCCCCAGTCCCGATTGGGATACTGCATCCGTTCTTCACGCTCCGCACCTCGTGTAATATAATTTTTCACGCTCGAGCCGGTAAAATAGGGTTGATTCCCACGTATCACCGCCCATTCGAACAAAAGTGCAGCCGCACCGGCAGTCTGAGCGGCAGAAAGGCTGGTGCCGGAGGCATTTCCGTAAAGACCGTTTAACAGGGGTATCCGGATCTGGACACCTGGGGCTGCTACCTGTGGAACTACATTTCCATCCGGCATAAAGCCTCTGCTTGCCTGGACATACAGGCTGTTGTCACGATACTGGTAAGCAGTCACGGTAATACTCTCCAGTGAATCTCCAGGTGCCGTCACTGTATTATAAGGCGATGGTTCCAGAAAATAGGTTTCCTCCGAAATCAGCCCCTGAACCGGCAGCCACATATGAAATCCTACATTCTGCCCATCTCTTCCTCTAACAAAAATACGCCAGATTCCAGGTACCGGCTGGATAAATTGAAAATATACCAGCGTATATCCGGTCTGCCTCTCAATAGAAACATAATTTACCTTCACCCTTGTTTCCACAAAGACAAAAGATAATTCCTGCGTCACCGCCCCCAGTGAAGCGCTGATATCCAGAATTTCCCCTGTAGGAGACTGCAAAGAAAGATTATAAATTTCTGGCGGCTCGCCCCAGAATTCCATGGTAAATCCTGGCTCCTTGTTTCCAACGCGAAGCTCCGCCAATGCCTGGTTTTCTCTCTCTGTAAGGCGGCCTGCGTAATGATGTCTTGCCGCTCCCTCATTTCCAGCTGCAACAGAAACTGAAATCAGCGAATACTGGGAAATATAATCCACATAAAGACTCAGTGGATTTTTCCCGATATGTGCCCCCTGGCTGCTGCCAATTCCAAGGCACAGAGAAAGAGGCATTCTTCTGTCATTCGCAATTCGCACTGCAAAATCCATTCCCATCATAATGTCATTTTCCTGGAAAAGCTCCGCTTCTGCAGGGAAAAGATAAAACTCCCGAAGATATTTTTTCGCAGGCTTCACTTTCACAATGATCAGCATAGCTTCTGGTGCAGCTCCAGAAAAATTCTCCTCAGGAAAATAATTTCCAGCTGCTATAGCAGCCATTCTGGTTCCATGGCCATCCGTATCCACAGAGGGCACAATTTCCAGAGGATTTCCGGAAGCCAGTGCCTGATCAATATCCTTTTTCCAGAAGACACGACCATAAGGCACTTCTTTCCCATCTCCCTCTAAGGTCTGGTCCCAGATGCAAAGGATTCTGCTGCCCATTTCGTTCTGAAAAACCGGATTCCGATAGTCAATTCCGGAATTCACAACCGCAACAGCTGTTCCGCTTCCTTTCAGCTGAAGGTAGGGCTGTTCCTGAAGCCGGGTAATTCCGGAAGCACTAAGGCCTCCAAGATCCATATGCGTATAACATTTTGGAATAGAACTGTAGGAATACGTATTGATATTCCACCTTCCAATTTCTGTCAAGGGTGCATAAACTACCCCGTAAATTCCGTTTATTTTCTGAAAACTAAAACCTGGGACATCGCCCAGGTCTTCCTGAAAATCGTCCATATATTTTACAATAAAATCCGCATACATCTCGTTCTGTGCCGGTGAAACTGACTCCTGCATACTCAAATTGCCCGCGTCTTTATTTCCCATAACTGCCCCTTAAAGCTTTTTCATTTAAGAGTATGCTTTATTTTTCATTTCAATGACTTAAAGCCTGTTTGAAAAATCATTCCTGCAATCTGCACGCCCCACTTTGCGGTATATTTCACCCGAATTCGGTTGTCGTAGCCCGCTACGACGCCCTCATCCGGGCAAAATCTCCCACAAATTGTGACGCACATCTTGCAGAAAGCCTTTTTCAAACACGCTCTAGAGCGTGTTTCCTCTGTACCAGAAGCACAATTCCTGCCAAAAATGTAAAGACTGAAATAAACTGCGACGTAGAAAGCACTCCCACACTTCCTCTTGCCAGATCTCCGCGGAAAAACTCCAGCACAAATCTTCCTGCACTATAAAAAATCAGATATGCCGCCGCTGTCTCTCCATCTTTTTTCTGGCTTCTCAAAATCAGGAGTAACAAACCATAATGAAGAAAGTCAAGAATACTGGAATAAATCTGCGTAGGAACCAGCGCCACCCCATTTGGTGCAAATGCAGACGTATGAAACGTAATAGAAAAAGCACCTGACGTTTCTTTTCCGTAACAGCATCCTGCCAGCAGACACCCAATTCTTCCAAATCCCTGTGCAAGTGCTACAGAAGGCATTAACGTATCAAAAAGCTTCAGAAAATTCAGTTTTTTTACCCTGCAATATACATACGCCGTGAAAATTCCACCAACAATTCCACCAAATACCACAAAGCCATCGGTCAGAGTAGCACTCAGAAACCCAGGATTTTCCAGGATACTTTTCCATTCTGTAATCCAATACAGTATCTTGGCGCCCAGGAATCCTCCCACTACGCACCATACCACCAGATAAAAAACGTGTTCATAGGGCAGTTTCCGCTTTTTTGCCCTGTATTCTCCGGTAAAATAAGCTGCCAGAATTCCAATGGCGATCATCAGTCCGTACCCATAGACCGTAAATGGACCAATCCGCAGAAGTTCATTTTTCATAAATTATTCTCTCCACTCAAAACCATTTTTTCCAGAACCTTAAAAGTTCCTTGTTTGCATGATCATTTTTAGGACTTTCCATACTCTTATCCGGATCACATTCCCCGCAGATATCCACCTGCAGGATTTTTCCATTCTCTTTTTCAAAATGAGAGCACAATGCCAGAAGTACTTTCAACATCTCTTCTAAAGTCATATCTCCTTGGCTCCAGGTAGTGGCTGCCTCCTCCGGACAGAGCACATCCTTATCAATGGAAATATACAGCGGTATATTGGCAGGAATTTCCAAGCTTCTGATCAATTCTTCCTCAGAACCTTTTTTCTCAGCCATATGCGACCTTGCCTCAGCCAGCCTCTCCCTGGACAAAAAATGCACTCTGTCCTTAAAGGGTTTTTCCACCTGCCCATACGCTTCCTCATCCGGCCCGATCAGCCAGACCTCCTGAAGCTTTTCCACCTCTTCCAGTGCACTTGCAATCCAGCCCCCGCAGGACAAAAGCCCTCCGAAAGCAGGGAGCTGCATGTCTGTATGATTGTCAAATACCAGCAGGTTGAAGGGCTCTTTCACCCGCCCGTTCCCGATTCTGCTCATATAATGATAATTTCCGGAATCCATAAAATAAATTCCAGAAACCGGATATTTTTCCATTCGTTCCAGAATCTGCGCCTGGGCATCTCCATCGCAATAGCAGTTGGTTCCTGAAATATCACTCAGGTCTATCCAGGAAATCTGCTCTCCCTCATAGAACTGCTCTTCCTGGTAAATTCCAGAAAAATCCATGATCACAATGTTCCGCTTCAATCCTTCCATTCCTCCAGAATTTCCTCTTCTTCCTGCTTCTGACTTGCCTGTTCTTCCTGATCCGCCTGCTCTTCCTGATCTGTCTGCTCTTCCTGATCTGTCTGCTCTTCCTGAGCACCTGTATTTTCAGCACCAGATTCGACTGTCTCCGTGTCAACCTTCTTCGCAGGTTCAAAACCTGAGTCCGGTGTTTCAGCATCTTTCACAGCCACATCAACATCTGTCACTTTATCCTCTTTCTTTCCATCACCAGCTGATCCATCCTGAATCTCTTTTTTCAGCCCGTGTTTCAGAATCAGATAAAAAATAATATCCAGCACCCCGTTCGCCACAAAAATACATCCTGAAATCTGCACGGTCATCCTGATTTCAGAAAATGGATTTACAAGGATCAACACTCCAAGTCCTATAAAATCAGACTTTCAACCAGAAATGCCTTCCAAACGCCCTGCCCGCGCTTCTTCAGTTTCATACTGCCGCGCATCATCCAGATGCTGTCCACCAGAATAAAAGCTCCCAGCATAAGAGTCAGCAGTTTCACAACCACAGTTGGATTCATAAACAAAAAGATACCGATCACCAACACGATCACACCGGAAAAAAGATCCAATATAGTAGAATTATCCTTTTCCAGAACAAAGATCAGAATGTGATAAACACCGGCCCCGATCAGAACCAGCCCAAATACCACCTTGCACAGAACATTCACCGTTTCTACAGGCATCAATGCCAGACACAGTCCAAAAAGAATATAAAATACAGATGTTGGAATCTGTCCTCTTAAAATTTTGCTTTTCTTCTCTTCCATCATTTAACCTCCTGTTATCCTCCGGTTCTTTTTGGACAGTATAAACCTTTTCGTGAAATTCGTCCACAAAAAGCCGGAAAAAGAGTATAATTTCCTATATAAAAAATCCATTTTTATACTTGAAGTTTTTCCCTGTGGTATTATAATGAATGTCGAAGGAAAATGAATTATGTCGTAACTGTTCAAACAGGGAACAGTTCCATTATATCTAATTTTTTATCGGAGAATTAAATTTTGAAAAATATTAAAAACAACAAAACCATTCTTGCCGTTATCCCAGCTGTCGTAGTGCTGGCTGCAGGGGTAGCTTTTTTTTGCTCTCGTTCAGGCAATACTGACAAACAATGTCAGGAAACAGTTGAACGTCTTCAGAAGCTTGAAACAGCCGATATCTCCAGTATAGAGGATGCGATCCGTGCACTTTCCGAGAAAGAAAAGCCCACCGGATCGGACTCAGAGGAGGGTGTTCTTGGCGATATTCTCACAGATGTACAAATTAAACAGGCATTTCAGGGAACTGTTATTGTAGGAGACTCTATTACAGAATCAATTGCAGAATATGGTTTTCTTGACACCAGTATTGTAGTTGCCAAGCTGGGACTTCGTATTGACGATGCAGATGACCAGATCAATACCGCCATCAGTCTGAATCCAAGCGTATTTTTCCTGTCCTTTGGAGCAAATGACCTGGAAATTTACAATGGTGATTCCTCTGCTTTTATTGACGCCTACCGTGTGAAAGTGAAACAGATCCAGAATGCTCTTCCGGATACTGCCATTTACATCAACAGCATTCTTCCCATCCAGCAAAGCGCCATCGACCAAAGTCCTGCCCTTGCTTATTATGACAGCTTTAATCAGGCACTCAGGGACTTTTGTGACGAAATGGGATGCACTTTTATAGACGATACATTCCTTGTAGACGAAAGCATGTATGAGCCGGATGGTGAGCATATGGTTTACAATTACTACCCCAAATGGCTTACTTATATGGCAGAAAGGGCAGGTCTCGTATGAAGCTGAATACCAAACGAAATATCCTCTCAGATTTTTCTGGCAAACTGAGCGGCAATCTGAAGAAAAATAAACATCAGGGAACCAGCATCCTTTCTGATTTCAAGCTTACCGGTTCCCTTATCTTAAAATCCGTCATGGTAATTTTCCTGGTTGTCTATCTGGGACGCCTCTATGTATCCGACTACGCAGCAGACGTATCCATGGACAAAATATCTGCTGCCCTTGAACAGGTTTCCGGTGTAACGGACCTTAGTGAGCCAGGGGTTTCCGGTCTTCGCCGTTTTTATCAGATAGATGAGAATGACATAGACAGCTACTTTTTCCGTAAAGCAGCCTCCCCAATGTCTGTAGACGAAGTTCTGGTAGTTAAGGCTAATTCTTCTTCTGAGGCAAGCGCCTATTTAGAAGCAGCTCAGGCTCATCTTGAAAGTCAGAAGAACATTTTCGAAGGCTATGGAACTGATCAGATGGCACTTCTCGGAGAAGCTTCTGTAGAAAAGCGCGGTGCCTATGTCTGGTATTTCTGCGGTGAAAACGCCCAGGAACTTCGCCAGGCTTTATTATCCATGATATAGGAGAATTGACGTTATGGTATTTAACAGTGTAATTTTTATATTTTGTTTTCTTCCCATATTTCTGCTGATCTACTATTTCGTGCCGGCCAGGGCCCGTAATCCGGTACTTTTCGCAGGGAGCCTTTTCTTTTATGCATGGGGAGATCCTACTTATCTGGTTCTTATGCTGTTTTCCAGCTTTTTCAATTATTACATGGGCAAAGAGCTTGGGAAAATAACCGATGAAGATCCATCCCGCAAGCGAAACCTTATTTTCGCAGTAGTGATCAACCTTCTGATCCTGGGATTTTTCAAATACTGGGGATTTTTTCTTGATACCATCAGCGGTGTCACAGGATTGAAGCTTACTTATCCGCAGCTTGCATTGCCCATCGGACTTTCTTTCTATACCTTTAAGAACCTGTCCTACATCCTGGACATCTATATGGGAAAAAGCAGAACCCTGTAAAGGATTTTTTTCCATATGCCGTATACAGCACCATGTTTCCGCACATGACTGCCGGACCCATTGTCCGGTATACTGACATTTCGGAATCCATCAGCCGCCGCAGTATAAACACAACGCGCCTTCGGTGCAGGTGCAGAGCTATTTATCAAGGGTCTTTCCAAGAAGGTTCTCCTTGCAGACAATCTTCTGCTCTTATACACCACCCTTCAGGCTTCCGGTTACTACCTCCTTTGTGGGAACCTGGCTTGCCATTGGCGCATATACACTGGAGCTGTATTTCGATTTCAGCGGATATTCCGATATGGCCATCGGTCTTGGACAAATGCTGGGATTCAATTTCAACAAGAACTTTGATTATCCTTACATCTCCACCAGCGTCTCTGAATTCTGGCGCCGCTGGCATATTTCTCTCGGAAGCTGGTTCCGTGATTACATCTACATCCCACTGGGAGGCAACCGTGTTTCCACAGGCCGACACATCCGCAACATCCTTGTGGTATGGGCACTCACCGGTCTCTGGCATGGCGCCAGCTGGAACTTTGTGTTCTGGGGTGTTTACTACGGTCACCTTCTTCTGGCAGAGAAATTCCTTCTTGGACGTTTTCTTGAGAAAGCACCTGTCTGGCTTCGCAATTTATATACCATGTTTGCCGTGATCATCGGCTGGGTATTTTTCAGCCAGACCACACCTGCAGCCATAGGAAAAATGCTGGGAGCCATGTTTGGATTGGGAGCTTCCTGCTTCGCAGACCGTGCCTCCCTGTATGCATTGAAATCCGGACTGATCCTGATGATCATTTCCGTGATCAGCTGCCGTCCGGGGATTTACCAGTATTTCAAGCGCCTTGCAAGACGCAATACTTACCTTGCCGCAGTGATAAACGCAATCCTGTTTTTCCTCTGTATTGCGTATATGATCTACAGCTCCTACACACCATTTATGTATCAGCAGTTCTAGAGCGTGTCTGAAAAAGTTCTGAACTGATACCGTATTAATTGGAGGACCCATGAAAAAGAAACCAAACGGATACCGCTATTTTTATCACCTGACCGGATGCCTTTTCGGAATCTTCATCCTGGCAGTACTGATAATCAATTTTTTAGTTCCGGACCGGGGCTTTTCCCAGAAGGAAAACCGTGTGCTGACCTCCCGTCCGGCCATCAGCGTTTCACAGCTCAAATCCGGCAAATTTGCTGACGATTATGAAACCTATGTAAATGACCAGTTTTTCCTTCGTGACTGGTGGATCACACTGCGCGCCACAGCCCAGCGTATCCTTGGAAATACGGAAGAAAACGGTGTTTTTCTTGGCAAAAGCGGTTACCTGATGGAGGATTTTACAGCACCCTCCCAGGAGCGTCTGAACCGTACCGTAAACGCTATGACAGATTTTGCAGCAAGGCATTCTGATCTTCCCCAGTATGCGCTGATCGCGCCAAATGCCGTGAATATCCTTTCAGGTAAGCTTCCTGCCCTGGCTGCTGCCACTGACCAGAATCCTTATCTGGACGCAACTGCCGCTGCTCTTGAAAAGGCAGGTGTCACTTTCGTGGATGTGCGTGACACCCTTTCCCAGCACAAGGATGACGGAATTTATTACCACACAGACCATCACTGGACTACTCAGGGAGCTTACTTTGCTTATATGCAGCTTGCAAAGGTACTTGGAATCGATTCTTCTTCCATCTCCTACGACAAGCTCCCGGTTTCCATGAGCTTCCAGGGAACCCTTTCCGCCAAAAGCGGTTTCCGCGCTTCTGAGAAAGAAGAAATGGATGTCTTTCTTCCAAGAGATGACTCGGTTCCTTCCTCTGTTGTAAATTATGTAGACGAACAGAAAAAAACCAGCCAGCTTTTACGATACCAGCAAGCTGGAAACCAGAGACAAATACGCCATGTTCTTTAACGGAAACCATGGCAAGGTTGTGATCACCACCCCTACAGAGGAAAACCGTACTTTACTTGTGATCAAAGACTCCTACGCAAACAGCCTGATCCCTTTCCTGGCGCCTTACTACCGCAAGATTGTTATGGTAGACCCTCGTTATTTCTATGACGATCTGGAAGAACTGATGCAGGTAGAGGAAATTCAGGAAGTACTTTATCTGTATAATGCAAATACATTCTATTCAGATACTTCCCTGGAGCTTGCACTTATGCCTCAGAGCAGTACAGATTCCACACCTGACAGCATTGAAACGGATAACACAGATACTGCTTCTTCTGACAACGCTTCTGCTGACAATCCAGAAGCTTAAAGCGTATCTGAAAAAGGCTTTCTGCAAGATGTGCGTCACAATTTGTGGGAATGATTTTTCAGACATACTTTAGTCTTATTTCCTTCTGCCAGACAGGCAGGAGGATTTTTTTTCCAAATTTCATTGTACAACTCATGCAAATTCGCTATAATTACTTTATTAAGCAGCTATTTTCTGCAAAGTGTTTTTTGGAACGCAGTTCGCAGAAATCCCAATAAAACAGAATCCTGCAAGCAGGATTCTCCGCCTGCGGCTGGTCGCCTCCAGCGACATCCAGCGCATATTTGAAAAAGGCTTTCCACTGCAGTGCGAAGCGGGTAACTGTGAAGGTACTGGACAGTTACCTTTAATTAAACATTTAGGAGCGAAATTATGAAAATAGTATTAGAACATCTCACAAAGCAGTTTCCGCCCCGTGGAAGAAAGGCTCAGGAGCCGGTCACAGCTGTAAGCGATTTCAATTTCGAAATTCCTGACGGTCAGCTGATCGGACTTCTAGGTCCCTCCGGCTGCGGGAAAAGTACTACCCTGAATATGATCTGCGGTCTGGAGAAACCAACCAGCGGCAGAATTCTTTTCGGCGATGATGATGTGACTTCATTTCCCCCAGAGCGGCGCGGCGTTGGTATGGTATTTCAGAATTATGCACTTTACCCCCACCTCACAGTGAAGCAGAACATCCTCTTTCCTCTTCAGAATCTGAAAGGAAAGGACAAGCTTTCCAGATCCCAGATGGATGAGCGGGCTCAGAATGCAGCCCGTCTGGTGCAGATCACAGAGCTTATGGACCGACGTCCTTCCGAGCTCTCCGGCGGTCAGCAGCAGCGCGTAGCCATTGCCCGTGCACTTGTAAAAATGCCCCGCGTACTGCTTCTCGACGAACCGCTCTCCAACCTGGATGCCAGACTCCGCCTCCAGACCCGGGAAGAGATCCGCAAGATCCAGCGGGCTACAAAGATCACAACTGTCTTTGTCACCCATGACCAGGAGGAGGCCATGAGCATTTCCGACATGATCGTAGTCATGAAGGATGGGGTGGTACAACAGATCGGGAAGCCCCAGAACGTTTACGACAGCCCTGTAAATCTGTTTGTAGCCAAATTCCTTGGTACCCCTCCCATCAATGTATTCGAGGGACAGATCCGTGGCGGAAGCCTTTACATCGGTGAAAATGCAGTTCTTCTCACACCTGGGATCTCCGACCAGCCGGTTTCTGTGGGAATCCGTCCGGAGGGATTTATCCCCGATGAGAAGGGAGCGCTCTGCTGCCAGCTTGGCGGCATGGAAGTAATGGGCCGTGACATCTCCGTTGTCTCCACCCATGCATCCTCCGTAAATCCTGTGATCCGCTCCATCATCAGCTCTGACACCCAGATCCGGCTTGATGCAAAAACCGTCCGTTTTTCTATCAAGCCAAACAAGATCTTCCTGTTCCGGCATGATACTGGTGAACGGATCAACCTTTAAAGGGAGGCTCCTATGAACAAACGAAACTTCAAAGGCTGGCTGTACCTTCTGCCGGCTATGCTTTTTCTGGGTATTTTCATGGTCTACCCTCTTATCGATGTTTTTATCTATTCCTTTGAAGAGGGCTATAATTCCGCTTCCCAGACTTACTATGGGACAGGTATGTACAACTATTCCTACGTCCTTCATGACCCATATTTTCTCCAGGCGATCCGGAATACCTTTATCCTGGTTGTGATCACAGTGCCCCTTTCCACTTTGCTGGCACTTCTGATTTCCGTTGCCTTAAGTTCTGTGAAGGCTCTGAAAAAACTTTTCCAGACCATTTACTTTCTGCCATATGTAACCAACACACTGGCCGTTGGACTGGTATTCATGATTCTTTTCAAAAAAACCGCTTATTCCGACGGACTGATAAACCTGGTGCTGAAGCTGTTTGGACAGGGACCTGTAGATTTTATTGACGGACCATACTGGGCGAAGATGCTGGTATTATGTATTTATACCATCTGGATCGTTATGCCTTTTAAGGTACTGATCCTTACCAGTGCCCTGGCTTCTGTAAACCAGAATTATTACAATGCAGCCCGGGTAGACGGTACCTCCAGATTCCGTATTTTTATCCGGATCACCCTACCGATGATCTCTCCCACTGTTTTCTATCTGATCATCACTGGTTTTATCGGTGCATTCAAGGCTTACAGCGATTCAGTTGCCCTTTTTGGCACAGACTTAAACGCAGCTGGCATGAACACCATCGTAGGCTATGTTTACGACATGCTTTACGGAAATGGCGGCGGCTACCCGTCCTATGCCTCAGCAGCAGCGATCCTGCTGTTTGTTATTGTTTTGACAATCACCTGCATAAACCTGCTTGTAAGCAAAAAACATGTATACTACTCGTAACGGTGAAGGTTCACCCTCTTTATCTGAAAGGTATTTTCGGGCAAAATCTCTCACAAATTGTGACGTACATTTTACAGAAAGCCTTTTTCAAACACGCTCTAGTACATCGTTTCGTAAATAACTATACCAATCGCGTAGGATGTGGATTCGAGTGTGCAGGTATAAAAACGCAGGCGTAGCGGGCTACGCCGAGGCTTTTATGCCTGTGCAATCGGATTCACAGACAAGTGAGTGGTATAGTTATTTCGAAAACGATGTACTAGTCTTCATAAAGGAGAAAACATGGAAAAAGATACCACTCAGTTTACAAAATCGGAGCATACTGCCGCCAGACGGCATTCCCTGGGAAACATCCTTGTCTACCTGCTGCTTACCATCTGGGCTCTGGTCGTACTGTTTCCTTTTTACTGGATGCTTCTTACCTCTGTAAAAAGCTACAGTTCCTACAACGCAGAGCACATTCCCACCTTCTTTACACTGACGCCCACCCTGCAGAATTATGCAGATGCCTTTACAGCAGTGCCCCTGGGAAAATATCTGCTGAACACACTGATTTTCACAGTTGCCACCACTGCTATTATGATGGTTGTGATCACACTGTCCGCCTTTGCTTTCGCAAGGCTTGAATTCAGAGGGAAAAATCTGGCTTTCACTTTATTCCTTTCCCTGATGATGATTCCAAACGAACTTGTGATCATTACCAATTTTGTGACCATCACCAACCTGGATATGCGGAACACCTTCCTTGGGCTGATCCTGCCATCTGTCACCTCTGTATTTTATATTTATCTTCTGAAAGAGAATTTCGAACAGGTACCGGATGAGCTTTACCGTGCAGCCAAAGTGGACGGAACCTCAGATCTGAAATACCTTTGCAAGGTGATGATTCCCATCTGTAAGCCTACCATGGTCACCATTGCTATCCTGAAGGTAATCGAATGCTGGAATTCCTACATTTGGCCAAGACTGATCACCGATGACCAGAACTACTATCTGGTTTCCAACGGAATCCAGGAGATTCGCGAAAACGGTTTCGGTCGTGAAAATGTCCCTGCTATGATGGCGGCGGTAGTTGTGATTTCCCTGCCCCTGATCATTTTGTTCCTGCTTTTCAGAAACAAGATTATGTCAGGAGTTTCAAGAGGAGGTACCAAAGGATGAGACTATTCAGACAAAAACATCCTGGAGCGTTCCACCAAAAGCCTTTCCTGCTTTTTTCCCTGGCTGCCCTTTCTTCTGTGACTCTGCTTACAGGCTGTCATGGCGCGAAGGACCAAAGTGCCTTTACCATTCCCGGGGAATTTGACACCTCCAGAGATTACGAAATCACTTTCTGGGCCAAAAACGACACAAACAAAACCCAGACCGAAATCTATAAAAAGGCAATATCCGATTTTGAAGCCCTGTACCCCAATATCACTGTAGATCTTCGGCTTTACACGGACTACGGCAAAATCTACAACGATGTAATCACCAACATCGCCACAGGCACCACTCCGAACGTATGTATCACCTACCCGGACCATATTGCCACCTACCTTACGGGAAACGATACCGTTGTCCCTCTGGACGATCTGATGGCAGATTCCAGCTACGGACTTGGCGGTGATAAGCTTGAATTCGCCTCAGTGAAAAAAGATGAGATCATTCCCCGTTTTTTACAGGAGTGTTCTTTTTCCGGTCACTATTATGCACTGCCTTTCATGCGCTCCACAGAAGCCTGCTATGTAAATAAAACCTATGTGGAAAAGCTTGGATACACCCTTCCAGAAACCCTCACATGGGATTTTGTGTGGGAAGTAAGTGAAGCCGCTATGGCGCAAAATGCAGATGGAACCTACAAGGTTAACGATCAGAATGTGCTGATTCCATTTATAGACAAGTCCACAGACAATATGATGATCGAAATGCTAAAGCAGAAAAATGCAGGATATTCCACTGACAGCGGAGAGATCCAGCTTTTTAACGACACCACGGCAAGTCTGCTGGATACCATCGCGGAGCATGTAAAAACCGGTGCTTTTTCCACTTTTAAAATTTCCAGTTATCCGGCTAACTTCCTGAATGCAGGGCAATGTATCTTTGCCATTGATTCCACAGCAGGCTCCACCTGGATGGGTACAAATGCCCCTCTTGTGGACATCAGTTCTGATGCTCTGGTGGATTTTGAAACAGAGGTTATGACCATTCCACAGTTTGATCCGGATAATCCGCAGATGATTTCACAGGGACCTTCTGTATGTATCTTCAATAAGAAAGACCCTCAGGAAGTGCTGGCCTCCTGGCTCTTTACACAGTATCTGCTCACAAATGACGTACAGACCGCTTATTCTGAAACGGAAGGTTATGTGCCGGTTACCAGCAAAGCCCAGGAATCCGACCAGTATCAGGATTATCTTTCCAGGGAAGGGGAAGACAATTCCACTTACTACGATGTAAAAATAAAAGCGTCCAGGCTGCTCCTTGACAATGTAGAGCACACTTTTGTTACCCCTGTATTTAACGGCTCCGCTTCTTTACGTGATGCTGCAGGACAGCTGATTGAAAGCGTGACCAAATCTGTCCGAAGAAAACAGGAGATTGATGATGCCTATATTGATAAGCTTTACAGCGATGTTACCTCCCTGTATCACCTGGATCAGATTTCCTCTGATCAGTCCTCAGGGAAAAAAGAGCTTGGACCTCTTCCCGCAGAATCCAGAATTCTTCTTGGAAGTCTGGCAGTAGTCTGGGGTCTGATTCTTCTTTATCTTTTACTTGAACGATTAAAGAAGAAAAAAGGTTACTGTTCACTCCGTTCACAGTAACGCGCTTCGCGATGCACAGAAATCATGCATTCGCATGATTTCGCGCCGCAATTCTCGGGTTTTCTGTGAACTTTGTTCACAAAAACACCTCGCGGAATGTTACCAGTGAACAGTAACGAAAAAAGCGTAATATTTAAGCTTGATTTCCCCATAATTTTGTTTATAATAAAAGTGATTGTGTACAATCGTTTTTGACAGATGACTTTACACTCACCTTGTCAGACATCTGAATTTACGTACCCAGAAAGGAGATACTATGAAAAAAAGACTTGTATTACTGATGGCGCTCTCTCTTACATTTGCATTCCCGGCAGCTGTTATGGCTGAGGATACCACTGCTGCAGAGGAAACTGCTGATGACACAGAAGCAGCTGACAGCACTGCAGAAGATGCAGATGTGAAATCCGAAGGTGTTATGACCCATGACGAATACCTTGCAGCAGCTGTTGATGACGAAGTTACCATCGAGACCTATGTACAGGCAAAGCAGTCCTGGTGGGAAGATAAAGCTACCTTCTATACCCAGGACAAAGATGGTGCATACTTCATTTATAATATGCCATGCTCCGAAGAAGACTATGAGAAGCTGGTTCCGGGAACCAAGATCAAAGTAACCGGATATAAGGCAGAATGGTCTGGCGAGATTGAGGTTGCAGATGTTTCCTCTTTCGAGATTGAGGATGGCGAATACATCGCAGAGCCGCTTGATGTAACAGATCTTCTTGGTAAGGACGAGCTGATCGATCATCAGAACGAGCTGGTATCTTTCAAGGGAATGACCGTAGAAGCTGCCGGACAGGATGCTGACGGAAACGATGTAGCTTACCTTTACAATTACGATGGATCCGGTTCTGAGGGAGATGACCTTTACTTCAACGTTTCCCTTAACGGCGAAACCTATACTTTCACAGTAGAGTCTTATCTCTGTGACAAAGACAGCGATGTTTACAAAGCCGTAGAAGCTTTGAACATTGGCGATAAGATCGATATGGAAGGCTTCCTGTACTGGTATGAGGGCGTAAACCCGCACATTACATCTGTTACAGCAGCTGAATAATTTCACATAATTCCAGACAAAAAAACACCCGGGCACAGCTTCCTTTATGAAGCACGTATGCCCGGGATTTTTTTATCCGATTTTTGTGTTCCTGTATACATGTACCCAATATATAATTTCCACCACTGCCGTAATTCCCCATGAGAAAATATACAGCAGATATAAAGACGGAATCGTCTTAAAGTAGGCAAACACCGTATTTACCCATACCATTCGGAAAATACAGGATCCTATAATTACAATAACCGTAGGAATAACACTCTTTCCAAGAGCACGGGAAGCTGCAATGGCACTGTCCATAAATGCAGAAAATCCATAACTAAATCCCATAATCGTAAGTCGTTTCATTCCGGCATCCACAACCGCAGGATCATTGGTAAAAAGTCCCAGGAACTGTCTGCCGAATATAACCAGTGCAATACCACCTATGGTTCCAATTCCAAAGGAATAAGCCAGGCTGACCAGATAACTGTTTCGCACTCTTTTTCTTTTCCCTGCACCGTAATTCTGCCCCATAAAGCTTCCGCAGGCTGTATAAAAAGCAGCCATGGAGTCATACAAAAGAGCATCCGCATTTGCCGCAGCGGAATTACCTGCCACCATCGTAGCATCAAAGGTATTGACGCCTGCCTGGATAAACAGATTTGCCACCTGAAAAATACCGTTTTGCAATCCTGCCGGAAGACCGATCTGGATGAGGTATCCTGCCATTCTCTTGTCAAACCTCAGTTTGGAAAGACGAAGTGCATAATCCCCACCCACTTTTACCAGAGCCCGGAGGATTAGAAACGCAGATAAATACTGGGAAATAATACTTGCAGCTGCAACACCTGCCACATCCATTTTACAGACAATTACAAAAAACAGATTCAATACTATATTTACAATACCAGCTGCACCCAGATAATACAAAGGCTTCTTCGTATCTCCAAAAGCACTGCACACCGCATTACCAAAATTATAAAGAGCCATTGCCGGCATTCCCAGAAAATAGATCCTTATATACAGTACTGCACCATCCAGAAGTTCTTCCTTGGTATTCAACAGCTCCAGAATTCCCTTTGAAAAGAGCAGTCCAAAGATCAGTACGATCATCCCCGCAGCCATACTTACCAAAAGAGCCGTATGTATCGTCTTGATCGTACTTTCTTTATCCTTCGCTCCGAAAAATCTTGCCACCAGAACATTGGTACCGCCGCCCATACCGATCAGAAAGCCCGTAAAAAGAGTTACAAGCGTAGTAGTGGATCCCACTGCCCCCAATGATAAAGAGCCCGCAAACTGACCAATAACCGCGATATCCGCCATATTAAACAACACCTGCAAAAAGTTGGTCAGCACCAGAGGGATACTAAAAAGCAGCATTTTCCCCCAGATAGAGCCTGTGGTCAGGTCCTGTCTGTCCTCTTTCATTTCAATTCTTCTCCTTCGTCAAATCCAAAATTTCTTCCGGCACTGCACCTCGAAACTGTTCAGAACTTTCAATGCAGCTCGCACCCCTTCAGATCAAGCCAAACCTATTTTGCACCGGAATTTTGTGCGCAAATAAAGCTCTTGAATAAATCAAGAGCTTTAAGAGGTGCCACCCAGATTTGAACTGGGGATAGAGGTGTTGCAGACCTTTGCCTTACCACTTGGCTATGGCACCATATTATTTAGTTCTTCGCCGAAGCGAATGACTCCAAGGGGATTTGAACCCCTGTTACCGCCGTGAAAGGGCGGTGTCTTAACCGCTTGACCATGGAGCCTTATCAAATCGGGCTTCATGCTCCGATTAAACTCCCCCTGTTGGACTCGAACCAACGACACTTCGGTTAACAGCCGAATGCTCTACCGACTGAGCTAAGGAGGAATATAAAGGTTTGCACCTTCAAAACTACATACATGTTACATCCTTGTGGAATATTTGTCAAGAATCTTTTTCAAAACCTTGCGATTGTTGGTCAAGCCCTCACCCTATTAGTAACAGTCAGCTCCGTGCATTACTGCACTTCCACCCCTGCCCTATCTACCTCGTCGTCTTCAAGGGGGTTTACTTCTTTCGAATGGGACATCTCATCTTGAGGGGGGCTTCACGCTTAGATGCCTTCAGCGTTTATCCCTTCCGGACTTGGCTACCCGGCCGTAGACTTGGCAGTCTAACCGGTACACCAGCGGTCCGTCCATCCCGGTCCTCTCGTACTAAGGACAGCTCCTCTCAGATATCCTACGCCCACGCCGGATAGGGACCGAACTGTCTCACGACGTTCTGAACCCAGCTCGCGTACCGCTTTAATGGGCGAACA
>ENA-OQDT01000528-OQDT01000528.1-human-gut-metagenome-genome-assembly--contig:-NODE-528-length-24800-cov-4.144247_pt1 | contig 24800 bp, 23 predicted proteins | sample MGYA00242786_ERZ504617 | MGnify/ENA primary metagenome ERZ504617 (study PRJEB26092, sample SAMD00036337) | human gut metagenome | host: Homo sapiens | study: EMG produced TPA metagenomics assembly of...
AGGTTACCTGGACTTTCGGTCACCTCTGTACACTCAAAGAACCACATGAATATACCCCGAACTGGAAATCATGGAGCCTGGGAAGCCTGCCCATGATACCGCCCCGTTTCGGAATAAAACTAATCAGTAATCCTACTTACGAGAAGCAATTCCATACGATAGAAACCCTCATGCAGAAAGCCGAACATGATTATAAATTGTGGTGATGCCGGGCAGGAGGGAGAGTTAATTCAGCGTTGGGTGATGCAGAAAGCCGGTGCACGCTGTCCGGTAAAGCGGTTGTGGATTTCATCGTTGACGGAAGAAGCCATCCGTGAAGGTTTTGCCAAACTGAAGGATCAGAAAGAGTTTCAACCGCTCTATGAAGCCGGACTGAGCCGGGCTATTGGCGACTGGTTGCTCGGAATGAATGCAACCCGTCTCTATACAATGAAGTATGGACAGAATAAACAGGTACTTTCCATTGGTCGTGTACAGACGCCAACGTTGGCACTCATTGTAAACCGGCAGTTGGAAATAGCGAATTTTGTGCCCAAACAATATTGGGAATTGAAGACTGTATATCGTGATACAACGTTTTCTGCCATAATCCGGAAAAGTGAGGAAGAGCTGATTCTGGAAGCTGAAAAGAATAAGGAAGCTATCGCTGCCGGGAAGAAGCCCAAAAAGGAAGAAGAAAACCGGGCTGATTGTGCTGATTGTAATCCTCTGCGTCGCGCTTGTAGCCGCCGGCATCGGCATCGCTATCGGCTTGACGCGGGACGACGACGGCGACTCCGGCAACAAAGCCGTCAATCCAGACGGTCCAACCCTTGCCATCGAAGAAACGCCCGACAGCCAATCCACCACCAATGAAAAAGGGTGAATTGACCGCCGAGGAAGTTGCCAAAAAGGTAAAGCCTTCAATTGTAGGCGTAATCGTATCAGAAACTGCACAGAATAATATGATGGGCCAGAACCAGAGCGAATCCGGCGAAGGCACAGGCATCATCATGGGGGAAGACAAAACCGGCAAATACACCTATATTATCACCTGCGCGCATGTGATCAGCGGTAACAATGTCAAAGCCACGGTGCAGCTGGAAGACGGCACCTCTTATGACGCAGACGTGGTCGGTTACGATGAGCGCTCCGATGTAGGCGTGCTTCGCATCAAGGCCTCCGGCCTGCAAGCCGCCACCTTCGGGGATTCCTCCAAGCTTGCCGTGGGCCAGCAGGTCTTCGCCATCGGCAACCCGCTCGGCACAGAATTTTTCGGCACGCTCACCGGCGGCTTTGTCTCCGCGATCGACCGCCCCATTAGCAGTGAGATCGGCTACCCGATGAAATGCATCCAGCATGACGCGGCGATCAACCCCGGCAACTCCGGCGGTGCGCTCGTCAATATGTACGGCCAGGTGATCGGCATCAATTCCTCTAAAATTGCGGAGGGCTATGAGGGCATTGGCTTCGCCATCCCGATCAATTCTGCAAAGGAGATCGTCGACAAGCTCATTGCAAACGGCTATGTGCCCGGCAGGCCGAAGCTCGGCGTCACCTATTATGCGGCCAGCCAGCAATCCAGCTACCGCATGATCGTTCAGCTTACAGACCTTCCGGCGGGCACGCTGGTCATTAAGAGCATCGGCTCCGACAGCGATCTTGTCAACACGGACGCCAAAGCAGGCGATATGATTATCGCTGTCAACGGCAAAAACCTTGATAACTCCAACACGCTCTTGGAGCTGATTGAAGAGAGCAAGGTCGGCGATACACTCACCCTAACACTGTGCCGAATTGACAATAACTACAAAACCTCCAAATTTGATGTAAAAGTAAAGCTTGTAGAGGATAAAGGATCTTCCTCCTCCAACGAAGCAACGGAGAGCTCTACCACCAACACCTATTTCAATCCCTTTGGATTTTAACAAAACAAATATAGGGGCTGTTGCGAACGGTGCCTTTTCCCCGTTCACAACAGCCTTTTTCTTTTATAAAGATCGGCTTTACCGTGTTGACTTGGAGGCTGGCGGTCCAAAAATCGCCGCGGGATGCAATCGATCAAGTTTTTCTTTTTCCAGCCAATCCCTTCAGGCGGCGTTTCGCCGTCTTGCGCTCCTCCTTGCCAGGCTTACCGACATCGGCAACCCAGCGCACACGCAGCGGGCGCGCCGTCAGGAACTCCGAGCCTGGCTCCAGTGTTGTGCGCGGATGCTGGTACAGATCGCGCTCCTCGTCGATCGGTTCGTCGATACAGTAGAGATAGCCGTATTTTTTTCCGTTATGCAGCAGCGTTCCATCCGCTTCACAGGATAATATCGGCGGCTTGTGTGAAAACGCCTCCGCTAGCGCTCTATTCGGCGTGATCGTGCTTCCCTCCCGCAGGAGGGAAAACTTTTTTGTTGGAGCCATGATACCAGATTCCCGCGGTATTCTTTGGACTCATCTTCATACTCCTCCTGTCAATAGGCACAGGCGATTCTACAAATCCCGTTTGTATCCGCGAGGGGCCTCTTTTATGAAAGGATATACTGCTTCACCTGTTCCAGTAAAGCAATTTCCGCTGTTGCCTCCAGATAAAGCCCATCTTCACGGTATTCTTCCATATGGACAATCCCCTCCCGGCGTAGCCGCGCAGCAAAAGCGCCCATATCAAAGGGCAGGAGGAGTTCTACCCTGCGGCGGGATACGGGCAGAGCAGCCACAATTGCATCGAGCAGTTGCTCTATCCCTCTGCCATATAAGGCGGAGACCATCACCGTGTGCCCGATGGAGGGCAAATGATAAACGTTACCCGCCAAATCGCATTTATTCATCACAGAGACCACCGGCTTCCCGGCACACCCCAGCTCGTCGAGCAGCTTCGCCGTCACTTCCAGATGCTCGGCGCACTCCGGGCTGGAAGCGTCGCACACATTGAGGATCACATCGGCGCTCGCGGCCTCCTCCAATGTGGATTGAAACGCCTCTACCAACTGGTGAGGCAGCCTGCGTACCAGGCCGACCGTATCAATCAGCATAACCGTGCGCCCATCCGGCAGAGTCAGGGCGCGGGCGGTGGGGTCGAGCGTTGCAAAGAGCTTATCCTCCGCCAGCACGCCCGCATGAGTGAGCGTATTCATCAGGGTGGATTTCCCGGCGTTGGTATAGCCGACGATCGCCACCGTTTCCACTCCGTTTTTATTGCGCCGCTCCCGCAGCCGGGCCCGCCTGCGCCCCACAATTTCGAGCTGATTTTCCAGCGCGTCGATCCGCCTCCGGATATGCCTGCGATCGCTTTCCAGCTTGCTTTCGCCTGGGCCGCGCGTGCCGATGCCACCGCCCAAGCGGGAAAGCTCCGTGCCCTTGCCGCCCAGGCGCGGCAGGGCATATTTGAGCTGTGCAAGCTCTACTTGCAGCTTGCCTTCGCTTGATCTGGCGCGTGCGGCGAAAATATCCAAGATCAGCATCGTCCGATCAATCACGCGCACATCCGTGAGCTTCTCAATATTACGCTGTTGGGACGGCGTCAGCTCGCTGTCGAAAACCAGCAGATCCGCTTCATGATCGCGGCAAAAGGTTTTGATCTCCACAATCCGGCCGGAGCCAATGAAGGTAGCTGCGTCCGGCGTGTCGCGCTTTTGCACCATTTTAGCGAGCACCTCTGCGCCCGCCGTGTGCGCGAGCTCCTCCAGCTCATCAATGGATGCTTGTGCATCAAATGCCCCCGTATCCACGCTGACAAGCAACGCGCGCTCCGGGCGCTCTATATTTTCAAAATAAGCCATAATCATAACCGCATCCTTTCCCGTTCACTCGGGTATTTGCAGCGCCTCTTTCCGGCGCGAAAGAAAAACGCCCGTTTGAATAAATCTACCTTTTCATCCAATGGTAACCTCTTCCCCATGATTTTCCGGCTGGTTAGGCCAGTCATTTGTATCATATCCCACTTTGTTTTTTTATGCAATAACGTTTGAAAAATATTGTACGCAGGAGAAAATGGTGGTACAATAAAACGAAACGATATCGGATGGGAAACCGCCTGCGGCGCTTGCGGCTTCCTTGTAAAATGAGGGGGGACTTCTTTGAACCAGGAAGAACTGATACACCTGCTGGCACATGAGAAAGAAAAAAACGGCACATTAATCCTCGCGCACACCTATCAAGCGCCGGATATTCTTGCGGCTGCCGATGTGTGCGGAGACAGCTATGCCCTTGCCAAAGCCGCCACCGCCTACCAGAATGAACGCGTGGTCCTATGCGGTGTGCGCTTTATGGCGGAAACTGTTAAAATTTTATCCCCGGAAAAGACAGTGATTTTGCCGAAAAAACGCGCAACCTGCCCGATGGCGGAGCAGATCACGCCTGCGCGCGTGCGCGCCTTCCGTGAGGAGAACCCGGAGGTTACGGTCGTCGCTTATATCAACACGACCGCCGCGCTCAAGGCGGAATGCGATGTGTGCGTTACCTCGTCAAGCGCGGTTAAAATCGTCCGCGCGCTGCCCGGGCACAAAATTCTTTTTATACCGGATCGAAACTTGGGCGCGTGGGTGCGCAAACAGTGCCCGGAGAAGGAAATTCTCCTTTGGGATGGTTACTGCCCAATACATAACAGCATCACGCAGCAAGATGTGCTGCGCGCCAAGGCCCAGCACCCGAGCGCCAAGCTCGCCATGCACCCCGAATGCCCGCCGGAGGCCCTCCAGCATGCGGATATGATTGGCGCCACGAGCGCTATCATCGATTATGCCCTGCAAAATGAGCAGGAGGATATCCTCTTCGGCACGGAATGCGGCGTATACAACGATTTGATTCAAAAATATCCCAGGCGGCATTTCTATCAGCTTCGAGGGGACAAGCTCATCTGCCCCGATATGAAAATGACCTCCCTGCAAGATGTTTATATGGCAATCACCGGAGCAGGCGGGGAAGAAATCGTGCTGGAGGAGCCTTTACGCAAGGCTGCGAAACGCAGCCTCGACAACATGCTCAAATACGGCGGCTGACCGCCGCGCGGGAAAAGAGATGCCAAAAGAATGGTCAAACAACAAAAATATGACGTCATCATCGCTGGCTGCGGCGTAGCCGGGCTTTACGCCGCGCTTCAGTTTGATGAAAGCAAGCAAATTTTAATGCTTTCCAAGCGGGAGGACACGCTCTCCAACAGTTCCCTTGCCCAGGGCGGTGTAGCAGCTGTGCTTGATTTTGAAAACGACAGCTTCGACCTGCACTATGAGGATACGCTGATTGCAGGCGGCCATAAAAACACGCCTGCGAGCGTGGATGTACTCGTTCATGAGGGGCCGGACGATGTGCGCCGGATTATGGAGCTTGGCGTAGATTTTGACAAGGCGCCTGACGGACGGCCGCAAAAAACACTAGAGGGCGGCCATTCCCGCCGCCGGATTGTGCATCATAAGGATCAGACCGGCTATGAAATTGTGATCAAGCTTCTGGCCCAGGTGCGGCAGCGCTCGAATATTGAGCTTGCCGAAAACACCACCGTGTGTGAGATTGGCCCAGGTGCGCGGCGGATTCCGGCTGGATCTGTTGTGCGGCGAGGAGCCGGGCAGCGTTTTTTGCAGCTACTGCATCCTGGCAACGGGCGGCATCGGTCGTGTTTACCGCTACACCACCAATTCCTCCATTGCAACGGGCGATGGCATTCGCCTTGCGTATGAGCTTGGCGCCCAGATTAAAAATTTAAGCTACGTTCAGTTCCACCCCACAGCCTTCCATTCGGAAAAGGAACGCGAGCAGTTTCTCATCAGCGAGGCTGTTCGTGGGGAAGGCGCTTATCTGCTCAACTGCGAGAGAAGGCGTTTTATGGCCCACTATGACGACCGGTTGGAGCTCGCCCCACGTGATGTTGTTTCCCGCGCGATCATCCTGGAATCCCGCCGCACGGGCAGCAACCAGTTTTTTCTTGACATCACCTATAAAAACCGTGACTTTTTATATAACCGTTTCCCTGCCATCTCCAAGCGTTGCCTGGAGGAGGGAGTAGATATTGCGCAGGATCTGATCCCTGTATTCCCCTGCCAACATTACCTCATGGGCGGCATCGCGGTAGATCTCACGGGGCGCACGGCTGTGCCGCGCTTATATGCTGCGGGAGAATGCTCTAACACCGGCGTGCATGGAGCCAACCGATTGGCCAGCAATTCCCTGCTGGAAGCGCTCGTGTTCGGCCGCCATGCGGCGGAGGATATTTTGCGCTGTATGGAAAAGGGCTATCTAGAGGTGGAGCCGCCAGCACAGATTGACCCACCGCAATTCGACGGCGCTCCCCTGCCGCATGGACTTCGCACGGAAATCCGTGATATCATGCAGCGCGCCTATTTCGTCATTCCCAACCCGACGGCTGTCCATACCGGGCTCAGGCGAGTGGAAGAAATTCGCCGCCGCCTGAAAAGCGGCCATTTCGCCGTCACCCGCGATTACTGTGAGGCGCTGAGCCTCGCCACGGTGGCCTCCATCATCCTACGCGAAGTGGATGATGGTTAAGGCAGGGATATCCATAGCCCGATGATCTGATGCGTATAGAAAGGATGGTTTCTCCATGATGCTTCCCCAATTTTATATGGACGACCTGATCCGCCAGGCGATTCGTGAAGATATCAATTATATTGACACCTCGGCGGACTATCTGATCCCACCGGATCAGATGGGAAAAGCTCGATTTCTTGCCAAAGCGGACGGCGTGCTCTGCGGCCTGTCGGTTGCATTGCGCGTGTTCGAACTGCTTGATCCAGCTTTCCGTGCTCAGCGCTTCCATGCAGATGGCGATACGCTCCAAAAGGGCGATATCATCGCAGAGCTCAGCGGCAGCACCGCCATGTTGCTCAAGGGCGAGCGCACCGCGCTCAACCTCATCCAGCATATGTCCGGCATCGCCACAGCCACGGCGCAGGCAGTCCGGCTGGTGGAGGGCACGCACGCCTCAATTACCGATACCCGCAAAACACTGCCTGGCCTTCGCTCCCTGCAAAAATATGCAGTCGTCTGCGGCGGCGGTAAAAACCACCGTTACAACCTCTCCGACGGCGCGATGCTCAAGGATAACCACATTGATGCCGCCGGTGGCATCACCAACGCGATCACTCTTTTGCGTGGAAAGCTTGGCCATATGGTAAAAATTGAAGTGGAAACCCGCAATCTTGATGAGGTGGCCGAGGCCCTGCACGCGGGCGCGGAGATCATTATGCTCGACAATATGAGCCTTGAAGCGATGCGCAAAGCCGTCGCAATGGCGAAGGGGAAAGCCCTGATCGAGGCCTCCGGCGGTATTACGCTCGAAACGCTGCGTCCCGTTGCGGAAACTGGCGTGGATATCATTTCCATCGGCGCGCTGACACACTCTGTCAAAGCCTTCGACATCTCTATGAAGCTTGTCTGAAAGCTCAACAAGTTTCAGGAAAGAATAACATAAATTATAGCATAGCAAGCCAAAGGGGACGCTGCAGATTAAAATGCGGCATCCCCTTTAATTGATAGATTCAAAAAAATTGCTCCCGACACAGGCAACCGATTCATCAAACAAAATCATAATATTTACATCAGCGGTGTAAACAGCAATAAAAATCCGCTCTGAGAGCTTCGTCCAGATGCTGCGCTTCTCAAACTCCTCTAAAACTATTCTTTTCGTATGCTGCAGATCCTCTTCATAAATTGCATTATATTCCTGCACCAATCCGTTTTCATAAAAAAACCCCGCAAATCTCATCATCCACCAACAAGCTGCGCATATCCATATTCACAGAGCCAATGCAGCAAAGCTCATCATCTACGATCATAGTCTTTGCATGGATATAGCCGTTATATTTATAAACATGCGCCCCATATTCCATCATCTCGGCGGCAAAATAATTCGTTACCGGATCCAGAAAAAGTTAGCCTTGATCGCTGGGATCATAATATCAACTTTGATGCCAGAGGCCGCTGCGGTTTTTAATGCGTCGAGGATGGAACAATCCGGAATAAAATACGGCGTTTGGATCCGTATTTGCCGTTGTGCCGATCGAATCATGCTCATATAGCACATTTTGATGCTTTCCTTATCGTTATCTACTCCACCGGTCACAAACTGGCAAAGGTTTTTCACCTGCCCGGGAAGCTTCACTTCCCGCAGGCGAAGGGAGGAAAAACTTTGCCGAAATAAACGACCGTTTAAAGCGGTAGACAAATCCAGGAGGAACTCATTTTCAAGCGCATGCACACAGTCCCCTGTGAAACGCACCTGCGTATCTCTCCATGGGGTTTTGATTTTTGCGCCATTCGCATATTGGACCCCAATATTCATGCCGCCAATATAGCCGATTTCACCATCCACCGTCACAATCTTTCGATGGCTTCTAAAATGGCTAACATAAGGCTTCAGCCTTTTTACCGTGCCGCCCGCCTGCTTCAGAGGGCGGAACAGGGCTTCCGGTGTGGAAAGATTGGCGATAAAATCACATAAAACGATCACCTCCACGCCCTGCTTCTGCTTTTGCGTTAGAAGGGATAGCAGTGCTTGCCCGACCCTGTCGTTTTGAATCGTATAGAATTCCAAATAAACGCTTTGCCGCGCAGCCTCAATATCAGTAAACAGCTGTTTATAATGGCTTTCCCCGCTTGTATAAAAGGCAGCCTTCTCATAAGCGCACAGCGGTGCGTCATTATAATGGTAATTGAACCGTGCCACATCGGCATCGATTCCACTCATGGTGCCGATGTTCTCTTCACCCTGGCTTTGCAAAAGGGGCATGTTTTTTCGCAGCCTTTTGCTGCGGAAATACCGGGTCATCTTGATTGCAGAGGTGCTGCCAAACGCCAAATAAAAAATAAGCCCGGCATATGGAACACAACTGACAATCAGCACCCACATCAGCGCTTCATTCGGCTGCTTCCTTTCAAAAAATATAACGCTCAAGATTGTCAGCACATAAAGTAGAATAAGTAAAAGCCTAAACATATCGTCAGCTCCTATTAATTCAGGCCAAAAGGGGATGCGTGCGCATAATGCCGCTTCGCTCAGCGCTTCACAAAGCACGCTCTCTCCCCGCCCGCAAAAACACCTGCAAGCCGTGTGCCTGCTACAGAATGTATAAAAAACAACGCAGGAGGCTAAAAACATGCTTTACCGCCTAAAGGGTAAAAATATAGGCCAAAACGCAAGGCCCGCAAGCATTTTTCAAGGGTACACTGCAAAATTTTATTTTTACAGTGCACCCTTTTTAATTTACCACCCCTTACCCGGCAGTGCTCTGTGCGGTAGCAATGGTTGCCGCCGCGGTAGAGGAAGCCCCTTCAGAGCTGGCAGGAGCCTCGCTGACCGTTTCTCCCTCCGTTTCAGACGGCTGCGCCTTGGTGGCTGCCGTTTCTGGCGGATCGGTTGCCTGTATTGCGCTGATATAATAGGATTCGCCTTTTTCGCGCAGCGTGATCTTCATATATTTATCCGGCTCAGGGGCCACAATATCTCCATTTGCATCCTGTACCCACTGCCCACCGGCGATATAGCCGACGGTCAGATAGGTTGTTGCACCCTTTTTCTCAATCTCATAAATCTGAGCCGTATAAAGCTGATCAACGCCTGCAACCGGGATATGATAGGTTTTCGTCGCCGCGTCATAGGGGAATTCATAGCCATAGCCGGTAATCGTCGCATGCTGCGGCTTCACCTCTGTGCCAAACAAGTATTCAAACTGTTTTTCCACATCCGCCTGCGGGATAACCATATAGCCCCCCTCTTCATACGGATAACGATCCGGATCAGGATCACTGCGCAGCAGGGACCAGACGGCAGCCTCCATCAGCTGGCCGATATCCGCCTGGCTCAGATCGTCGAAGGGTGACGGGTCATTCATAATGACAGGAGCAATAAACTTCTGATACTCCTCTTTCATCGCATTCTCGCGCCGTTCCACGACGCCTTTGACACCGCTTACACCCGCGCCGACGATTGCCACCACTCCGGCGACCACCAACACGATAACGAGCAACCCGAGCGGGAACGCCCAGGACCTTCTCTTTTTACGGGACGGCCTTGCTTTTGTATCCATATGGGCAAATCCTCCTGTTGTGATCGCAGTGCAGTTCCGGCTAGCGAACCTGCCCTGCGCCGTAAATCTTATATTTCACGCTGGTCAGCTCGCTGAGCCCAAGCGGACCACGCGCATGCAGCTTTTGGGTAGAGATGCCGATTTCCGCGCCAAAACCAAATTCTCCGCCATCCGTATACCGGGTGGATGCATTCACATAAACCGCTGCCGCGTCCACCTCATTGAGAAACTGCTCCGCAGCACTGTAATTTTGCGTTACAATGCATTCACTGTGCCCGGTCCCATAGCGGCCGATGTGTGCAATCGCTTCTTCGATGCTGCCGACAACCTTCACCGATAGTATATAATCTAGGTATTCCGTGCTCCAGTCCGCCTCCTGTGCGGCTTCTATGCCAGGCAGGATTGCACAGGCCGCTTTATCCCCGCGCAGAACCACCTGCTTTTCATCAAGCCTGCGCTTGATCAGCGGCAGCGCCTGCTCCGCAATCCCGCGGTGCACCAACAGGCTTTCGCATGCGTTGCAAACCGAGGGGCGGGAGGTTTTCGCATTGAAAACGATCTCCGCCGCCATTTCCAAGTCTGCCGCCTGATCGACATAAACGTGGCAGTTGCCCACACCTGTTTCAATCACCGGCACGGTTGCATGCTCCACCACTGCGCGGATCAGCCCGCCGCCGCCCCTGGGGATCAATACATCCACATACGCATTGAGCCGCATCAGCTCATTGGCGGAATCGCGCGACGTATCCGCCACGAGCTGGATGCAATCTTGCGGAAGCCCCGCCTGCTCCAATGCGGCGCGCATCACGGCAGCAATCGCCTGGTTGGAATGGATCGCCTCCTTGCCGCCGCGCAGAATCACCGCATTGCCGGATTTTAAGCACAGCGCCGCCGCATCCACCGTTACATTGGGGCGTGCTTCAAAAATCACTGCCACAACGCCGAGAGGCACCGCCACTTTCACAATCTGCAAGCCGTTCGGCCTGTTCCCACCGGAGAGCACTCTGCCAACCGGGTCCGGCAGAGCAACAATCTCTCGCATGCCTTGCGCCATGCCTGCAATACGGGCCTCATTCAGGCGGAGGCGGTCAAGCAAAGCAGGGCTCATGCCCGCCTGTTCGCCATTGGCAATATCCTTCGCATTTGCCTCCAAAATCGCGGCAGTATGTTCCAGTAAAGCGTCCGCAATTTGTGTTAGGCCATGATCTTTACTAGCAGTGGAAGCCGTGCGCAAAAATTGCTCCGCCTGCTTTGCCCGCCGCCCTAATTGTTCCAATGCGGTCATTCCCGATTCCTCCTCGCTTTAAAAAATGTGCCGATCTGTCGGCCCTCCAATATCTTGTATAAATCCTGCGGCGCGTCGCCGTTCATCACAATCGTATCAATCCCCGCCTCTGTGGCAAGCTCTGCGGCATGCAATTTTGTCACCATGCCTCCGGTGCCGCGCTGTGTTCCGCTGCCGCCGGCCAATGCCCGAATTCGGCCATCGATCTCATCCACCACTGGGATCAGGCGTGCGTCCGCATCCTTGTGCGGATCGCTGTCGTACAGGCCGTCAATATCACTGAGGATAATCAGGGCATCCGCATGCACAAGCCGCGCCACGATCGCCGAAAGGCTGTCGTTATCGCCAAAGACGATCTCCTCCACAGCTACGCTGTCGTTTTCATTGACGATTGGAATCGCACCATAGGCAAAGAGCTTTTCAAAGGTATTCACCAGATTGGTTTTCCGGCAATCATTTTCAATATCGCCCCGCGTGATAAGCAGCTGGCCCACGGTGTGCCCATACTCGCCGAAAAGCTTATCATACATAAACATCAGCTCGCATTGCCCCACGGTTGCCGCTGCCTGACGGCCCGGCGTATCGTCCGGTCGCTCGCGCAGGCCGAGCTTTCCAACGCCCACGCCGATTGCTCCGCTTGTCACCAGCACAACCTCCATCCCGGAGTTGAGCAGGTCGGACAGCACACTGACGAGCTTTGCCATTCGGCGGATGTTTGTTTTGCCCGTCTCATAGGTCAGCGTAGAAGTGCCGACCTTCACGACGATGCGCTTCGCTTGCTTTAATATAGGCATATTCCGTCCCCTATTCCCTGATGCCGGTTTCAACCGGCAATTGATGAGTATATCACATTGAATTGCCTTCCTATGCCGCCAAATTGGCATTGCCGCTCTGCGGAAGGCATTTTCCCAATGTTTTCATGTTCTCCGAAGCTCGAGATTCGTGAGGTTATTATACCAATATGTACAAATACTCTTTTTGAAAATGGCGCTGCCGCATCGCGGCAGGAGGCGTTTTGCGCCGACAGACATTTTTCCAATGCTTCAAACAAAATGTTTGAAGCTATTATAACACAGCTCCCTGCAATCCACAAGCAAAACGGGAGCACAGAAACCGGATCGATTTTTGAATATTCTCTTTTTTAAAAAGAAATGCAGCAAAAACATTTCAAGAAATCCGCATTCCCGCTTGACTTTTTCACACCAGTAGAGTATATTAATATTAACGTATGAATAGTTGTTCATATGTTTATATTATGCAATACAATACTTTATTTGATTCGTTTGATTAGAAGGAGGCTAGCCAAATGGAGCCCAAACAATCCGCTTTATCCACACCGTCGGAAATGCCGGAATACTGCTGCGCCGAGCTGGAAACACATGAGGATCTTATCGCCTGCACGCGTGTGCAAATGCCGGACGAAGAAGTCCTTTACGATGTAGCCGAGCTTTTTAAAGTGTTTGGGGACAGCACGCGCATCCGTATTCTTAGTGCCCTGCTCGATCATGAGCTGTGCGTATGCGACCTGGCAGAGCTGCTGGGCATGGGGCAAAGCGCCATTTCCCATCAGCTACGCATTCTGCGCACCGCCGGCTTGGTTCGCCCCAGGCGCGATGGCAAAACAATGTATTACGCGCTGGATGACGAGCACGTCCATTCTATCTTTGCCGCGGGGCTACAGCACATTTTACACAAGAGAGGAGCGATCTCCTTATGACAAACCGCAGGCAGTATAAACTGAATAACCTGGATTGCGCAAGCTGTGCATCCAAAATTGAAGAACGGCTCTCTGCGATCGACACTTTTTCTGAAGTGAGCGTAAACTTTCCAACCGCTACCCTGACCTTGAAAGCAAAGGGAGAGCCCCGCGAATTAGTAGACCGGATCAACCTGGAAATCAGCCGTGTGGAGCCGGGTTGTGTAGCAGTTGAGCTTTCCGGCGATCGAGCCGGATCCCATTCGGAACAGGGCCGGAGTCATACGCACAGCGAGGCTGAGGGAAAGTGGCAGATCGGCACTGTGATCGCCTCAGCCATATGCTTCGTGACAGCCTATCTCTGCCGGGAAATTCCTGCCGCTCCAGCCATCCTTTCTCCCATTCTTTTCATATCGAGCATTTTGCTCGCCGGCTGGCCGGTCTTTGCAGCCGCCGTCAAGAGCCTACGCCATATCAGCTTAGATGAGCATTTGCTTGTTACCATTGCCGTTGTCGCCGCCTCTTTTATGGGCGATTTTGCGGAAGCTGCCGCCGTTACCCTCTTTTTTGGCGTGGAGAATGTTTGAGCACTATGCAGTCGGCCGCTCCCGCAAATCAATCGCCGCGTTATCTGAAATCCGGCCGGATACCGCCAATCTTTTGCTGCCGGACGGCGCCACGCAGCAAGTTTCCGCGCAAGAGGTGGAAGTAGGCGCAACACTGCAAATTTTGCCCTTTGAGCGCATCCCGCTCGATGGCGTGGTGCTTTCCGGCGAAAGCACGGTGGACGCCTCCGCCATTACTGGCGAAAGCGCCCCGCAAAATGCCGGGCCGGAATCTGAATTGCTCAGCGGCATGATTAACGGCCCAGGAACCCTAACGATGCGGGTCGTTAACTCCTATGCACAGTCCGCCGCTTCCCGGATCATTGATATGGTAGAAAATGCCGCCCAGCGCAAAGCGCCAGCGGAACGGCTTGTCACGAAATTTGCAAAGATCTACACGCCTGCCGTTGTAATATTGGCAGCTCTGCTCGCCATCGTCCCCCCTCTGCTCGGCGGCGATTGGAAGGAATGGGCGCATAACGCGCTTGTGTTCCTCGTAGCCTCCTGCCCGTGCGCGTTTGTGTTAAGCGTTCCGCTGGGTTTCTTTGCAGGGGTTGGCGCCGCCTCTAAACGTGGCATTCTCGTCAAAGGCGGCTGTTATATCGAAACTCTCGAAAAGCCAGGAGCCGTTGTATTTGATAAAACCGGCACTCTCACCACCGATCAATTTACCGTCACCCATATCGCCGCGGTAAACGGTGTTTCCGAGCAAGCGGTTTTAGAGGCGGCGGCGCTCGCTGAATGCCGCTCCAAACACCCGATAGCCCGATCGATCTCCGAGGCTTTTGGAGAAATCGAGGAATCCCGGATCAGCAATTTTTCAGAAACGCCGGGCGGTGGCACCCGTGTGATCGCGGATGGAGAAGAAATCCTCTGCGGTGCAAAACGGCTCATGCAGGAGCATGGAGTGGATATCTCCGCTCTGCCAAACGAGATGGTGTATGTTGCTCGCGGAGGGCAGCTTTTGGGAGCCGTTTCTGTTTCCGGCAAACTGCGGGAGGATTCCGCCCTTGCGGTAAAGCAGTTGCGTGCGCTGGGTGTCAGCCGGATTGTTATGCTCACAGGCGACCATGAGGAAGCGGCCAGAGAAGCGGCAGCAGCGTGCGGGATTACCGAATACCACGCCGGCCTTCTGCCGGAGGAAAAGTTGGAGATCCTGGAACAGATCAAACGGGAAAACGGCGTGACCGCCTTTGTCGGCGATGGCATCAATGACGCCCCCGTGCTTGCCGCCGCGGATGTCGGCGTTGCAATGGGGCTCGGCACAGATGCGGCTATCGAAGCGGGCGACGTTGTTTTAACGAATAATCAGCCCTCTAAGCTGCCACAGGCAATCGTCCTCTTCCGCCGCTGCATGCGGATCATTCGGTTTAATATCACGTTTGCGCTCCTCGTAAAAGGTATTGTGCTCTTGCTTGGCGCGCTGAGCCTTGCAGGTATGTGGGCGGCTGTATTTGCCGATGTAGGCGTTACGATCCTCGCCGTACTGAACTCCGCCAGGATTCTCAGCAAAAGAACTTAATATGGCGCCATAAAACTGGCGCGCTGCAAAGCAGGTATGTCCACCATTTGCAGCGCGCCCTTATTTTGCCCCCAAAACTGGTCGAATTGGATTTATTCCACTCGAAACTTGCCTTCTCCCGGGAAGCATGCTAAAATAATCCATGCCAAAACGAATGCGAAGCGGCCTGTTAAACACCCGGATTTTACTCAGACAACAAGCGAGGTGGCAGCGTGCTTACCCTTTACCTTTCTCTCATTGACACACAGGAGGAGCGTGATAAATTTGAACGTCTCTTCCACCAATATGAACGCTGCCTGAAATATACGGCGCAGAATATTCTGTTTGACGAGCACCTTGCGGAGGATGCCGTGCAGGAAACATTTATCCGTATCATCAGCTGCCTGGATAAAATTGACGAGTCAGACGAGCACAAAACGATCGCATTTTTGATAACGGTCATTAAAAATATTTCCTACGATATGAAGCGCAAGCGCAACAAAACCCAGGAGGAATCGTCTTTAGAAGAGATGATGGAATTGGATTCCGACCCAGAGGATGAGGAGAATCGTCCGGACGTGCTGCTATTGCGCCGGGAGCAGGAGGAAACGATTTTGCAAGTGATCCGCTGCCTGCCTCCCGATTACCGCTACGCGCTTACTTTAAAATATGCCCATGGCTGCAACACCGCCCAACTGGCGGCCCTGCTCAATTGCTCGGAGAAGCTCGCGCGCGTCAAGCTTTCCCGCGCACGCAAAAGCCTGATGACCCGGATGGAACAGGTGTTGGCAAAGTCTGATCAGTAGGTTCACAGTTCTTTGATCTCCGCCCCTTTGTAATAATGCTGAACGATCTCCTCCCAGGAGCTGCCCTGTCGGGCCATATAATCCGCGCCATACTGGCTCATCCCCACGCAGTGGCCATAGCCTCTGACGTGGAAGGTGAACCGGTCATTTTTATATTCCAAGGTAAAACATGCACTGCGCAGGCCAAAGGCCTCACGCACCTGCTGCCCGGTCACCTTTTGCCCGCCGATGGTGATGGCCGTAACCGTCCCCGCCTTGGAAGTTTCCGGGCTTGCAAACCATTTGGATGCGTCATCCTCCAGAGAAACCTCGCCCAGCTTTTTGGCCATTGTGCTAAATTGATCCTTTGTGAGAGAAAGTGTGGAAGCATAGTCCGGTGAAAGCCGGTCTCCTGTGCTCTGCACAGATTGGAGATACGGCAGATCCTTCCCCCAAACCACCTGCGCGCTCTCCGTCTGCCCGCTGCATATGGCATGGAAAGCAGCGACAATTGGCTCTCCATCGTATACGATCGCCTTGCCGACGACTGCCTCGCAGGCCTCACTGATTTTTTTATAATAGGTGTCGAACTTGTCGCCCCATTTTTCCCGGCTCTCCTCCTTGCTGATAAAGCCCTGGTGCTGTGAGCTATCGTCGTTGAGATAGGCGCCGGAAAGCGCGTCGTCCGGCTTTTTCAGCTGCTCGTTGCGGCTGCGCAGCGCAAAGGTGTAGCAGGCAGCCGCCTGCGCTTTGAGCGCTTCCGTATGGTAGGTTGGCGGCATTTCCGCACTGACTGCTCCGATCACATATTCCAAGTCGCTCATTGTCTCCACTCGGTTGCTGGAAGCGCGTAGCACCTTCATCGTCCCCGATTCCCCCGCCTGCCCCTTCTGCCCTTCTCCGGCGGAATCTCCAGGAGAGAGGCTGTCCGGAATTTGAGCGGCGTTCTCCCCCATCGCCAGCAGTGGCGTAACCACCATAATCAGCAGCAGTACCATACACAAAACTCCATATCTGCGCATTTTATTCATCCTTTCCCAATCGCAGGGGCGGCGTGTGGAGGTTGCTCCACGCCAGCCCACCTATGCAGGCTCCCATTGAAAACCTTGACTTTACCCTGTCAGCGTTATACAATATTATGAACGATTATATTTTTTAGAGCGGTGATGCCAATGGCAAACTATATCTCCCCCCTTTCCAACGATTCTCTTTCCAATTTATGCAAGGAGCTTGGCAAAAATAACTCCATCAACCCTGCCGACTTCGAGCGTTATTCCGTCAAGCGCGGCCTGCGCAACCAAGATGGCACAGGCGTTATGGCAGGGCTCACCCGTATCTGCAACGTGCAGGGCTATTATGTCAGCGACGGAGAGCGCGTACCGGTGCCCGGCCGCCTGATTTACCGCGGGATAGATCTGCTCGATCTGGTGCATGGCTGCGAAGCGGAGGACCGCTTCGGCTATGAAGAGGTTGCCTGGCTGCTCCTGTTCGGCACGCTGCCCACGCAGGCGCAACTCACAGCCTTTACGCAGACCTTGGCCCAGTGCCGCGAGCTCCCGGAAGATTTTATTGAGGATATGATTATGAAGGCGCCCTCGCCGGATATCATGAATAAGCTGGCGCGCTGCGTGCTGGCCCTCTATTCCTATGACGAGCAGCCGGATGATATCTCCATTGAAAATGTTTTGCGGCAATCCATCCAGCTCGTTGCCCAGCTTCCAACCATTATGAGCTATGCCTATCAGGTCAAACGCCGGCATTATTATCATAAGAGCATGTACATCCATCCGATCCGAAAGGAACATACCACCGCTCAATTTATCCTCAACTCCATCCGTTCTGACCGGAAGTTTACCGATGAAGAGGCAAAGCTGCTGGATCTGTGCCTGATGCTGCATGCAGAACACGGCGGCGGCAACAATTCCACCTTTTCCACTCGGGTGCTCACCTCCAGCGGAACAGATACTTATTCCGCCATCGCCGCAGGCATCGGCTCCCTCAAAGGCCCCCGCCATGGTGGCGCCAACATCAAGGTAACCCAAATGTTGGACTGCATGGAGCAAGAGATATCCGACCTGACGGATGAGGGTCAGGTGGCCGATTTTCTCAAGCGAATCATTCATAAGCAGGCTGGAGACCACAGCGGCCTGATTTACGGCATGGGGCACGCTGTCTATACGCTCTCTGATCCGCGCGCCGTGCTGCTTAAGGAACAGGCTCGTAAATTTGCATCCGGCACAGAGTTTGAGGAAAAGTTCCGTTCCATCGAGCTGGTTGAGCGATTAACGCCTGAAATTTTTGCCCGTGAGAAAGGGAACAAAAAGCGTGTGTGCGCCAATGTGGACCTGTATTCCGGCTTGGTATACCGGATGCTCGGCATCCCTGTGGATCTCTTCACACCCCTATTTGCCGTTGCCCGCATGGCCGGCTGGGCTGCACACCGGATGGAAGAGCTCATCAGCGGCGGCCGGATCATTCGCCCGGCCTACAAAAGCGTTTCTCTCCCCGGTGTCTACACCCCAATCACACAGCGCACGGAGGCACAGCCGCACTCTTCGGTTTATGTTCCCACAGAAGAGCGGATCTAACGGCCTGAGCCGGGCAACCGGCTGGCCCAGTTATGGATCGGGCAAACAAACCTGAACGCAAACCTTATAACACATATCCCATTTGCGCGGAACCATATGACAATGGCTTGTTCCGCATCAAAAAGCAGGAGTGATTGATTTATGAAGCTCAAGCTCAAAGGGCGTTTCGAATCTATCCCAATGATGGCCGTTCTATGTATTTTCGCCGCGGGGCTGGTGGCCGTTTTGCCGCTGCGCACCTATCAGCTGATGCGTCTAATCGAGCCGGAAACCGGCTTTTATACCGGTCATAGCGCCACGATCCCCACGCTGTATATTCTGCTCGCCGTATGCACGGTTGTGCTGGTGGTAATCTCCTATTTGAGCGGAGATGTACCTGTGCGGCTGTGGAAACGGAAAAATATCGGCCTTGGCACCGTATCGCTTCTCTTCGCTGTTTCGCTGGTGGTGGATGCCATTTCTCAAACCGAAAACTTCCTGAATATTCTCTCGGAGCGCAACGCGCTTGTGATACAGCAAAACACGAGCCTATTCCTTTACCTCATCAAAACCGGCGGCTTTGCCTTGATTTTTGAAGTGCTGTTTGCAGTGCTTAGCTGTGTGTTTTTTCTCTTTTTCGGCTATCACTATATTACAGGCAAGCTGGACTATTCCCAATTCAAATTGCTTGCTGTTGCGCCGCTGTGTTGGATTATGGCGCGCATGATCTTCCGTTTCTCCCGCACGATTAATTTTAAAAATATTTCCGATCTCCTGTTAGAACTATTCATGCTCGCAGCAATGCTTCTATTCTTCCTGAATTTTGCACGGATCTGCGCACATGTAGATGACCGCGGCGCAATGTGGAGCCTGTATGGCTATGGATTACCGGCCGCCTTGTTTGGCTTCGCTTGCTCCGTACCGCGCCTGGTGATGGTTGTCATCGGCCGTTCTTCTCAGCTTGCCGCGCAGTCTCCCTTTGAGCTGTGCGATCTGATGGCATCGCTGCTGATTTTGTTTGTCCTGATCCAGGGAGCCTTTGCAATGCGAAAAATTGACGTTGGAGATGTCGCCTAACAAACATAACCTCTGGGGCGGGCAAAAGCCCGCCTTTCTTTTATTTTGAATTCTTCTTGCAAAGCGGGGAATTGTTTTGTTTTTAGAAAATATGGCGACTGCCGCGCAGCAGGTGCTTATTTTGTATATCATGATCGCCGTCGGTTTTTTTGCAGATAAAACCGGGCTTTATAAAGAAAAGGCCGCTCGGATGACGAACGACCTCCTTTTTTATATCGTTACACCTGCCATCATCACACAATCCTTCCTCTCCATGGAGCTGACGGCGGAAAACGCCACCGCGCTGCTGGTCTCCACCGTTTGCGGGTTTGCCATGCATGGCGCTGCGATCTTGATCTCCCTTCCCTTTTTTCGCGGGGGGAACCGTGAGGAAAACGCCATTTACCGCTACGCGAGCGTTTATGGGAACGTCGGCTATATGGCGCTGCCCATGGCGCAGGCGCTGCTCGGCGCGCCCGGTGTGTTTTATTGCTCTGCCTGCCTGATCCCCTTCAACGTTGTCTGCTTTACGCACGGTGTAGCCGTGATGTCCGGCGGGAGGCATTTCAATTGGAAAAAGCTTTTATTCAACCCGGGCACGATCTCCGTTGCTATCGGCCTTCCGCTTTACCTGCTGGAGGTAAAGCTGCCCGTTGTCCTCGCGGATCCAATCTCCTTTATCGCCGGGCTAAACACGCCAATGGCGATGATCATGTTCGGCACCTATCTTGCCAACACGGATTTAAAAACGATGTTCCGGGAGAAAAAAATTTATTTGGCGGCTGCGCTCAAGCTGCTTGTGCTGCCTGCCCTCATGCTGCTGATTTTCCGCCTGTGCGGCGTCACCGGCGCGCTGCTGACCTCCTGCATCATTTCCGCGAGCGCGCCCACAGCAAATAACACCGTCATGTTCGCCGCCAAATACGGTCGTGATACCGGGCTTTCTTCCAAAGTGGTTGCCGTAATCACTTTCCTCTCCATTCTGACGATGCCCTTGATGATCGCTTTATCCCAAACCATATAACAGGCATACAAATCAATGAAAAGGGGAGCCACACGATGGAACAGCTTCCAAAAATAAAAACGATTTTATCCTGCGCCGGCATTCCGATTTTTGGATGCTGCCCGTTTGAGCCGCTGCGCCCCCAGATTCTTGAATGCCGGGCAAAGGAGCGGTTGCCCGCGGATGCAAAATCCATATTCGTGGCTCTTTTCCCCTACGCAATGGAGGAAGCGGCCTATCAGGGCGGGAACTTATCCCGCTATGCCGCGGTGGGGGATTATCACGAAATCGTGCCGCAATACCTCAAACGAGCTGTATCGGCTCTAGAGCAGGCATTTCCCGAAGAAGCATTCGTGCCGTTTACCGATAATTCCCCAATTCCGGAGGTGCGCGCCGCCGCATTGGCCGGGCTTGGCCGCATCGGTCAAAACGGCCTTTTAATCCATGAACGCTACGGTTCATGGGTATTTATTGGGGAGATCGTTACAACGCTGCCAATCGACGCCCCGCCGCATCAAATCCGCCCCTGCATTGGCTGTGGGAGGTGTATCTCCGCCTGCCCCACCGGCGCATTGACCGGCAAGGGGCTGGATCGATCCAAATGCATGTCCGCTCTGACGCAACGAAAAGGCTCTCTCAGCGAACAGGAAGCCGCTCTGATCCGCCGCTCAGGCTGTGCATGGGGCTGTGATATCTGCCAGACCACTTGCCCGATGAACGCACAAGCGGCCATTCGGCCCCTGACGGAGTTCGCCCATACCTTTCATGCCTCAGCTGTCGAAAATGGCCCGCTCGAGGGCATGGCCTATGCGTGGCGCGGCAGGAAGGTGATTGAGCGAAATCTGAAACTACTCTCCGCTCCCCTGAATGGAAGGTCTCAATCCGAATCCTTAGCAGAAAGTGGGGATCCCAGATGAGCGCTTGCGCCCCGCTTTATGAGGCATTGATGCGGCACCGGCAAACAGAACAGGTCAGCCTCCATATGCCTGGGCACAAGGGCCGGGCGGGCTGCCTTGCCCCGTTGGGAAAGCTGCCCATATTCGATGTGACAGAGCTCCCCTCCACTGGTAGCCTTTTTGACGCGGAAGGCCCCACCCTGTTGGCAGAACAGGCGGCGGCAAAAGCCTTTGGCACGGCAGGCACGTTTTTTTCCGCAGGCGGATGCACGCTTTGTATCCAGGCTATGCTACGCCTTGCCGCTCCACTGGGGGGAACGGTCGTCATGGGCCGCACTGTTCACCGCAGCGCGGTTCATGCGATGGCACTGCTAGGCATTACGCCCATATGGGTTTGGCCCCGGCAAGACGCCGGGCCTGGCCTTGCCGGGAGAATCCAGGCGGACGATGTGGCAAAAGCGTTGCAAAAACACCCGGACGCAAAGGCTGTTTACCTCACTACGCCGGATTATTACGGCGTGATGAGCGACTTAAACGCCATTTGCGCCGCGGCACAACAATACAATGTGCCCGTGATTGTAGATAACGCGCACGGCGCGCATCTCTTCTTCCTCGACCGCAAACTCCATCCGCTTTCCCAAGGGGCTGCGATGTGCGCTGACTCTGCGCACAAAACACTGCCCGTGCTTACGGGCGGCGCTTATTTTCAGATTGGGAGCGGCCGCTATCTGCCCCAGGTGCGGGCTGCAATGGCACTGTTCGGTTCCACAAGCCCTTCCTTCCCCATCCTGCTTTCGCTCGACCTGTGCCGCGCGTGGCTGGAGGAAGAGGGGAAAGCAGCCTATGCCAAAACAGCAGCCCAGGCAAACGAACTCAACGCTTATGCCCAAACACTCGGCTTCCTTCCACCGGAAGGGCTGTGCGACCCGCTCCATCTCGTCTGGAATACCGCGCACGCGGGCGTCAGCGGGAAGCGGGCCGCCCTGCACCTGCGCAGTGCGGGGATCGAGGTGGAATATGCGGATGAGGCCTTCCTGATCCTGCTGCTCTCTCCCTTCAATACCGAGAAAGATTTTGCCCAACTGCGGGCGGCGCTGACAACGATGCCCGTGGGCGAGCCCTTTTCCCCCTCCTCTTTGCTGCCCGCCCCGCCGCCTATTGCTGCATCGCCCCGCGAAGCGCTCCTTTCTCCGAGGGTGCGGCTCCCGCTATGCATGGCGCAAGGCCGAATTGCCGCTCAAACCGCATGCCCATGCCCGCCCGCAATTCCGGCCATCATGCCAGGTGAACGCATCACCCCGGAATGCGCAGATCTGCTGGCGCAATCTGGTATTTTAGAGATTGAAGTTGTAAAATAGTGCGCGGTGCATTATAATGTAAGTGGGCTATTGGGCCACAGTTCAACCTAATCATTCACATCCCAGCGATTTCGTGAAAGGATGGCTTTATTATGAAATTGGTCGTTGCAATTGTCAATAATGATGACAGTCACGCCGTGCTCTCTGAGATTACCCGCGCGGAATTCAGCGCCACCAAGCTTTCCACATCCGGCGGCTTCCTGCGGGCGGGGAACGTCACGCTCCTGATCGGCGTGGAGGATGAGCGCGTTTCCGAGCTGATCGATCTCATCGGCCGCTTTAGCCGCAAGCGCACGCAGCTCGTCCAACCTGCCTCCACCTACATCAATGAGCCGCTCATGTCCGCCCCCGTCGAAATCACGGTCGGCGGTGCAACGGTTTTTGTGCTGGATGTGGCGCAGTTTTATAAGCTGTAAAGCAAGGGAGCGCTATGAAGTTTGGTTCTTTTCGCGCAAGCCCGCAGGCTTGCAAGCAGATTGCACAGCTTTTGGAGGCGGGCCGGTTCCCGCATGCCGTCCTTATTGAGGGCGGTTCAGCGCAGGAGCGCAAAACCCTGGTTCGTTTGATCGCGCAGGCGTTGGTATGCACTTCGTCCGACGAGCATCCATGCGGCAAATGCGCCGCCTGCCAAAAGGCTGCTGCCCAGGCGCACCCGGATATTTTCGAGGCGGAAGGCGGCGAAGCCGTCATGCCCGATCTTCTCGACTTTTTCCTGTACGGCTTCTATGATGATATCTTCCGCTACAAGGCGCTGCAGGGCCGCCGCAGGAACGCGGTGCTGAGCCGCCTGGCGCTTCAGGCCATGCTGTTCCTCCGCCTGCCCCTGCGGCGCGCCCTTCAGAAGAGCGCACGCTTTGACGCCCCCCTGCCCTTCCGAATGCTGCTGAAACAGGTGGACGGCATCGTTTCTCTGGGGCATCAGACTGGCGAAGGCTGGCTGCTCACGGGCGAGATCGTGGAGCTCATCGAATCGGGCTGCCCCAACATCATCTGTGCACAGCCGTTCGCATGCCTGCCGAACCATGTCACGGGCCGTGGCATGTTCGGCAAGATCCGCCGGCTCTACCCGCAGGCGAACATCGTCTCGATCGACTACGACCCCGGCGCGAGTGAGGCGAACCAGCTCAATCGCATCAAACTGATGATCGCCGCGGCGAAGAAGAACGCCGCAGCCGGACGCAGCAGTGTGTGAATTGCGCACGTTATAGGGATTTTTTAGAACAACGCGCCGTGTCCATATGCGCGCGCGTTAGTATGGGCACTTATGACAGCACCACGAGTTTCCTACGCGCACCTGCTGGTTCAGCCGAACCCGCGGCACGTGCGCAGCCTTGTCCGCTTCTTCGAGGAGGGGTGCTCCGCGCCGGGGACCGGGGGGTTCGGCGTGGAGATCGAACATCTGCCCGTGCACAACGCCGACGACACGGCGGTCACGTACGGTGAGCCGAACGGCGTGGAAGAACTGCTGCGCCGTCTGCGCCCGTACTACGACTCCGCGCAGGAGTACTGGCAGGACGATCATCTCGTCGGGCTCGCGCGTGAGGGAATCGCCATCTCGCTCGAACCGGGCGGGCAGATCGAGACGTCGATCGGCATTTTGCGCAAACCCAAGGATCTGCTCGAACTGCACGGGCAGTTCATGCGCGAAGCCACGCCGATCCTCGACGAACTCGATTTTCGCTTGGTGAACTACGGCTATCAGCCGAAGAGCTCGTACGCGGACATTCCACTCAACCCCAAACTGCGTTACGCCGCGATGAACGAGTACTTGGGGCGCATCGGGCAGTTCGGACCGTGCATGATGCGCGCATCCGCCTCCACGCAGGTGAGCATCGACTATACGAGCGAGCGCGACGCAATCGACAAGATGCGCCTCGGCACCGCGATCGGCCCGATCCTCGCATGGTTCTTCCGCAATACGCCGTATTTCGAAGGTGCGCCGAACCCGTGGCCGTTGTGCCGCCAGCGCATGTGGGATTACCTCGACGTGCAGCGCACCAACGTGACGCCGGGCCTGTACGACGAGCGGTTCAGCTGGGAGATT
>ENA-OQDT01000529-OQDT01000529.1-human-gut-metagenome-genome-assembly--contig:-NODE-529-length-24780-cov-4.609540_pt1 | contig 24780 bp, 18 predicted proteins | sample MGYA00242786_ERZ504617 | MGnify/ENA primary metagenome ERZ504617 (study PRJEB26092, sample SAMD00036337) | human gut metagenome | host: Homo sapiens | study: EMG produced TPA metagenomics assembly of...
ATTGTCAGAAAGCAAGTGGAAGGAGTGTTGACATGAGTTTAGTACCTTATGTCCTTGAACAGACCAGCCGCGGTGAGAGAACTTACGATATTTATTCCAGACTTCTGAAAGACCGCATTATCTTTCTTGGAGAAGAAGTAAATGACGTAAGTGCCAATCTGATCGTTGCACAGCTTTTGTTCCTGGAATCAGAAGATCCGGGAAAAGATATTCATCTGTATATCAACAGTCCAGGCGGTTCTGTAAGCGCAGGATGGGCGATTTATGATACGATGCATTATGTAAAATGTGATGTTTCTACGATCTGTATGGGTATGGCAGCCAGCATGGGCGCATTTCTGCTTGCAGGTGGCGCAAAAGGAAAACGTTTTGCACTCCCAAATGCAGAAATCATGATCCATCAGCCGTCAGGCGGAGCACAGGGTCAGGCATCTGACATTAAGATCGTAGCCGATAAGATTATCGATACCAGAAGAAAGCTGAATGAGCATCTGGCAGCAAATACCGGTCAGCCGCTCAGCGTGATTGAAGTGGATACAGAAAGAGATCATTATATGAGTGCCGCAGAGGCAAAGGCATATGGCCTGATCGATGATGTGATCAGCAATCACTAGATACGAAGGAAGGGGGTGTTGCCGTAATGCAACACCTCCTTTTTGAACGTTACGTATGGAAAAAGATAAGGAAAGATTAGTTGGAGGTTTGAGATGGCAGGAAAAATAGGAGAACAGAAAGTCAGATGTTCTTTTTGTAATAAATCAGAAGATCAGGTCCGCAAATTGATCGCCGGACCGGATGGTGTTTATATCTGTGATGAGTGTATTGAAATCTGTGATGAGATTCTGGAAGAAGAACTGGAGGACGATTTCGGTATGGCGGCAGATGAAGAGATCAATCTGCTGAAACCGGAAGAGATCAAAGCATTTCTGGATGATTATGTAATTGGACAGGACGAGGCAAAAAAAGCACTTTCAGTTGCCGTGTATAATCATTACAAACGTATACTGGCGGGAAAAGATCTGGATGTAGAGCTGCAGAAAAGTAATATTCTGATGCTGGGACCGACAGGATCAGGAAAAACACTTCTGGCACAGACGCTTGCAAAACTTCTGAATGTTCCGTTTGCGATCGCAGATGCCACTGCGCTCACAGAAGCCGGTTATGTAGGAGAAGATGTGGAAAATATTCTGCTGAAGATCATTCAGGCAGCAGATTATGACATCAAAAAGGCAGAACACGGAATTATTTATATAGATGAAATTGATAAAATTACAAGAAAATCCGAAAATGCCTCCATTACCCGTGATGTTTCCGGGGAAGGTGTGCAGCAGGCTCTTCTGAAGATCCTGGAAGGAACCGTTGCCTCCGTTCCACCGCAGGGTGGCAGAAAACATCCGCATCAGGAACTGCTTCAGATTGATACAACCAACATTCTGTTTATCTGCGGCGGTGCTTTTGAAGGTCTGGAGAAGATCATAGAAAACCGCACTGACACCAAGGCGATCGGATTTAATTCTGCTTTGCAGGAAAAGAAGACAGAAGATGTCGGACAGGTATTAAAACAGGTACTGCCACAGGATTTCATCAAATTTGGCATGATACCGGAGCTGATGGGACGTGTGCCGGTGATCGTATCCTTAAATCCGCTGGATCGTGATACTCTGATCCGTATTTTGCAGGAGCCGAAAAACTCTATCGTAAAACAGTACAAAAAACCTGTTTGAGCTGGATGGAGTCGATCTTGCATTTGATGATGGTGCGATCGAAGCAATTGCAGATAAGACACTGGAGCGAAAAACAGGTGCCAGAGGTCTGCGAGCGATCATGGAGCAGGCGATGATGGACCTGATGTACCGGATCCCATCGGATGATACCATTGATTCCTGCGGAGTGACCAAAGAAGTGATCGAAGGAACCGGAGAACCGATTCTGACACATAGAGAAAAGGTACCTGCTAAGACACGCAGCAGACGCTTTACAAACGGAGTTGAGGAAACAGCGTAATGAATGAAGTGATCAAACATATTCCGGCGGTTGCGCTTCGCGGGATGACCATCCTGCCGGCGATGATTGTACATTTTGATGTAAGCCGGGATAAATCGATAAAGGCGATTGAGCAGGCTATGGCAGCAGATCAGAAATTGTTTGTCGTGACGCAGAAAGATCCGGAGGTTTCGGATCCTGGCAGGGATGATCTGTATCGCATCGGTACGGTCGCAGAGATCAAGCAACTTGTGAAGCTGCCTGAAAATATTATACGAGTACTGGTAGAAGGCCTGGAGAGAGCAGAAATTCTGGAGATAGAAGAACCAGCCGGTTACATGGATGTGGAGCTTGCTACATTTCCGGAAGCAAAAGATATGGCTTATCCCGGAAAAGAAGACGAGATTGGACAGCAGGCGATGATCCGGAATCTGAAAGAACTGTTTCAGAAATATGCACAGACAAACGGAAAGCTCAGTCGGGAACTGCTGCATCAGATACTGGAGATTGAAGATCTGGAACATCTGACGGATCAGATTGCAATCCATATTCCGCTGTATTATGAAGAAAAACAGAAAATTCTGGAAGCGGTATTTTTATATGACCGTTATGAAGAAATCTGTGTTATTCTGGCAAATGAAGAAAATATTATGCGCATTAAAGCGCAGCTTCAGGAAAAAGTTAAAGCACGCATCGATAAAAACCAGAAAGAATATATTTTAAGAGAACAACTAAAACTCATAAGAGAAGAACTGGGTGATGACAGTACCATGGATGATGCAGAGCACTTTTCCCAGGAAGTGGAAAATCTGACTGCCAGTGAAGAAGTAAAAGAGAAAATACGAAAAGAAATCAAACGATTTTCCAATTCTGCAGGCAATAGTTCAGAAGCAGGTGTGATCCGTGGTTATATCGAAACGTTGCTGGAGATGCCGTGGGATAAGATGTCGAAGGACAACGAAGATATTTCAGCAGCAAGAAAGCAGTTGGAGCAGGATCACTACGGACTTCAGAAGGTCAAGGAACGCGTGCTGGAATTTCTGGCAGTACGCACACTGACAAAGAAAGGGGACAGTCCGATCCTCTGTCTGGTGGGACCGCCTGGAACCGGAAAAACATCCATTGCCCGGTCGATTGCAGAAGCACTCAATAAAAAATATGTCCGTATCTGTCTTGGCGGTGTACGTGATGAAGCAGAAATCCGTGGACACAGAAGGACATATGTCGGTGCAATGCCGGGACGTATTGTGAATGGGCTGAAGATGGCGGGAGTCAAAAATCCACTGATGCTGCTTGATGAAGTAGACAAAGTGAGCAGCGATTATAAAGGCGATACTTCTTCCGCACTTCTGGAGGTTCTTGATCCGGAGCAGAATGTAAGATTCCGTGATCATTATCTCGAGGTACCGGTGGATCTGTCGGAAGTGCTGTTTATTGCAACAGCGAACGATGTGCAGGGAATCCCGCGGCCGCTTCTGGATCGTATGGAACTGATCGAGATTTCCAGCTATACAGAAAATGAGAAACTGCATATCGCAAAGGAGCATCTGCTCGGAAAACAGATCAGAAAGCATGGACTGGATGCATATGCTTTTACGATGTCCGATGGTGCTTTGAAAAAAATGATTTCCGGATATACAAGAGAAGCCGGTGTGCGCTCTCTGGAGCGCAGGATCGGTGAAGTATGCAGAAAAGCAGCCAGGGAGATTCTGGAGGACCAGAAAAAGACCGTGCGGATCACGGAAAGCAACCTGGCACGTTATCTTGGAAAAGAACGCTATCGCGTGGAAAAAGCCAATGAAAAAGATGAGGCAGGCATTGTACGCGGACTTGCATGGACAAGTGTCGGCGGTGTAACACTTCAGGTGGAAGTGAACTGTATGCCTGGAAAAGGAACCTTCAAGCTCACCGGTCAGATTGGTGATGTGATGAAAGAGTCTGCACAGACAGCGATCAGCTATATCCGTTCCATTGGCGAAGCGTGGAAGATAGAAAAGGATTTCTTCCAGGAGCATGATATACATATCCACATTCCGGAAGGAGCAGTTCCCAAGGACGGACCTTCGGCTGGAATTACGATGGCAACAGCGATTTTATCTGCGGTTACGGAAATTCCGGTGCATGCGGATGTTGCCATGACAGGTGAGATTACCCTGCGGGGAAGAGTGCTGCCGATCGGTGGACTGAAAGAGAAGCTGCTGGCAGCGAAAAATGCCGGTATGCGTATGGTACTGCTGCCGGAGAAAAACCGTGCGGATGTGCAGGAGATTTCAGGTGAGATCCGAAAGGGTCTGGATATCCGCTTTATGGAAAAAATGGATGAGGTATTAAAGCTGGCATTTTGCAGCCGGAAATAAAGTCAAAAGAAAACAGGAGGAAGCGAGATGATCGTAAAGAATGCAGAGTTGGAAACCGTCTGCGGAATCACCAGCAAACTGCCGGAAAATGAAAAGACAGAAGTAGCATTTGCAGGGAAATCCAATGTAGGAAAATCGTCTCTGATCAATGGACTGATGAACCGAAAATCCCTTGCACGTACCAGTTCTGCACCGGGAAAGACACAGACCATCAATTTCTATGCAGTGACCGGACGCAGAGAGACCAGAAAAGAAGCACAGGGTATGGTATCTGCTGATGAAAAAGTATATCTGGTGGATCTGCCGGGATATGGTTATGCAAAAGTTTCCCAGAATGAAAAGCAGAAATGGGGAAAGATGATCGAAGATTATCTGCATAAATCAAGGCAGTTGCGGGCAGTATTTCTTCTGATCGATATCCGTCATGATCCGTCTGCAAACGACAGGCAGATGTATGACTGGATTCTGCACAATGGTTTCTTACCGATCATTATCGCAACCAAACTGGATAAGATTAAAAGAAGCCAGGTTCAGAAACAGGTGAAAGCCATCAAACAGGGATTGCAGGTGGAAAAAGGAACACTGGTGATTCCATTTTCAGCAGAGACAAAGCAGGGAAGAGAAGAAATCTGGAGTGTGATCGAAGAATTTCTGATATGTGAATAAGATACAAAAACCTCTTGCAGAATATCCGCTATAAAACACGGATTTCTGTGAGAGGTTTTTGACAATGTGCTGTTTTAATCGCGTAAGAGACTGCGTACCATATCTGCGGTAAAGACAACTTTGGAAACATGGCTGACTTCGATCTGATACAGGGCGTTTGCTGCGAGATGTTCGGCTGCCTGTTCCAGATCACGGATTCCGGAGGTGTTGGAGAACAGTTCGATGACAGCATCTAATGCTTCTTCGGTCATCGTGCATTCACTTTCTTTCAGGCTCATACGTTTGAGGATCTTCGGAAGTGCAAACCTGGAGAAGATGATCTTTTTCTCATCCGGTGTGTAATCCGGGATGTCGATCACTGCAAAACGTGACATCAGAGGTGCACTGATCTGCTCTTTGTTGTTGGCTGTAGCGATCGGGTAAACGCCGGTGGTCGGAATCATACATTCCATGTAGTTGTCCGTAAAGCCAAGATTATCAAGCAGTGTCAGGAGCACATCTGCCGGATTTCCGTTTCCTTTGCCGGAGGCAGCTTTATCCAGCTCATTGATGATAAAGACCAGATTGGATTCTCCGGATACTGAGAAAGCTTCCATAATAATACCTGGTTTTGCGTTGGCATAGACACGGGAGCTTCCGGTAAGCTGTTCCGGATCGTTGATGGAACTCATGTCGAGCGTCGTCCACGGCAGGCGCAGGATACGTGCTACAGCGTAGGCAATCTGAGATTTACCGGTTCCGGCAGGACCGACTAAGAGCAGACCATATGCCGGCAGTGTGTGTGTACGGTTGATCTGGATGATCGTCTCCATGATACGCTGTTTGACGCGCTCCATACCGTAAAGTTCCTCATCGAGGATGCGGCGTGCGGCAACCGGATCGATCGCTTCGAAATAATTGCTCTTCCATTGAATATTCATCATGATAGAGAGTGCACGCTGGGCATGGCGGCGTTCTTCCGGTGAAACCTCGTGGGAGCGTGCAACGGCGAGGTTGCGTCTTGCCCACAGACGGATGTTGTCCGGGAGCGTGCGGCCGGCACAGGTCATAAAGTCTGTGATGCTCTGAAGGCTGGTCAGTTTCATCTCATCGCCGACTTCTTCCAGATCTTCGTCCTCACATTCTTCCAGCGGGGCATTGCTTGCGAGCAGACGCTCGATCATAAACTGCAGGAAACCATCCTCTGCGGAAAGCTTGGTGCCGCCACCAAAAGCAGTCTCACGGATACGGTAGACCATGTAGCCATCCGCGCGGTTTTCGCCGGATAAACGGACCGGGATGTGGTTTTCACCGAGCCAGCGCAGCAGGCTTACAAAACGGGAATCCACTTTTTTGATATCGGCTGTGATGGCAGAACCATCATCTTCCTTAAATTCGAAAGCAGTACGTTTATTCTGATTGGTAAATGTTCCGCAGGAATGATGCTTCCAGTTTTTTTTTGCTGTTGCCAAGGACAAGAAGCGGCTTGTCTGCGGAAGAAAAATTTTCGTCGGAAGCAAACGTGGTATAAGTACATTCCGGAACAACATCCGGTTCCGGGGTATTATTAAAATCAAATACAGGCATAAAAAACTCCTTTCTTCATTCGCACCAGAAAGAAAAGCGAAATATTGCAAAATCTTCTGTGTGTCAAGTGTATCATGGATTGCTGGCCGGCTCAATACTATTTTCACATTTACACCCGGCAATCTCTTGACAAATCTGCCCGCCTCCGCTATGATTAACGAGAATAAAGGCGAGGAAGAAGAGGAGTACATGCACAGCTCTTTCAGAGAGGGTTTTTCGCAGGCTGAAAGGAAACCTAAGGATGCGTGGATGGAAGGTAGCTTTGGAGCCGGAGAGCTGAACAGTAGGCTTTCACGTAACCCCACGTTAAAGGGAAATGAGGCATGCATAAACAAAATAAGATGATTGTGATGCAATGAGTAAAGAAAAGCAGTCGCTACATTGCGATGCATGCGAAAAAGGTGGTACCGCGTAAATTACGCCCTTTGCATGATCTCTTTAAGAGATGATGCAAGGGGTTTTTCATTTCATAGGAAATTGCGTCCTGTGAAATTAAAAACGCTCCGCGAGCGAGATTTTTTCTTATAATAAAACAACAGCAGGAGGACAACATGAGCAAAGAATTGGCAAAGACTTATGATCCAAAGGGAATCGAGGATCGTATCTATCAGAACTGGCTGGATAAAAAGTATTTTCATGCGGAAGTTGACCGCAGCAAGAAACCGTTTACGATCGTTATGCCGCCGCCAAACGTAACCGGTCAGCTGCATATGGGACACGCACTTGACAACACGATGCAGGATATCCTGATCCGTTACAAGAGAATGCAGGGCTACAATGCACTCTGGCAGCCGGGAACCGACCACGCGGCGATCGCTACGGAAGTAAAGGTTATTCAGAAACTCAAAGAGCAGGGCATTGATAAAAACGATATCGGACGCGAGGAATTCTTAAAACACGCTTGGGAGTGGAAAGAGGAATACGGCGGACGTATCGTAAACCAGTTGAAAAAACTGGGTTCTTCTGCTGACTGGGACAGAGAACGTTTCACAATGGACGAAGGATGCTCCAAAGCAGTCGAAGAAGTTTTCGTGAAATTGTATAATAAGGGATATATTTACAAAGGTTCCAGAATCATCAACTGGTGTCCGGTATGTAAAACTTCCATTTCAGATGCAGAGGTAGAACATGTCGATCAGGACGGATTTTTCTGGCATATCAATTATCCGATCGTTGGAGAAGAAGGACGTTTTGTGGAGATCGCAACCACCCGTCCGGAGACGCTGCTCGGAGATACCGCCGTTGCAGTCAATCCGGAAGATGAAAGATATCAGGATCTGATCGGCAAGATGCTGAAGCTGCCGCTGACCGACCGTGAGATTCCGGTGATCGCAGATTCTTATGTAGATAAAGAGTTCGGAACCGGATGCGTGAAGATCACACCGGCACATGACCCGAACGACTTTGAAGTCGGCAAGAGACACAATCTGCCGGAGATCAACATCATGAACGACGATGCGACCATCAACGAACTGGGCGGCAAATACGCAGGCATGGATCGTTATGAGGCAAGAAAAGCCATGGTAGCAGACCTGGATGCACTGGGACTTCTGGTAAAAGTTGTTCCGCATACACACAGCGTCGGCACACACGACCGCTGTAAGACAACCGTTGAGCCGATGATCAAACCGCAGTGGTTTGTAAAGATGCAGGAGATGGCGAAACCGGCGATCGAAGCTCTGAAAAAGAACGAGCTGAATTTTGTACCGGATCGTTTTGACAAAATCTATCTGCACTGGCTGGAGAACATCCGTGACTGGTGTATTTCCAGACAGCTCTGGTGGGGACATCGTATCCCGGCATATTACTGTGACGAGTGCGGCGAAGTGGTCGTTGCAAAAGAAAATGCCGAAGGTCTGCCCGAAATGCGGATGCACACACTTTAAACAGGATGAAGATACACTGGATACCTGGTTCTCTTCCGCACTGTGGCCGTTCTCCACACTTGGCTGGCCGGATAAGACCGAAGATTTTGATTACTTCTATCCGACCGATGTGCTGGTAACCGGATATGACATCATTTTCTTCTGGGTGATCCGTATGGTATTTTCTGCGATCGAGCAGACCGGAAAAGTGCCGTTCCATCATGTACTGATCCATGGTCTGGTGCGTGATTCCCAGGGAAGAAAGATGAGTAAATCTTTAGGAAACGGTATTGATCCGCTGGAAATCATTGACCAGTACGGAGCAGATGCCCTGCGTCTGACACTGATCACCGGAAATGCTCCCGGAAATGACATGCGTTTCTACATGGAGCGTGTGGAGGCAAGCCGTAACTTCGCAAACAAGGTATGGAATGCATCCAGATTTATCATGATGAACCTTGAAAAAGCAGAAGTTCCGGGTGAAATGCCGAAAGATCAACTGACGGCAGCCGATAAATGGATCCTCTCCAAAGTCAATACACTGGCAAAAGAAGTAACCGAGAACATGGATAAATATGAACTGGGTATTGCTGTTCAGAAAGTGTATGATTTTATCTGGGAAGAATTCTGCGACTGGTACATTGAGATGGTAAAACCGCGTCTGTATAATGACGGGGATACCACAAAATCAGCAGCACTTTGGACACTGAAGACGGTTCTGGTAAATGCTCTGAAACTGCTGCATCCGTATATGCCGTTTATCACAGAAGAGATTTTCTGCACGCTGCAGTCTGAGGAAGAATCCATCATGATCTCCAGATGGCCGGAGTTCACAGAAGAGTGGCATTTTACAGAGGATGAGGCAGCCGTTGAGATGATCAAAGAGGCAGTCCGCGGCATCCGAAACGTGCGTACAGGCATGAACGTACCGCCAAGCAAGAAAGCAAAAGTATTTGTCGTATCCGAAAGCGAGAATGTGAGAAATACGTTCGAAAACGGAAAAGTATTCTTTGCAACCCTTGGAAGTGCAAGCGAAGTGACGGTTCAGGCAGACCGCAGCGGCATCGACGAAGATGCAGTATCTGCCGTGCTTCCGGAGGCAGTCATCTATATGCCGTTTGCAGAACTGGTTGACATCGACAAAGAGATCGAGCGGCTGAAAAAAGAAGAACAGCGTCTGACAAAAGAGCTGGCACGTGTCAACGGCATGCTGAGCAATGAGCGTTTCATGAGCAAGGCACCGGAGAGCAAAGTTGCAGAGGAACGTGCAAAATTAGAGAAATACAGCCAGATGATGGATCAGGTAAAAGAAAGACTGACTCATCTTCAGGCAAGATAGGAAACAGGATGCTTCCGGCATTCTTACTGTAAAAAAAGTGGTTCTGTACTGTGTGCGGGACCACTTTGCAGCATCAGGCAAAACAGGACACAGGAAGGGAAATGCTTATGTCGTTGCAGTTGATCTACGGCCCGTCAGGCAGTGGAAAATCTTATACACTTTATAAAAAAATCATAGAGCAGTCCATGCGGGAGCCACAGAGGGAGTTTATTGTGATCGTTCCGGAGCAGTTCACCATGCAGACGCAGCGTGAACTGGTGGAGCTGCATCCGCGCAAAGGAATCCAGAACATCGATGTGCAGAGTTTTCTGCGCCTTGCATGGAGAATTTTTGAAGAAGTCGGAGTGGACAGCCATACGGTTCTGGAAGATACCGGAAAGAATCTGCTTTTACGCCGCGTTGCATCCCGTCAGAAAGAAAATCTTACGGTTCTTGGAAGAAATTTCCGCAAGCCGGGATATATTTCACAGGTAAAATCGGTAATTTCGGAACTGAAACAGTATGATGTTTCGCTCGAAGAACTGGATGCACAGATTGAAAATGGAAAGAAAGATGCATTATACTATAAATTAAAAGATATAAGAAATCTGTACGAAGGGTTTGAACAGGAGCTGCAGGGCAAATACATCACTTCAGAGGAAATTCTCGAAGAACTCTGCAATGTGGTCAGAAAATCACGGATCTTAAAAGACTGCGTGATCGCACTGGATGGTTTTACCGGCTTTACTCCGATCCAGAAAAAACTGCTCCGGGAACTGATGCAGACGGCAGACAAGATCTATGTGACCATGACACTCGATGCCTGGGAAGATCCGATGAAAAAAGTTTCCATGCATAAACTTTCCTATCTGAGCAAAAAGACCATGCAGGGACTTGCACAGACGGCAAAAGAGAGCGGATGCAGGATGGAAACACCGGAAGTACTGGGAAAAGACGGTTGTGTCCGTTTTCGAGGTACACCGGCACTGGCATTTCTGGAAAGGCATGTATTCCGGCATGGCAGACAGAGCTTTGAAGCCGCATCAGTGGAAGAACTGGAGAGGCAGATTTCTCTGCATGGGGCAAAGGATGCAGCAGCAGAAGCGGAATTTGCGGCACGCACGATCTGGCATCTGGTACGCGATGAGAAGCTGCGCTACCGTGAAATAGCCGTGATTACCGGTGATATGGAGTCCTTTGGCGATCATATGAAAAAAGTACTTCAGGAAAAAGACATTCCCTGTTTTATTGACCGGACTCGGAAGATCATTCTCAATCCTATGGTAGAATTTCTGCGGGCAGCACTTCAGATCGCTGCGAAAAGTTTTCGTTATGAAAGTGTATTCCGCTATCTGAGAACGGGGCTTAGTCCGCTTTCAAAAGATGAGGTGGACAGGCTGGAAAATTATGTTCTGGCAAACGGGATCCAAAGCCGCAGACGCTGGGAAGCAGTCTGGTATGAGAAAAAAGAAAATCTGGAGACAGATCCATACGAAGAGCAGAAGAAAACAGAGGCAGAAGCCTGTCAGGAAATGAAAGAAAAAATCCTGCCGTCCCTGCTTGCGTTTGTCGATCAGGTAAAAGAAAAGGATGGGTGCGTAAGACAGAAAACAGAGGCACTGTATCATTTGATGCAGTCCTGTGACATAGAACAGAAAATGCAGGCATACAGGGAACGTTTTGAACAGGAAGAAGCTTATGACCTTGCGCGGGAGTACGAACAGATCTATGGGATTGTGATCGAATTGTTTGACAAACTGGTGGAACTTCTGGGGGATGAGCCGATGAGCCTTAAGGAGTATGCGGAAATCCTGGATGCCGGATTTGAGGAAGCAAAAGTCGGCATGATTCCGCCGACGATGGACTGCGTGCTGGTGGGTGATATCGAAAGAACGCGATTAAAAGATATTAAAGTATTGTTTTTCATGGGACTCAATGACGGCTGGGTGCCGAAAAAAGAAGAAAAGACCAATATTTTATCGGATATGGACAGGGAAGAACTGTCAGAGTATGGAATGGAACTGGCACCGACCGCGCGTGAAAACAGCTATATCCAGAAATTTTATCTTTATCTTAATCTTACAAAGCCTTCGCAAAAACTTTATCTCTCCTATGGAAGGATGGGACTGGATGGCAGGGCACTGCGGCCGTCCTATGTGATCGGAACCATCTGTCGGATGTTTCCGCAGCTCGTAGTACAGGCTGAGGATCTTGCCGAGAATCCCATCCGCGGCATAACTTCGGCAGAAAGCGGTCTTGGTTATCTGACAGAAGGACTGCAAAAAGCGGCAGAGGGGACTTTGGATAAAAGCACGCTGGGACTGCTGGCATGGTATGAGACGCAGGAGGATTACCGGAAAAAGGTAACGGAACTGATCGATGCGGCATTTCTGCATGGAAGTGCACAGGGAATGAGCCAGGGAACAGCAAAACGGCTTTATGGTCAGACGCTGGTCAACAGTGTGAGCCGGCTGGAACAGTTTTCCGCCTGCTCGTATGCACATTTTCTGCGTTACGGTCTTCGGGTATCTCCACGGGAACGGTTTGTATTCCAGCCGGTGGATATGGGAAATATTTTCCATAAGGTACTGGAGCATTATGCAAGGAAAGTAGAGCAGAGCGGCTACGACTGGTTTACGATCCCGCAGGGCGAACAGAAACGGCTGACGCAGGAGACGGTGGAGGAAGTTTCGGAGCAGTACGCATCGGCCCTGCTGCATTCCAGTGCAAGAAATGAGTACATGATAAAGAGGATGAAGCGGATCATGGAGCGTACCATATGGGCACTGACCAGTCAGGTGCGTGCCGGTAAATTTATTCCTTCGAATTTTGAAGTTCCATTCTTAAGCTCCACAGAACTTGAGTCGGTTAATCTGACACTTGCAGAACATGGTCATATGCGTCTGAAAGGAAGGATCGACCGGATTGATACCTGTGAGACGGAAGAAGAAATTTATGTGAAAGTCATTGATTACAAATCGGGAAACAAAGTCTTTGATCTGCAGGATTTTTATTATGGACTGCAGCTCCAGCTTGTGGTGTACTTAAATGCAGCCATGGAACTGGAACAACGGATCCATCCGCATAAAAAGGTTAAACCTGCGGGGATTTTTTATTATAACATGAAAGATCCGCTGCTGGATCAAAAAGAGGATGAAACACCGGAAGAAACCAGCCGGCGGATGTTAAAAGAACTGCGGCCGAACGGTCTGGTAAATGGGGAAGAAGCAATCGTAAAGGCGATGGATCTTAACCTGGAAAAATCTTCGGATGTGATCCCGGTATCCAGAAACAAGGATGGAAGCTACAGCCGTTATTCCTCTGTGGCATCCACGGAGCAGCTTCTGGCACTGTCCGGATATGTCCGGGAAAAAATGAAGCAGATCGGATGCGAGATCCTGGAGGGAAAAGCAAGTCTGGATCCTTATGAGAAGAATGGCAGGACAGCATGTGATTACTGTGATTTCAAAGATATCTGTGGCTTTGACCGGAAGATACCGGGGATAAATTACCGCAGGCTCAAAGATTTCAAACCGGAAGAAATCTGGAAAATGATGCAGGAGGATGAGTGATGGCAAATCAGTGGACAGAAGAACAAAAGCAGGTGATCTGGCTTAGAAACCGCAACATTCTGGTCTCTGCGGCAGCCGGTTCCGGAAAAACGGCGGTTCTTGTGGAGCGGATCCTGCAGAAGATTACAGATAAAGAACATCCGGTGGATATTGACCGGCTTCTGATCGTGACGTTTACAAGAGCGGCAGCAGCAGAGATGCGGGAACGTATCGGAACGGAAATCCAGAAACGCCTGATGGAGGATCCGGATAATGAAAATCTGCAGCGGCAGGAAACGCTGCTGTTCCATGCACAGATCACAACGATAGACAGCTTCTGCCAGTCTGTGCTGCGCAGCTATTTCCATCTGATCGATCTGGATCCGGCATTTTCTATTATGGATGAAGGGGAAGCAAAACTCCTTCGGCGCGACACCGCAGAGGAACTTCTGGAGGAGCAGTATGCGCAGGCATCCGGGGAATTCGAGTTGTTTGTGGAAAGCTTTGCATCCGGGAAAAATGATGAAAATCTGATCGGGATGATCTGGCAGGTCTATGAGTTTTCCAGAAGTCATCCGTGGCCGGAAGAATGGCTGGATAAATGTAAAGAGAATTATGAGATAAACAGTGCAGAAGAACTTACAAAGAGTGAATGGATGAAACAGTTGTGTGACCAGACTGCGCAGACGCTGGAGGATCTGATGCGGGTGAACGAAAGGGCACAGAAAATCGCACAGTCTCCGCGTGGACCATGGATGTATCTCGACGCACTTTTGCAGGATCAGGAAATCCTGGAAAATCTGGCAAAAAGAACCGATTACGTAAGCTATGCGGAAGCATTTTCAAAGATGGAAAAGTTTGCGGCACTTTCCAGAAAAAAGGATGAAGAAGTATCCGAAGAAAAGAAAGAGCAGGTAAAACTGCTGCGTGACCAGATCGAAAAAGGGAATCACGGCACTGAAGGAGCAGTATTTTTATCAGGGGCCGCAGGAAATGGTAGAGGAGATACAGAAAAGCCGCGTTCCATCAAAGATGCTGCTTACCCTTGCACAGGAATTTGGCAGACGCTTTGCCGAAAAGAAGCAGGAGCGGAATCTTCTTGATTTTTCGGATCTGGAGCATTTTGCACTGCAGATCCTTGTTCGAAAAGAAGATGGAAAAGAAGTTCCGACGGAAGCGGCACTATCCTTTGCAAATCAGTTTGAAGAGATTATGATCGATGAATATCAGGACAGCAATATGGTGCAGGAACTGATCCTGACCAGCATTTCCAGGTGCAGCATGGGACAGAACAACATGTTCATGGTCGGGGATGTAAAACAGAGCATCTACCGTTTCCGCCTTGCCTGCCCGGAACTGTTTATGGAAAAGTACGATACTTATAGCGAAGAAGCTTCCAAAAGCCAGAAAATCGAGCTGCACAAAAATTTCAGAAGCCGCAAAGAGGTGCTGGAAGATGTAAATTTTGTATTTCGCAAGATTATGCACAGGAATCTTGGAAATGTGGAATACGATGACAATGCAGCACTGTATGCGGGGATCGAATTTCCAAAACTGACCGTCAATGTGGAAAACCAGTATGACAAAGCACCGCAGTCACCGCTTGCAGGCAGTGAGATCCTGCTGCTGGATGCCGACACGCTGACCGATGAGACAGCCCGCGAAGCAGAAGCACGTATGATCGCCGGAAAGATCCGGCAGATCGTGGGACGTGAACTGATCTACGATAAAGAGGAAAAAACATACCGCAGGGCACAGTACCGTGATATTGTCATCCTGCTGCGTTCCATCAGCGGCTGGGCGGAGACATTTTTGTCTGTTCTTGGGGAAATGGGAATTCCGGCTTACACAGGAACAAGAAGCGGATATTTCTCGGCACTGGAAGTGCGCACGATTCTTTCGCTTTTACAGATTATGGACAATCCAAGGCAGGACATTGCTTTTGCGGCAGTCCTGGCATCTCCGGTCGGAGGTTTTACGACGGAACATCTGGCAGAGATAAGAAGTTTATATCGTGACTGCTCTTATTATGAGGCATGCAGGCTGTATGCAAAAGAAGGCAGTGATGGCATACTGGCACAGAAAATGACCGCTTTTCTGGAAATGCTGGAGCGTTTCCGCTCTTATGTGCCTTATACACCGATGCATGAACTGCTCTGGAAGATTTATGAGGAAACGGGGTATCTGCACTATGCATCTGCCATGCCTGCCGGTGGACAGCGCAGGGCAAATCTGGAGATGCTGGTGGAAAAAGCGGCGGCATATGAGAGCACCAGTTACCGTGGCCTGTTTCATTTTGTACGTTATGTGGAAAATCTTCAGAAATACGAAGTGGATTTTGGAGAAGCCAGTACGATCGGGGAAGAAGAGGACACCGTCCGGATCATGAGCATCCACAAAAGCAAGGGACTGGAATTTCCGGTGGTCTTTACGGCGGGACTGGGAAAGCAGTTTAACAGGCAGGATGCAAGAAGTACGATCGCCATTCATCAGAATTATGGTGTAGGCTGTGACTGTGTCGATCCGGTTTTGAGGTTCAAAACTCCGACACTTTTAAAACGTGCCATCCAGCAGATCCTGCTGCAGGAGAGTCTGGGAGAAGAACTGCGGGTTCTTTATGTGGCGATGACACGTGCCAAAGAAAAGCTTTATCTGAGCGGAAGCCTGAAAAAAGCAGAAGATACCCTGAAAAAATGGAGTGGAAAAGCAGGCGATGCAAGTCTGCCGTATCTGGAAGTACGAAATGCAGCCTCTATGCTGGAGTGGATCCTGCGTGCAGTATTGTATGAGGAAGGAAAGCAGCCGGAAATCCCGGTGCAGCTTTATAAGGTAGATGACCTGTATTATGAAAAACAGGAGAGTGAAAACCGGGCAGATGAAATAAAAGAGCAGTTAAAAGCAGCCGGATTTTTAAAAGAGGAGGGAATCCCGGAACTGTGTAAGTGGCTTACACAGGAGACGGCGAAAACCTATCCATTTACCGGCTCTCTGGATATCCAGGGAAAACTTTCGGTTTCCGAGATCAAACGCCACAGCCAGATGGCAGAGGAAAAAGAGCAGGCAGAAGGTGTGATACACCTGCAAAAAGAGCCGGAAATCCAGCCGCTGGTACCGCAATTCCTGCAAAAGAAAGAAGAAGGCGGAGCTGTGCGGGGAACTGCCATGCATCATCTGATGCAGAGACTGGATTTTACTTCTGCAGATACTGTGAAGAAAGTAGAAGATCAGATTGAAGCACTGATCCGCAGCAGGCAGATGACAGCAGAAGAAAAAAATCTGGTCAACGTTCCGGCAGTCGTACATTTTTTCCGCACCGACCTTGGAAAACGGGCAGCAGAGGCGGCAAAAAGAGGGCAGCTTTTCCGGGAGAAACAGTTTGTGATCGGTGTTCCTGCATCGCAGATCCGTCCGCAGTGGGATGAAAAAGAAACAGTGCTGGTGCAGGGGATCATCGACCTGTGGTTTTATGAGGGGGATGAGATCGTTCTGGCAGATTATAAGACAGACCGTGTATATCCGGGGCAGGAGGAACTTTTAAAAGCACGTTATCAGGAGCAGCTTGCTTACTATGAAAAGGCACTGATCCAGACAACGGGCTGCAGGGTGAAAGAAAAGCTGATCTACTCTTTTGCCTTGCAGAAAACCCTGTGTCTTTAAAACTTGCAATTTAAAGAACTGCGATATATACTGGAGAAAGATATCAGGATTGCAGAGGCATTCTTGAAGTTTAAAAGATAAAGGAAGGGAATATGTCAGAATTTATAAAAAAAATGTATCGTAATCAGGCAGTCCGCTATATCTTTTTTGGCGGCTGTACCACATTTGTAAATCTGGGAAGCTATGCATTTTTGCGTATGGTATGCAGTGTGGATATGACACTGGCAAATGTTATTGCAATCTTTTTTGCTGTTTTATTTGCATATGTGGTAAACAAACAGTTTGTATTTGAAAGCAGGACAAAAGGGGTAGGGCAGCTTTTTGCACAGATGGGCAGTTTTATCGGCATGAGGCTTTCTACCATGTTTATTGAAGTATTTGGCGTGGTATTTTTAAGCTGTCTGTTTGGCATTTCGGAGATTATTTCCAAACTGGCACTGCAGGTGGTTGTCCTGGTGCTGAATTATATTTTCAGTAAGATATTTGTATTTTCAAAAAAAGAAAAAGAGCCTGTAAACCAGGTGAAGCGAAATTGCTGCATTCTGGGATTTGCCATTCCGGCAGTGACCATTGCACTTGCCTTTGCAGTCAATCAGGTTTTTCCATTTGGGGATCATGGTGTGCTGATCATCGATTCACTGCATCAGTATCTTCCGTTTTTTACGGAATTTCATGAAAAACTGGAACAGGGAAGTTCTCTGCGCTATTCATTCGGAGGCGGTCTGGGATTTAACTTCTGGGCGACGTATGCCTATTATCTGGCAAGCCCGCTGAATTTTTTGATCGTCCTGTTTCCGAAACGGAATGTCATGGATGCGATGGCGCTTCTGATCGTGCTGAAGATCGGACTTTGCGGACTGACCTCCGCATGGTATTTCAGTACAAAGAGCAAAGGAAAAACCTATGCACCGCTTGTGTTTTCCCTGATGTTTTCGCTGAGCAGCTTTATCATCGGATATTATTTTAATATCATGTGGCTGGACAGCATCGCCATGCTGCCGCCTGTGATGATGGGGATCGAACGGATCGTGCGCGGTAAGCGGGGAAGCCTGTTCTGTGTATCCCTGTTTTATGGACTGTACTGCAACTATTATATCGGATTTATGCTGTGCCTGTTTTCCTGCCTGTACTTTGTGGTACTGTGGATCAGTGCGAAGCGGTTTGAGATCAGACGGCTGTTCACATCAGCGGTCAATTTTGGCTGGCATGCACTGTTGGCCGGCGGTATGGCTTCTGTCGTTCTGGTTCCGGCGTATATTGCACTTGGGATCACGGAATCCGCAGAAAACAGTTTTCCAAGTCCGGTCAGGCTGTTTGTGAATAATTTGTCACAGCTTACCAGCCAGTTTGCATTCTGTGAGCCGATCAACATTGCGGATGACCAGATCGGAGTCAATGCATTTTGCGGAACGGTGACGCTGATCCTGGCAGTTCTGTATCTGCTGGATAAAAATATCAAACTGCGGGAGCGGATTGCAAAGACGGCACTGCTTGTATTTTTGTATGCAAGCTTTGATGTCAATGTACTCAATTATATCTGGCATGGATTCCATGTACAGAACGGCCTGCCGAACCGTTTTGCTTTTATTTACATTTTCCTGATGCTGACGATGGCATTTGATGCATGGCGGCATATGGAACGGTTTTCGGTGCGTCAGATCCTGCCTTCGGTTGCAGTCCCGCTTGCTTTTGTGATCTATGCGGCAGTGACCGGACTTGGGGAGCGCGAGATGTACACGTATGGACTGACGATCGCCCTGCTGGCTGTGTACGGTATTGGAATGTTGATCTACCGCAGCGGCAGAATGAAAAAAACGATTTTCCGTTCCTTTTTCTTTTTCCTGGCAGCGGCAGAGATGTTCAGTTATGCGATCTTCGGCGTGTTCTTCAATGGAACGGTAGGACGCAGCACGTATCTGGATGAGCAGATTGCCTACGAAGAGACGACAGCCAGACAGGAAGGAAAAGCAGGAAATCAGGATAATTTCTATCGCAGTGAGATCGACAGCAGCCGTATGCGTGACGAAAATATGTTCCTCGGGGCAGACGGTGTGGTACTGTTTTCGTCCACGATGCCGGCAGCTACGGTTGATATGTGCAAAGGACTTGGCATCGAAGCTCGGACAAATAAAAACGGTTACAATGGATTTACAAAGCTGATCAATGATATTTTCGGTGTAAAATATGTCCTTTCCAGCCGTGGCACGGAGCGGCTTTATCAGATGGATAAAGTGGATCAGGAAGGAGATATGAACCTGTTCAAAAACAGCGGGGCATTAAGCCTTGGTTTTATGGTCGGCGATGATATTATAGACTGGAGCACAGAAGGTACCGATCATTTTGGTGTGCAGAATGAATTTGTCAATCTGGCAACCGGAATGGATGATATTTTTGAATGGAAAGAAAGCATCGATATGGAAGATGGCGGAACTTATACGATCGTCCTTCCGGCAGGAAAACAGGTCTATCTGGATGTGACAACAGCGGTGGAGAGCATTGAGATCACCACGCCGGAGTATACCAGGACATATGACACATACAACGATCATCTGTATGATCTGGGCTGCTTTGATGCCATTGACAATGCGACTGTTACCTGTACGTTCAAAGAAAATCAGAGCGGACCTGTGACAGCCGAAGTCTGGGTATGTGACCAGGATGCATATCAGAAAGTACATGATAAATTAGCCGGATCCCAGCTTCAGCTTACCCATTTCGAGGACGGGGCATTTACCGGAACCGTCGATGTAAAAGAAGCTGGTGTACTGATGCTTTCTCTTCCATATGATGAAGGCTGGAGCCTGAAGATCGATGGAGAAGAAGATGATTATTATATGATCGGGGATGCACTGACCGGTATTGATCTGACGGAGGGAACGCATACGATCGAGATGACCTACACACCAGAAGGACTCTGGATGGGAACTTTGCTGAGCCTGATCTGTGTGGCACTGTATCTGATCACGACAGCCATTGGGCAGAGGATCGGAAAAAACAGACCACAGATGCCGGAAGAAGATGAGGACGATATAGCGGAAGAATTGGATGCTACAGAAACAGATATCGCTGCAGAAGATTTTACAGAGGCAGATGAGACTGGAAAAACCGATTTTGCAGAAAGCGAAGCAGACGGTCAGGAAGAATACAGAGAAGAAGAAGGAGATGGAGAGGATCATGGAATTTGAGTTCTCAGAAAAAGCAGACCAGCTTTCAGGCAGGAACTTTTTGCGTCCTGAATGGAAAAAAAAGAAGAAATGGTAAAGGCAGGCAAAAAAAAGTATACAACCTTTCCGTCGGAACGCCGGATTTTAAGCCGGCAGAGCATGTGATGAAAGCGGTATCTGAGGCAGCAAAGGATCCGGAAAATTATAAATATGCATTGACAGACCGTCCGTTTCTGTTAGAAGCGGTGCAGGATTTTTATAAAAAAAGATTTGGAGTATCAGTAGGACAGGAAGAAATCATGACGATCAACGGATCTCAGGAAGGAATGGCACATATTGCATGGGCACTGTGCGATCCGGGTGATGTGGTCCTGACACCAAATCCGGGATATCCGATTTTTTCAATCGGTCCGTCCCTTTGTGGTGCGGATGTACGTACTTATCCTCTGTACCGGGAAAACGGATTTCTGCCAAAGCTTTCTGATATCCCACAAGAGACGGCAAAAGCGGCAAAATATATGCTGGTATCTTATCCGCTTAACCCGGTCTGTGCAACGGCAAACGATGCCTTCTATGAAGAACTGATCGCATTTGCCAGAAAATATAATGTCATTATTCTGCACGATAATGCATATTCTGATATTATATATGGAGGGAGAAAAGGAAAATCCTTTTTAAGTTACGAAGGCGCAAAAGAAGTGGGTGTGGAATTTTATTCTCTGTCCAAATCTTACAATCTGACCGGAGCAAGGATTTCCTTTGTGATCGGCAATCAGAAGATCGTGGACAAATTCCGTGCAGTACGTACCCAGTTTGATTACGGTGTGTTCCTGCCGATCCAGTATGGTGCCGCAGCGGCACTGAACGGTCCGCAGGATGCGGTGATCGCGCAGTGTGAGGAGTACGAAAGAAGAAATCAGGCGTTCTGCGGCGGACTGCGTGGCATCGGCTGGGACGTACCGGACAGCGAAGGGACGATGTTTGTATGGGCACCGGTTCCAAAAGGACATGGAACATCCGAAGAGTTCTGCATGGAGCTGATGGAAAAAGCAGGCGTGATCGGAGTTCCGGGAAGCAGCTTCGGAAGCCTGGGAGAAGGATTTATGCGTTTTGCACTGGTAGAGCCGGTTCCGGTAATGGAGGAGATCGTAAAAGCCATTGACGAAAGTGGATTATTGAAAGAAAAAGGAGAATGATGTGGATTCCAATTTTTTGAAGAAACTGATTGAAATTGCGGGAAGTGAGCAGGTATGTACAGATGAACCGATGAAACAGCATACAACTTTCCGGATTGGCGGCAGGGCAGATTATTTTGTTTCGCCGACAGAAACAGAACAGATAAGAAAAGTGATAGAATTGTGCAGGCGGGAAAACATGCCTTGGTATGTGATCGGCAATGGAAGTAATCTTCTGGTCAGTGACCATGGATTTCGCGGTGTGATCATCCGGCTGTTTAAAAATTATGCAGGGCTGCGCATAGAAGGGGAACAGATCTTTGTACAGGCAGGGGCACTGCTCTCCAGAACGGCAAATGCGGCACTTCAGGAAGGACTGACCGGATTTGAGTTCGCGGCCGGGATTCCGGGAACAATCGGCGGTGCCATGGTAATGAATGCCGGTGCATATGGCGGAGAGATGAAGGATATTACGGAATCCGTGACGGTTCTGACACCGGAAGGAGAACTCCTTACCCTGAAACGGGAAGAACTGGAGATGGGATACCGGACAAGCCTGATCGCCAGAAAAGGTTATCTGGTGCTGGAAGCAGTTCTGAAGCTGACGCGCGGAAATCAGGAGCAGATAAAAGAAAAGATGGCGGATCTGAGGCAGAGACGCATCTCCAAACAGCCGCTGGAATATCCAAGTGCGGGCAGCACGTTCAAACGTCCGCAGGGTTATTTCGCAGGAAAGCTGATCATGGATGCAGGACTGCGCGGATTTCAGGTTGGCGGAGCACAGGTTTCTGAAAAACACTGTGGTTTTGTGGTCAACACAGGAGATGCAACAGCAGAAGATGTGCTGGAACTGATAAGACAGGTATCGGCGAAAGTGAGAGCTCTTGAGGGGGTCACACTGGAACCGGAAGTGAGATTACTGGGAGAATTTAAATGAGATTTGTAATTGTAACCGGCATGTCCGGGGCCGGAAAAAGTACTGCACTGAACCGGCTGGAAGATATGGGATATTTCTGCGTGGACAATCTTCCGATCACGTTGATTTCCAAGTTTGCGGAGATGGCATATACACCGGGAAGTGAGATTCAGAGAGTGGCACTTGGTGTGGATATAAGGAGCGGAGCAGCACTGGAATCTCTTGAGGATGTGCTGGAGGGAATGGCAGCAGCCAGCCGGAAATATGAGATCCTGTTTCTGGATGCGGCCGATGATGTACTGGTAAAACGCTATAAAGAGACAAGAAGAACGCATCCGCTTGCACATGGCGGACGGGTAGATCGCGGCATCCGTCAGGAGCGGGAAAAGCTCGCGTTTTTGAAACAGCATGCAGATTATATCATTGACACCAGCAAACTTCTTACAAGAGAACTGAACATGGAGCTGGAAAAGATCTTTGTAGAAGGCAGAGAATTTAAAAGTCTGGTGGTTACGGTGCTGTCGTTTGGATTTAAGTATGGCATACCGGCAGATGCCGATCTGGTGTTTGATGTCCGTTTTCTGCCAAATCCGTATTATATCGATGATCTGAAGAAAAAGACGGAAATGACAACCGGTACAGGACTATGTTATGGGATTTGAAGTATCGCATGTATTTTGAATAAGCTGACGGATATGATACAGTTCCTGCTTCCAAACTATGTACAGGAAGGAAAAACCAGCTGATCATCGGAATCGGATGCACAGGCGGCAAACACCGTTCAGTTACACTGGCAAACCGTCTGTTTGAAAACTTAAGCCGCCAGAATGATTATGGAATCCGGATCGAACACAGAGATATCGGAAAATAGCGGAGGAAATTATGTCATTTTCAAGTGGGGTGAAAGAAGAATTATCCAGACACCAGACGATGGCACGCCATTGCCAGATTGCCGAGATCGCAGCGATCATCAGTATGTGCGGCGGAGTTTCTATATCAGAAAAAGAAAATTACAGTCTGAAGATCCAGACAGAAAACGTATATGTCGCAAGAAAGTACTTTACATTATTGAAAAAAGCATTTAATATAGACATTGAAGTTTCTATCAGGCAGAGTACCTTTTCAAGGGGAAGCCGTATCTATACCGTAGCAGTCCTGGATCATCAGGCTGCGATACGGATTCTAAAAGCAGCCAGACTGTTTAATCAGGATATGGAGATTGAAGAACAGTTTTTCCATATCAGATAACCTGGTGATTCAGAAAACTTGCTGCAGGCGTGCTTTTATCCGTGGTGCTTTCCTGACAGCAGGATCGATCAGTGATCCTCAGAAATTTTATCATTTTGAAATCGTGTGTGCGACCATACAGAAAGCAGTGCAGCTTCAGGCGATCATGAACGGCTTCGGAGTAGATGCAAAGATCGTGCAGCGAAAAAAGCATTTTGTAGTGTATCTCAAGGAGGGATCCCAGATTGTAGATATTCTCAATGTCATGGGAGCCCATGTTTCGTTAATGGAACTGGAAAACGTGCGTATTCTGAAGGAAATGCGCAACTCAGTCAACCGCAAGGTGAATTGTGAGACAGCAAACATACATAAAACAGTCAGTGCAGCAGTCAGACAGATTGAGGATATCCGTTATATCCAGCAGAAGATCGGGTTTGAACAGTTGTCAGAGGGACTTGCAGAGATTGCAAGGCTGCGTCTGGAGCAGCCGGAGGCGACTTTGAAAGAGCTGGGCATGATGTTGTCAGCGCCGGTAGGAAAGTCCGGTGTCAATCACAGACTGCGCAAACTCAGTGATATTGCGGAAAAGCTAAGAGATAATGAGGAGGAAAAATATTATGATTAAGAAACCGATTACGATTCAGATTCCAAGTGGACTGGAAGCAAGACCGGTGGCATTACTTGTACAGGTTGCCAGTCAGTTCGAGAGTGATATTTATGTTGAGAGCGAACAGAGACGTGTCAATGCCAAAAGCATCATGGGTATGATGACATTGGGGCTTACATCGGGAGAGGACATCATGGTATCCGCCAGTGGCGAAGACGAACAGGAAGCAATCGAGAATATTGAAAAATATTTAAGCGGAAAAGCAAATTAAATACAGAACAGATACAAAATGGCAGAGTATGGCTCCGGATCGTTCCGGGCTGTTTTTAAATACAGAAAAAATGGAACGATCATCCCGTTGCGATGCAAAAGAAAGGACTGGGAAAAATGCTGAAGATCCTGATTTTACGGTAGAAGAATCGATGGAACTGCTTCGGGAAGAACTGAAAAAAGAGCTGCCGGATCTGGAGATAGAATAATACAAAAGCGGAATGCCTTTCCGAAGCATTCCGCAAATGTTAAAATAAGAGGGAGTTATGAAAAAGAAAATTGTCTAAAGTGTTTCTTGTTTGAACAGTTATTATAGATAAAAACGAAATTTCTGATTCAGTATATACGATTATGTTGATACCTCATAAAGGGCACGAACCCAGGAGCATCCATTTTCTGACCTCAGCCTGTTGAAAAAAGGTTGGTATTGTTTGCGGTTTGCTCTGTTTACTTGGTGC
>ENA-OQDT01000532-OQDT01000532.1-human-gut-metagenome-genome-assembly--contig:-NODE-532-length-24737-cov-21.488257_pt1 | contig 24737 bp, 23 predicted proteins | sample MGYA00242786_ERZ504617 | MGnify/ENA primary metagenome ERZ504617 (study PRJEB26092, sample SAMD00036337) | human gut metagenome | host: Homo sapiens | study: EMG produced TPA metagenomics assembly of...
GAAATTGTCCGTCATCAAATGACTGAGAAACAAGCTGAGGATTTTGTCAGTGATTTACAAGAATTTTATCAGGCGGGCTGGAATAAGTTATTAGAAAGAAAGGAAATATAATATGGTAAACATTAATTGGAATATTGATTCCGTTTATTGGAACGACGGCAGGGGCAGCGTGTGTCTATTTTATGAAAAATAAAATGAACGATTTAGTTCAGAAAGTATTATTAGGATTTGCTTCGGGAGTAATGATTGCAGCTTCTGTTTGGTCACTATTGATTCCGGCGATGGATATGTCAAGTGATTTTGGGAAAAATGGCGTTTTGTTCCTGCAGCAGTAGGTTTTCTATTAGGAATAGCATTTTTTGCTTTTACTTGATCGTAATGTACCTCATATGCATTTGGATAATGAAGAAGAGGGTCCTAAAAGTCAATTGAAAAAATCAACAATGTTAGTCTTAGCAGTAACTTTGCATAACATCCCAGAAGGAATGGCAGTTGGAGTTATTTTTGCGGGATTGGCATCTGGAAGTCAGGGAGTAACTTATGCGGGAGCTTTAGCTTTATCGCTGGGAATTGCAATTCAAAACTTTCCTGAAGGAGCAATTATTTCAATGCCGTTAAAAAGTTCTGGGTTATCAAAGAACAAATCATTTATATATGGGATGCTATCAGGTATTGTTGAACCGATTGGTGCAGGATTAACTATTTTGATGGCTTCATTAGTAGTACCGATTTTACCATATCTATTAGCATTTGCGGCAGGGGCCATGGTTTATGTAGTTGTTGAGGAACTTATTCCGGAGGCTTCACAAGGGCATCATAGTAATATTGCAACTATTGGTTTTGCTATTGGGTTTGTCGTGATGATGATGTTAGATGTCGCCTTAGGTTAATCTTTACATAATCTTAAGCACAGTTGTATAGTTTCGTTTCTGTAATTAAGTAAAATGAGGTTAAAGAGGTGACAGAAATGAAAAAGAGATTAGGGTTAGGTTTGGGAATGTTTTTAATAACAATTTTATCTAATTTGTCAGGAGTTATGGCTTATAGTGGTAATAGTAATTTACCGGGAAGTGCAATAATTATTGTTTTTGTACCGGTAATGTTAGGAATTATCTATTTAGCTAGTAAGGGTGAGGTTAAATAACTAAAACTTTACATAGAATTAAAGCAGGGATGATATAATTTTAAATGAGAATATTGTAACATTTGCAAAGGATGATGAAACAAATGTAAGATATGTAAAATATTCTATTGAAAATAATGAATATTTATCAAGTAATAATATTATATCGACAGAAAATTATATAAAAAATGATCGGTTAATAACAAAAACAGTATATCAACAACCTGATGGAACGATTATTACTGATACATTAGATATAAGTGCTATTGCACCAGCATCAAGGAATGGATCAGACACCGCTACAAGAACTAGAACAATTTCAGGATGGGGAAGTGTATCAATAACAGCTAGTTTTAAATGGTACACTAAGGGAATGTTCAGTTATGTTAAATGTACTAGTATGTCAGCATCACATTCACTTGATTCTAGAGCAAAGGTTAGTACATGGGAGAAGAATTATACGAAAGACTATGTATCCATAGGAACGGCAAAAGCACAAGTTAAATATTATTTTTATAATTCAAAAAATCCTGCTCAATATCAAGATGGAACATTTAAAATTACTTGTTCAGATGAAGGAACAATAAGCGATAATAATTAACCACACATGTATTTGAAAAGCAGGTGCATCGACATATATAGCATAACGCTATATGTGCCTTGATGCACCTGCTTTCTTCAAGTTTGCCTGAAGCAGCCATTTCTGATCAATTTTCTTAAGATCTTCACCGAATCTGACATGCAGCCGAACTGAGCCTTCGAGCTGCTCGATATGTTCAATGGTGCCCTTGCCGAACTTTGGATGATTAACATCGTCATTGATATTAAATATTACAGTACTGTTTTTCTTTTTGCGGTATTCCTGCTCGCGTGAATATGTGTCGCGGATAGGAATACTCTTGTCAGTAATTTTCCTTTTGAGAACCTTATCATAATCGTGCTTAATAAGTCCTTCACCGGCTTTGTAATAAGGAGTGGGAGCTGCTCCGATAAGTGAGCAGCAGTATTTCCACGCACTTCCGTGGAGGCCGGGCTGCCAGTTGTATTTGTCAGGAATGTCCATATTGTACTGCATATAGTGGGCATATTCGTGCTTGTATAAATCCATCCTGTCATCCTTTGACAAGGGCTTTGCCACACAGTAGCCGATGAACAGCAGCGAAAAATGAAAGCCCTCACCATCAGGGGAAGCTTTAGGGGAATAGGCACCGAGCCTGTCTGTATCAAAGCCAAAGGTGATGGGAACCCTTGCACCATTAAGCCCAAGCTGTCTGTCGAGCTTCTGGTAGAGAAAGCGGATTTCCGCGAGATGTATTTTTGTCTCGTTTTCAAGTAGTTGTCGTAAATTGTTGTCTATGTTCATAAGTATATCTCTTTAAAAAATCAGTCTGTTTTCAATACAGTAATGATATATTCCGTCATCCTCAACCGATTTGCACACAAAATCAGCCTTAGCCTTGACTTCGTCCTTTGCATTGCCCATGGCAACACCTGTGCCTACGGCCTCAAGCATTTCAATATCGTTATGTCCGTCACCGAAAGCAATGGCTTCATCCTTTGAAAAGCCGTAATGCCTAAGCACTGTAGCAACAGCATTGCCTTTGCCGCTGTTAAGCGGAATAATATCAACGGCTTTATCCCACCATGCAGTTATCTGTGAGTGGGGCGCACCGGACAGAATCTGTGAGTGCTCATCTTTTTTGCAGGAGCACATAATCTGGTAGATATCAGTTTTACTTATCTCGTCAAAATTGTCAGCAATTTTAAGCTTTTCACTGCCGAAGGCAAAGTACTGCTCTAAATCAGGGTCGGTACCGTTTGTGACAATCATATGCTCGCTGCTGATTGCAATGGCACGGTTCATCTGCTTTAGATTGGAAATTATCTGATATTTGTCGTGCTCATTAATAGGATTTTTGAAGATGATATCATTGCCTTTGGTGACGAATGAGCCGTTAAAGGTGAGCAGGACATCAAAATCAATTCCATCAAAATGAGGCACACCTGTGTAGCTTCTTCCGGTAGCCATACAAAGGATGATGCCATTTTGGTGGAGCTGCCTAAGTGTAGCAGCAGTGGTTGCTGATAATTCTTTATGTCCCAGCCGAAGAAGGGTGCCGTCCACATCAAAGAATGCTATTTTAATCATAATTCACCTGCCTGTTTTAATGCTAGTTTAATGATATTTTCATTTATATAGAATCCGTTTGATTGAATTTTGGTTATTGCATTTTTTACAGAAGAAATAATCCCTGATTGTTTAGCTTTTATAAGAACACCTAAGGTGCCCGTTACTGTTAATCCAAGATATTTTGCTGTTTTTTTTTGCTGCATTATCATCGATGATAACTAAGTCTGCTTTGGGGTCAGCTTGTGCCAATATCATAACATCAACTTCACCGGCATGAAGCTTTGCTTTGTACATTTTGCGGTCTTCAATGTTAGTGATTGTTTCGACTGTAATCCAATCAAGATTTTGTTTGATTTGTAAACAGGCAGAATCTTTTTTTGTTGTAACTTCGTCGAATACTGCTTTAGGAATAATGATTGAACCATATATTTCTTTTAAAATGTTAAGTAAGTCTGCATTGCACAATGCAATTAATGGTGTTGAATTGACAATTACCCTACGCATTATTCATCTCCTCTATAAATTCTGCTTCATCATCAAAACTGAAGATAGATATATTATTATTGCCTAGATATTTGATGAAATCTTCCTCACTCATTCCGGCTATCTGTGCACAATATCCAATAGAAATATGGTTTTTTAAATAAAGCATTAGAGCAGTAGCTTTCTTGGCAAAAGCATTAGCCTCATCTTTGGTCATTTTGGTATCGTATAATACTTCATCTGGTATTTTTATCGCAATACTACACATATAAACACCTCTTTCTATTATAATGTATCATTAATTATATCTCAGTTACATGATAACATAATAAGCGCAAGATTAAAAACATTTATTTAAATTTCTGTCACAACGTAAGGTACGTAAGCCGGGGACTGAGGGGATACACGTACTTTAGCAGGAGTGCATAGCGAAGCGACTTAGATACTGTAGAAATTATGCCCATGAAGCACAGAAACGCACCTGCATGGATGCAGGGGCGAGGAGAACCGCGCCATGGACGGCGCGTTTCGACGGTTTCGTCAGGCATAGAAGAGCTAAGAGCATAATTTCGTACAGAATCTTAGGCGCTAAGCGTAACGATGGCGAAAGTACGTGTATCCCCTCAGTCCCCGGCTTACGTACCGACATATACAAAACGCGCAAAAGTTGCGCACAAAAGCGCGCACATAAAACCCTTTTTGTGAAAAATGCTTGAAAACAAAAGTTAAAAAATGTCGAAATTGCACATTGACATAATCACAATACTGTAATATACTAAGTTCAGAACAAACGGTTGCGCGCAAAACGCACCTAAGAAATAAATCAAATTACAAGCAAATGGAGGAAACAAAGGATGGACAAATTTATTGTTAACATCATTCACCGCCCTGAGATGGTGCCTGAGTACTCAGCAACAGTGACAGGACAGGGAAAAGAAGAGGATATTGGAGATAAGAAGCTTATCACAGAGTCACTCGACATCTTCAAGACACAGCAGAGACTTGCACATGAGGCGGGACTCAAAACTACAATCCAGATGACATATGCTTCACTTTTTAATGATGAGGCAGTAGAGCTTGCAAAGCAGGATCACGAGAAATACGGTGATGAGATAGCACTTTCACTCCTTGGACTTCCATGTGAGGAGTTTAGAGAGAAGTATAAGACAAAGGATTTCTGTATCTGGATGTTCTCAATGGAGGACAAGAAAGCTATCGTAAATGATGTTTTCGAGAAATTCCATGACAGATTCGGTTTCTATCCTGAGTCAACAGGCTCATACTATATGGATGCAGACCTTACAAACTACATCAAAGAAAAATACCCAATGGTAAAATGTGCAGTTGCAACATGTTGGGAGGAAGGTCCAAAGGCATACCACACATGTAACAACTCATGGTATACACTTTTCGACGGAGGCCCATGGGCACCATGGATTCCATCAAAGCAGAACACACATGCGCCGGCAGCAAATAAGGAAGAGGATAGCGGAATCGTAGCAATTCCACATCTTTCACGTGACCTTATCGCCTGCTATGACGGAAACGGCTCAAACTTCGGCACACATCCACAGAATGTGCTCCGTGGAATGATTTACGATACAAAGACATGGGAGTATCCATATCTTTACAACCTTATCGACCAGTACAGAGATCTTGCAAAATACAATAACGGATATTCATACAACATGATGTTCGTTGGACCTGGCTGGATGAACAAGATGGGACGCTGGGAGCAGCCATATGAGCTTCTCTTAAAGTCTTACACAGACGGTTGTAACTATTATGGCAAGTTAAAGAAAGAGGGCAAGCTCATCGACATGACAATGTCAGAGTTCGCTGATTACTACAGAGAGAAAAAGGGTGTAAACGCAGGAAACTATAATGAGCCTGAGTGTGCACCATGGAGAGATATCCTTTACGGCTCAGACAAGCAGCTCTTCTGGTACTGTGACCCATATATGAGAGCATGTGTGAACATGGACCAGGGTGGAGCCATCGTAGACCTTCGTCCATATGTTGCAAAGCTTGAGTGGCCGGTAGGAATCGGAACAAAGCATGTACAGGATGCATCTTATCCATTCCTTATTCAGGAGAAATACAGAGCAGGATACTTTACACACTATGCAGGAGCAGGAACAGTAAGAAGTGCCAAGCTTTCACACAACGGTGAGGAGGTTGACCTGTGTCTCTGTCCTACACACAGCCATTTTTCAGAGGAAGTTATTGATGGCAAGAAGACAAGAATCCTTACGCTTGATCCTGTGGATATTGAGTTTTATGATGTTAAGCTTACTCTTCAGACAAAGGAATACTTTGAGGAGGGCTCATCAAACATCAAGATTGAGCGTAATATCCTTAGCATGAGTGATCCAGATGCAGAGGTTTATCTCGATGAGTACATCACAGCGTGCTACGGAACAACAGAGTATCCTGAGGATATGACAGGCATCACACTTACATGTGAGGGAGAAAACCCACAGAGCATCAATTATGAGTACAAGTGTCGTGATGCAAAGCTTGACGGAGCAACTGCAGTAAGCGCAGTAATTCCTGCAATTCAGACAAAGGTTTCACTCACACCATCTGCAAAGGCAGAGGGATACATTGAGGAAGGATATGCATTCTCTCCAATGTTCAAGCTTGGTTACAAGAAACAGATTAAAGACAAGGAGGTATTTGCAACATGGCTCAACTTGGAAAAGGCAAATTAAATTACAGATGTCCTTTATGTTTTATGAGGGATCTTGATATTGATATGTTCTATAATAAGGAAACAGGTATTTATAGCTGCATCCGCTGTCAGTTCAGAGGTACAGAGGAAGAGGTACTTCAGGGCAACGAGGATGTCCGCAAGAAGTACAAGGCTATGTACAAGAGATTCGACAAGTTCGATTTTGATTAAAGTAGTGATTGGTACGCTGCTGCTATAATAGCAGCAGCGTATTTTGCATTTTGCTACAAAGGGAGAGTATATATGGCGAAAAGAAAAAAAGACACGATGGAATTCAGATTCTATGAGCTGCCACAGGGAGAGTCGGCACTCGTGCTGTGCGGAGAATCCTGGAAGAGAGTGTATGGTCATGAGGAATTACACCTGCATTTTCATAATCTGCTTGAAATCGGCATCTGCCGCGAGGGAGATGGAAATATGTATCTGGATGAGGAAATTTACCAGTATCATGACGGCGATATCACATTTATACCTGAGAATTTTCCACATGTTACAGTCAGCTATGGTGAGGTGGTGAATTTCTGGGAGTACATTTTTATTGACATACATTCTGTGATAGAAGAGATGTTCCCAAACAATGCGGCATTCCAGAATGAGGCAGTTACTACTATATCAAAAAAAGCGTTTATGACCAACATATACCAGAGCCCGGCTATGGCTGAGTATATAAATGCCATAATCAGGGAAACCTGTGAACACAAGATTTATTGCCAAAGGACGATAAAGCTCCTTGTGCAGGGAATTGTAATAGAGCTGCTGCGCAGGTATGATGAGCTTCCGGAGGAGGATAATATCGTAAAGGGTACCAATATGTCACAGATAGCCACAGCACTTGACTACATGAATAAGCATTACAGCGAATCGATAAAGGCAGGGGAGCTTTCGGAACTATGCAACATGAGCGAGACTCATTTCAGGAGACTGTTTGAATCATACATCAATATGCCGCCTATGGAGTATCTGAATCTGATAAGAGTACAGAAGGCGTGCGAGCTTATGAAAAAAACAAATGAGCCTATGGAGCTTATTGCACAAAAGTGTGGATTCACAACCCAGTCAACTTTTAACCGTAATTTCCGCAAATTTTTGGACACTTCGCCATATCAGTGGAAGATAAATCCTGAAAATTATGAGCATAAGCTGCTGAATTTTAGGATATCTGCACTAAAGGGATGGTAGAAAATACATGCCTTCGTCTTATAAGAGGCTTTGTGTTTAAAACATACATGTATCAAATAATAAATACAGTAGATAGGAGTGTAAAAATATGAGTAATTTTGATTCAAATATCATTAAAAATCCGGAAATATTTGAGCAGAACAGACTTGCGGCTCATTCGGATCATGTGTGCTATAAAAATGAACTGGAGAAAATTAAAGGAAAATCAAGCCTGAGATATGATATGAACGGCTTATGGAAGTTTGCATATGCAAAGAATCAGTCCCTGGCTCCTTGTGGCTTTGAGGCAGCTGACTATGATTGCAAAGGCTGGGATGAAATCAGGGTTCCGGCACATATCCAGATGGAAGGCTATGACGTGCCAATCTATACGAATACCACATATCCGTGGGAGGCTGATGAGTTTATCAAGCCGGGCGAGGTACCTGAGATTTTTAATCCGGTTGCAAGCTATGTGAAGTATTTCACAATCCCTGAGAATATGAAGAACAAGAGGGTGTGTATTTCATTTCAGGGAGTGGAGAGCGGTTTTGCACTCTGGCTGAATGGACACTATGTCGGCTACAGTGAGGACACATTTGATCCGTCTGATTTCGAGCTGACTGATTATATTGTCGAGGGTGAGAACAAGCTTGCGGTCAGGGTATGGAAATGGACATCAAGCAGCTGGTGTGAGGATCAGGATTTTTACAGATTTTCAGGCATTTTCAGAGATGTATTTTTGTATGCCGTTCCTTGTGCACATGTGGAGGATTTGTCAGTTGTTCCTACACTTAATGATACCTTTGACGAGGGCACACTTAGTGTGTCAATAAAGGCAGATGGTGATGGTATTGCAAGTGTAAAGCTTTATGAGCTGGGCGATTTGTCTGTGGAAAAATATGACAGGGCAAAACTTTTATTGGAAGAGTTTGATATAGAGCTTAGAAATAAGGAAATTTGCGAGGGCTCATGTAATGTGAAAAATCCTCTGTTATGGAGCGCTGAAAAGCCGAATCTGTATGAGGTTAAAATTATAGTTAAAGATACGCATGGAAATGAGACCGAGTTTATCAGCCAGCTGGCAGGCTTCAGACGCTTTGAGATGGTAGACGGACTCATGAAGCTAAACGGTAAGCGTATTGTATTTAAGGGTGTAAACCGCCATGAGTTCAGCTCAATAACAGGCCGTGTGCCAAACCGTGATGAGGTGATAAAGGATATTGTCACAATGAAAAAGAACAATATCAATGCAATAAGAACAAGCCATTATCCTGATGATTCCATGCTCTATGAGCTTTGCGATATTTATGGAATCTATATGATAGCTGAGAACAATCTTGAGAGTCACGGCACATGGGAGGCATATAATAAGGGCTATGTTGACCTTGACTTTGTTGTGCCAAAGGACAAGCCACAGTGGAGAGAAATGATGCTGGACCGTGCCAACTCATGCTATCAGAGAGATAAAAATCATCCGGCAATCCTTATCTGGTCATGCGGAAATGAGTCGTTTGGCGGCAAGACAATATATGAGATGTCACAGCTTTTCAGGCAGCTTGATAAGCATCGTCTGGTACATTATGAGGGAGTATTTAACGATAGAAGCTACAATGACACAAGTGACATGGAAAGCCAGATGTATACTTCGGTTGCAGGTATTGAGAAATTTCTTGCAGAGAATCCGGAGAAACCATTTATCTGCTGCGAATATACACATGCAATGGGAAATTCCTGCGGTGCTATGCATAAATATACAGAGCTCTCTGACCGCGAGCCTAGATATCAGGGTGGATTTATCTGGGATTATATCGACCAGTCAATCTACAAAAAGGACAGATACGGCAAATGGTTCCTCACATATGGCGGAGATTTTGGCGACAGGCCTACAGATGGAGATTTCAGTGGAAACGGCATCTGCTACGGCGGAGAGAGAGAGGCTTCTCCGAAGATGCAGGAGGTGAAGTTCAATTATCAGAATATCTCAGTTGATTTTGACAGCGACTACATCTTTACAGTCACAAACAAAAATCTTTTTGTAAATACATCTGTTTTTGATGCTTTTGCCATTCTTCTTGCAGACGGTGAGGAGGTTTACAGGACAAAGCTTCAGATATCTGTTCCACCGATGGAGCAGGCAAGCTATGAGGTGCCGGTGACTCTTAAAAATTCCATGATAGATGTGGAAAAAGAGTACTGTATTGTGGTATCATTTGTATTGAAGGAAAACACCATCTGGGAAAAGGCAGGATATGAGATTGCATTCGGACAGCATATGATAAAGAAGCCTGTAAGTGAGTATTCATGCGACAAATCAGTTGAGCTTGTTGTTGGAAACGGAAATATCCTTGTAAGAGGTGAGAACTTCAAGGCACTTTTCTCAAGAATGAATCTGGGAATGGTTTCATATGTATATGGTGGCGTCGAGATGCTTCCAAATACTATCCCATTGCCGAATTTCTGGAGAACACCTACCAACAATGATTCCGGCAACATGATGCCACAGCGCTATGCACAGTGGAAGATTGCCAGCATGTATGTGACCACCAGAGAAAACCAGCGCTTTGCAGACACCTCACCAAGGGTTGAAAAAAATGATAACAATATTGCAGTCACATATACTTATTTCATGCCTACCACACCGCAGAGCTCATGCGAGGTGACATACAGAGTGTTTGGCGACGGAACAATCGAGGCAACTCTGTCATATGACCCTGTAAAGGAGCTTGGCGATATGCCGGAGTTTGGCATGATGTTCAAGCTGGATGCCGACTATGATACGGTAAAATGGTACGGACTCGGACCACAGGAGACATACGCTGACAGACAGCATGGCGGAAAGTATGGTGTATACGAGAATAAAGTGGCAGACAACATTGCCGAGTATCTCGTTCCGCAGGAGAGCGGCAACAAGTGCAGAGTAAGATATGCAAAGGTAATGGATAAGAAGGGCAGAGGCATGCTGTTCTTTGGTGATGAGCTTTCGTTCTCGGCACTGCCATATACACCGCATGAGCTGGAAAATGCAGCGCATCATTTCGAGCTTCCACCTGTACACTATACTGTTGTCCGTGTGGCAAAGAAGCAGATGGGTGTAGGCGGAGACGACAGCTGGGGCTCACATACTCATCCGGAGTACCTGCTTGATGCCTCAGAGAAAATGGAATTCACATTCTGCTTCCGCGGAATTTAGCATTTTAAGGTTGTAAGGAATATTATTACGCATTTTGAGGGCAGGGACTACTACTGGGACTGCTCTCATGGTGTAAATAAATGATATAAGGATAAATGATATAAGAATAAATGATATAAGAATAAATTATATAAGAATTAAGGAGAATTAAAATGTCAAAATTTATTAAGGGTATGGATTTATCGACCCTGCTAGAGCTGGAACGCTGCGGAGCAAAATACTACGAGGATGGAAAGGAGAAGGATATTCTTGACATCATGAAGGAGCATGATGTTGATACAATCCGCATTCGACTGTGGAATGACCCAAAATCAGAGGATGGTGAGCCTTACGGTGCGGGTAACAATGACCTTGCTGAGACTATTGCTATCGGAAAAAAGGTCACAGATGCAGGCTTTGGAGTGCTTTTGAATTTCCACTACAGTGATTTCTGGGCAGATCCGGGAAAGCAGATTAAGCCAAAGGCATGGAAAGATTTCGGTGTAGACGAGCTGGAGCAGGCTGTATATGATTTTACACTTGAAAATCTGACAAAGATTATTGAGGCAGGTGTAAATGTCACAATGATTCAGGTAGGTAATGAGCTTTCAAACGGACTTTTGTGGCCTGAGGGAAATGTACCTAACTACGATAATATAGCAAAATTTGTGAATGCCGGAATACGTGCCTGCCGCAAGGTAAATGCTGATATTCCGATTATGATTCACCTCGATAATGGTGGAAACAATGAGCTTTATGTCAGATGGTTTACAAACTTCATCGAAAGAGGAGAGGAGTTTGAGTATATCGGATTGTCATACTATCCTTTCTGGCACGGCTCTCTCGATCAGCTTGAGTTCAATATGAACGATATTGCAAAGCGTTTCAATAAGGACCTTATCATCGCTGAGGTATCCATGGGCTTTACAATGGACAGCTATCAGGAGTATGAGAAGCTTGCTGACTCTGAGCGCAAGGGCTATGCGACAAAACCGGAGCTTGTTGAGAAGATAGATTATCCTATGACTATTGAGGGGCAGGCTGATTTTACAAAGGATTTCTTAAACAGAGTGGCAAATGTGGTGGATGATCATGGAAAAGGATTTTTCTGGTGGGAGCCTGCGTGGATTCCTGTACCGGGCTCAGGCTGGGCTACACCTGCTTCGCTAAAGTATATGAACGATCCGGGACCATGCGGCAATGAGTGGGCAAATCAGGCACTCTTTGACTATGATGGAAATGTGCTGCCGGCACTTGATGTTATTAAGAATTTTAAAAAATAAAATAATAACATATGTAATTTTGTTGCATGATTTGATTTGTTATGTTGCATTTTCAGTCGGATGTATTGCAATGTAAAAATGTGCAGTTATAATAGGGTTATAAAGAAAAAACGAATTATTTTAACTATCAATTTAACGCAAATACAATCAGCAAAGGAGAAGAAAAAATGATACAGCAGAACGTATTAGACAAATTCAAGGAGCTTTTTGGAGCAGATGGGGATATCAGAGTATATTTTGCTCCGGGACGTGTAAATCTGATCGGTGAGCACACTGACTACAATGGAGGACATGTTTTCCCTTGTGCACTGACCATCGGCACATATATGGCAGCAAGAAAGCGCGATGACAGGAAGCTTCGTTTCTACTCTATGAATTTTGACAATCTGGGGGTGGTTGAGTCATCACTTGATGAGTTTACACCTGATCCAAACGGACTTTGGACAAACTATCCAATGGGCGTTATGTGGGCCTTCGAGGGACGCGGAATGAAGCTTGAAAGCGGTCTTGATATTGTTTTATTCGGAAATATTCCAAACGGCTCAGGACTTTCTTCATCAGCATCTCTTGAGGTGGTTACAGGATATATGTTAAAGGATATTTACGGCTTTGACGTGACAAATCAGGATATTGCACTTATCGGTCAGTATTCAGAGAACAACTACAACGGCTGTAATTGCGGTATCATGGATCAGTTTGCATCTGCAATGGGCAAAAAGGACAATGCAATTTTCCTTGACTGCAATACTCTTGATTTTGAGTATGCACCAATCGTTTTGGACGGTGCAAAGATCGTGGTTACAAACAGCATGGTTAAGCACAGCCTTGTAACAAGTGCTTACAATGACAGAAGAAATGAGAGTGCACAGGCTCTTAAGGATTTACAGACAGTATGTGACATCAAGACTCTCGGTGACCTGACAGATGAAGAGTTCGAGGCTCATAAGGATGCGATTAAGGATGAGGTTGCACGTAAGAGAGGCAAGCATGCGGTTTATGAGAACCAGCGTACCATCAAGGCTGTTAAGGCACTGAAGGAAAATGATATTGAGACATTTGGAAAGCTTATGAATGCTTCACATGTATCACTTCGTGATGATTATGAGACATCATGTCCTGAGGTTGACGTACTTGTTGATGAGGCATGGAAGATTCCGGGTGTTATCGGATCACGAATCACAGGAGGCGGATTTGGCGGTTGTACAGTCAGCATAGTAAAGGACGAGGCTATTGATCAGTTTAAGGCAAACCTGACAAAGGCTTATGAAGAGAAGGTTGGAAAGACACCTGAGTTTTATGTTGTTTCAATCGGAGACGGACCTAGCCGTCTGGCATAAAATTAGCAATATGAAATAACAGTAACGGATAAACAGGTTTTTTCGACAATGATTAAGGAGCATGACATGATTCAGGAGAGAATATTAGAATTAGTAAAATATGGTCTTACAACAGGACTTGTTGATCCTGCTGATGAGGTATACACAGTAAACAGACTTCTCGAGGTACTCGGAGTGGACGACATCGAAGATGAGACATTTGAAAAGATAGAGGCTCAGCCGGCATGGACACAGGAAGAGGCAGAGGAGAAGCTTGAGGGTATACTCGAGGATATGATGACATACGCATATGACAATGGCATCATGAAAGAAAACAGCATTGTATACAAGGATCTTTTTGATACAAAGCTGATGGGCTGCCTTGTAAATGCACCAAGCGTGATCAGAGCTCGTTTTAAGGATTTATACGATAATGAGTCTTCACTTGCGGCAACCGATTATTTTTACAAATTAAGCTGTGACAGCAATTATATCAGAAGACAGCGCATAAAGAAGGATATGAAATGGACCACAGACACAGAGTATGGCACACTTGATGTGACAATCAATCTCTCAAAGCCAGAGAAGGATCCAAAGGCAATTGCTGCCGCTAAAAATGCTAAGCAGAGCGCATATCCAAAGTGCCAGCTTTGTAAGGAAAATGAGGGCTATGCAGGCCGCGTAAACCATCCTGCAAGAGAAAACCACAGAATTATCCCTGTTACAATAAATAACAGCCAGTGGTTTTTCCAGTACTCACCATATGTATACTATAATGAGCATTGTATCGTGTTCAATTCAAAGCATACACCGATGAAAATCGAGCGTGCCACATTTGGAAAGCTGCTTGATTTTGTAACACAGTTTCCACATTATTTTGTAGGCTCAAATGCAGATCTGCCAATCGTTGGAGGCTCTATCCTAAGCCATGATCATTTCCAGGGCGGACACTATACCTTCGCTATGGCAAAGGCTCCGATAGAGAAAGAAATCACATTCAAGGGCTACGAGGATGTCGAGGCAGGTATCGTAAAATGGCCTATGTCTGTTATTAGAATCAAGTCAGCAGACAAAGATAAGCTTATTGACCTTGCAGATAAGATTCTTCTTGCATGGAGAGGCTATACAGATGAAGAAGCATTTATTTTTGCAGAGACAGATGGAGAGCCACACAACACTATCACACCTATAGCAAGACGTCGTGACGGAGACTATGAGCTTGACCTTGTGCTCAGAAACAATATCACCACAGAGGAGCATCCGCTTGGTGTATATCATCCGCATGCCCACCTTCATCACATAAAGAAGGAGAATATCGGACTTATCGAGGTAATGGGACTTGCAGTGCTTCCGGCCAGATTAAAGGGTGAGATGGCAGAGCTTAGGGATGCAATCCTTACAGGAAAGGATCTGCACTCGACAGAGACTCTTGCATCACATGCTGACTGGGCTCTTAAGTTTATGTCTAAGTATGATAAGATTGATGAGTCTAATATTGATGGTATCATCAATGAGGAGATTGGACTTGTATTTAAAGAAGTGCTTGAGTGTGCCGGAGTGTACAAGTGCACTGATGAGGGACGTGCAGCGTTCCAAAAATTTATAGATGCGGTAAATGCATAAGATTTTCAATTATCTTTTTATAATGCGGAAAGCACCGGCGAACCATACTATAGTATGATTCGCCGGTGCTTTCCTCGGCTGTGAGATAAACTGATTTTTAAAGGACCTGTTAAAGCCATTATTGTTAATGACTTTTTACTAAAGATGTGTCATTAGGATGAATTTACCGTTTTTGTAGCTTGTGAAGGCAGTGGATGAATGCAGGCACCAGGAAGGCATCTGCGAATATCCATGCGAGTGGGCTTGCAAAGCAGGCGGCAGAAAAGCCGAATATCGGTACAAATACAAGTCCGATGAGTGAACGCGCAATCATTTCTGCTACTCCTGCAAACATCGCAAAGCCGGAAAAACCCATGCCCTGTATGGTGAAACGGACTGTGTTTACCAGAACGAGCGGAATGTAGAAAAATGCATTTGTCAGCAGAAACTGATGAGCCTGTGCGACAACCTCTGTTTCGCTTGGTGATACAAACATGTAAATCAGATAGTTGGCTATAAACAGCAGTGCCACAAAAATCAAAACCGAATAGATCGATCCTATCACTGAGGCTGAAATAAGCCCCTTCTTTACACGTTCAAATTTGGCTGCGCCGACATTTTGTCCACTGTAGGTGGCCATTGTGGAGCCGAGTGCGTCAAATGGACACATCATAAACATTGAAATACGGCTTGCAGCGGTCATTGAGGCAACTGCGATGGAGCCTAAGCCGTTTACGGCAGTCTGCAGTATGACGCTGCCTATAGCGGTTATCGAATACTGAAAACCCATAGGAAGTCCCATGACCATCAGATTTCTGACATATGAAGAGTCAAGCTCCAAATCGTCTCTGCTTACATGCAGCAGAGGTACCTTTTTTGCTATGTAAATGATGCACAGCACTCCTGATATACACTGTGACAGTACGGTTGCAAAAGCCGCTCCAAACACGCCCATGTTAAATACCAGAATGAAAAGTAAATCAAGACCGATATTTAGAACAGCCGCGATTATAAGGAAAATAACAGGTATGACCGAGTTGCCGAGAGATCTTAGATATCCTGACAGCAGATTGTACAGTATTGTGACAGGAATGCCTGCAAATATGACAATCAGATACTGGTAAGCGAGGTCGTAAATGTCGCCTGGCGTATTCATCCAGGTCAGAATCTGACCACAGAGAAGCACAGTGAGTGCCGTCATGATTATTGCGATAATTACAGACACAATTCCTGCATTTCCTACATATTTTTTAAGTCCTTTTTCATCCTTGGCACCAAAGCGCTGTGCTATAGGAAGTGAAAAGCCTGCACACACACCCTGACAGAAGCCGATGATGAGAAAGCAGATGCTTCCGGTAGAGCCAACTGCGGCTAAGGCCGAAACACTTAGAAAACGACCGACGATTATAGTATCCATAAGGCTGTAAACCTGCTGGAAAAGCATTCCGAGAAGCAACGGAAGAGAAAAGCCCAGAATGAGCCCGGTAGGAGAACCTACAGTGAGATCCTTTGAATTATTTTTAGTCATTATTTATAATCCCCCTTGATTAAAAATAGATAAAAATATATATAAAAATAGTGATTAAGTGTAATATACAACCTTTACAAACATAAGTAAATGAGGTAAAGTTAAATTGTTAGCATTTTTTTTGGTGCATATTTTATAGTGAATAAAAACGCTGATTTTATGTTTGGTATCATGTTTTTTCAGAGAAGAAAATTGAATAATCAGTAATATGTAAGGGCTGACATATAATTAAATTTGGAGGAAAAGAATGAGAGACTGGGAAAATAACATTCGAAGGGTTGTACCTTATACACCGGGAGAACAGCCAAAGAATACCTGTGTTATTAAGTTAAATACAAATGAGAATCCATATCCGCCAGCGCCGGGAGTGAAGGAGGTTTTAAGTAATTTCAATACCGATGATTTAAGACTGTATCCTGACCCAAGGGTTGATAAGCTGGTAAATGCAATTGCGGATTTCTATAAGATAGACAGCTCGAAGGTGTTTGTCGGAGTTGGCTCTGATGATGTACTTGCCATGATTTTTATGACATTTTTCAATTCAAAAAAGCCGATACTGTTTCCTGATATTACATATTCATTTTATGATGTGTGGGCAGATATGCTTCGAATCCCTTATGAGCAGCTTCCTTTGTCTGATGATTTTTCAATAGTACCGTCAGATTACTATAAGGCAAACGGCGGAGTGGTATTTCCAAACCCTAATGCTCCGACAGGAAAGCTCATGCCTCTTGATGAGATAGAGGACATAATAGAGCACAATCAGGATGTAATTGTCGTAGTAGATGAGGCATATGTAGATTTTGGCGGGGAGAGTGCGCTGCCGCTCATTGACAAATATGATAATGTCATCGTGGTACAGACATTCTCAAAATCACGCGCGCTGGCAGGCTCAAGAGTTGGTTTTGCCATGGCAAGTCCTGTGCTTATCAAGTATCTGAATGATGTGAAATATTCGTTCAATTCATATACCATGGACAGAATCACAATCGAAGCAGCTACAGCAGCGATAAAAGACAGAGCATACTTTGAAGAGACCACAGCAAAGGTCATAAAGACACGTGAGTGGACAAAGAAAGAACTTAAGAGACTTGGCTTTACATTCTGTGACTCAAAGAGCAACTTTATATTTGCAAAGCCTGCAAATGTTTCTGCAACAAAGCTTTTTGAGGACCTTAAGGCAGACAATATATTTGTCAGACATTTCAGTTCACCTGAGCGAATCAACGACTATCTGCGCATATCCATAGGAACTGATGAGCAGATGCATACATTAATTAAATTTTTGGAGAATTATTCATGTTAAAAAAATATATTTACATCTTTTTAATTTCAATGGTACCACTTATTGAACTCAGAGGAGCAGTTCCGGTTTCGCAGGTGATGGGGCTGCCGATAGTGCCATCATTTATCGTTTGTATCATTGCAAATATGCTTCCGGTCCCAATTATTTATCTTTTTGCAAGAAAGGTGCTCATCTGGGGAGCTGACAAACCGGTCATTGGTAGGTTTTTTAGCTTCTGCCTTGAAAAAGGAGAGAAGGGTGGTAAGAAGCTTCAGGCAAAGGCCGGAAGAGGTCTGTTTGTTGCACTTTTACTTTTCGTAGGTATCCCGCTTCCGGGAACAGGTGCATGGACAGGAACACTTGCGGCAAGTATCCTTGATATGGATTTCAAGTCAACGGTTGCCGCTGTCATGCTCGGAGTACTGCTTGCAGGCATGATTATGATGATAGTAAGTCTGGCGGGCGTGTCTATATTCCTGTAGAATTTATGGGGAGCTTTCTTCGTCCTTTGTTAAACAGTACAAATCCGACCGCCAGTGAAACAATTGTAACCACAATCACAATCACAAAGACCACTACACTATTACCGGGATCAGGGAAAAATCCTGAAAGTGTGCCCCAAAGGTTGAAAAGCAGATGAAGCCCCATAGAGTAGTAAATAGAGCCACCGTGTTCGCACACATATCCGAGCACTATGCCAAGTGCAAAGGCATATATGCCCTGAATCCAGTTGAGATGGAACAGTCCGAAAAGTGCAGCCTGCATCAGATTGGCAAGAGCAAATGGCAAAGCCTTTCTGGCACAGCGCATGGTTACACCGCGGAATATAAGCTCCTCACAGATTGGCGCCAGTATTACAGAATAAAGTACTGTTACAAAGGTGGTATCTGTGATGCCGGATGTTTCAAAAAGCTTGTTGTACTGTTGCAGCCAGTCGGGACGGATGTAGCCGGTTAAGTTAGCGATGAAATTGGCAGCAAACTGTGTACCCGGCACGAGTATGACGATTGCCACAATCATCATGGGATTGAAGGTTTTCTTAGGGGATGGAAGAAAATTACCTTCGTATCTGGCATAGTACCACATGCCAAAAATTGCAATGGTAATGAGTGCATAGATGACCATAATCATCATGTTAAAATTTACAGATGTAAATGTCTTTTCAAGGCGGTCCGATACGTTTGCAGACGGAAAAGCAAGCTTTCCGACAAAACCCTGTCCAAACACTCCCATGCCCATCATAAAGAATAAGGCGATAGTCTGAATTGCCTCAACTGCAAGCAGTGGGACAAATGTGTAAAAGAAATATCCTACTTTTTTCATTTTCAATTTACTCCATTCTGATTTATTAGGCGATAGTAACACTAGTATAACATATCATAATTTAATTGCAAGAAAGCTGTTTACTTTAAAACTTTAATATGTTAAAATTAAATGTAAATAAATCGCATGAAAAAGGAGAACACGATGAGCAAGAATCTTAAAACAGAAGCAGTAGACCATTTGTTTGATGCTATTTTGTGTCTCAAGGATAGAGCAGAGTGTTATACATTTTTTGAGGATGTTTGTACCGTAAATGAGCTTTTTTCTCTATCACAGAGATTTGAAGTGGCAAAGATGCTTAGAGAGCAGAAGACATATCTTGATATAGCAGAAAAGACCGGGGCTTCCACAGCCACAATCAGCCGTGTGAACAGATCATTAAACTACGGCAACGATGGGTACGATATGGTATTTTCACGCATGGAGGATGGCTCTGACAAAGAGGATTAGTTTATCATAGGGGGAAAGAAAAACAGGCTCGTTAATTTGAGCCTGTTTTTTTAGAAGCCTCTTTTTCTTCATTTAGATCGTCAATCATGCGCTCAATCAGCATTTTCTTGATGTAGACATCAAAGCTCAGCATGCAGATAAAGCTGAATGTGTGAAGAAATTTCTGATCCTCATCAGGAAAATCCTCAAATGTCTCACCGGCAATCTTGTATTTCTTGCCGAGATCCTTTAGGAGCTTCTGCGACTCTTCAGCCTCTAAGCTGAAAACCTCAGTATAGACATCCTGCATCGTAAATCCGTCATCGTTGCCGAAATATTTCTCGGTAAGCGGATTAAGAATCGAGCGGATATCGTTGATGCTCAATATGTTTTTGAAATAATATATAAAAAGCAGTGTGAGCACATGCTCTTTAGAATACTTTTTCTTGTCCGGAGAAGGGAGCAGATTGTTTTTGGCATAGTTGTTTATCATTGTCTTGGTAAGGATTTTGTCGCTCTCATAGCGCTTTGATGCAGCGAGCTGCTCATCCATGAAGGTTGTGACCTGATCCATGTACAAATCAATGTTTGGTATATCCTCCGGCTTTATGTAATCTATTGATTTAAGCTGTTTTAATAATTCTGATAAAAAATCTTTAACGTCATTCTCCATATCATCACCTCAGGCTTTTATTATATAGTATTGAAAACTATATGACAAGTTTTTTTTGAATTTTCTCATATTGGGTTGTGCAAAACATATGTTTGTGGTATGCTGTAGATAAATTATTTTTGTATTTATGGTTTGTGTGCCTGTAATAAGACTGGAGAATTGAGAGGAAAACAGATGAACTTAGATATGTTGAATGAACAGCAAAGGGAGGCCGTTTTGACCACAGAGGGACCGCTTCTTATTTTAGCGGGGGCAGGCAGTGGCAAGACCAGGGTTCTTACATACAGGACTGCTTACCTGATAGATGAGTGTGGTGTCAATCCTTACAATATCATGGCAATCACCTTTACAAACAAGGCTGCGGGAGAGATGCGTGAGAGAATTGATGATATGGTGGGCTATGGTTCGGAAAGCATATGGGTTTCTACCTTCCATTCGACATGTGTGCGTATACTGCGCAGGTATATTGACAGGCTGGGATATGATACGAATTTTACCATATATGATGCTGACGACCAGAAGTCTTTGATGAAGGACATCTGCAAGCGCCTTGATATAGACACCAAGATGTATAAGGAAAAGATGTTTTTAAATGTCATATCATCGGCAAAGGATGAGATGATTGATCCGATAGAGTTTGAAAACCGCTTCACAGGTGACTTTGTGAAGCGCAAGCAGGCACTTGTATACAAGGAGTATCAGAATGCCTTAAAGCAGAATAATGCACTCGATTTTGATGATCTGCTTGTGAAGACAGTAGAGCTTTTCAAGCTGGATAAGGAGGTGCTTGATTACTACCAGGAGCGTTTCAGATACATCATGGTGGATGAGTACCAGGATACCAACACCGTGCAGTTTGAGCTTATCAGGCTTCTCGCCATGAAGTATAAGAATTTGTGTGTGGTTGGTGATGATGATCAGTCCATTTACAAGTTCAGAGGTGCCAATATCTACAATATCTTAAACTTTGAGAAGCATTTTGAGGATGCAAAGGTTATAAAGCTGGAGCAGAATTACAGGTCGACCCAGAATATCCTGGATGCCGCCAACAGCGTCATTTCCAACAATGTGGGAAGAAAGGACAAGCGCCTTTGGACCGACAACGGAGCAGGAGACAGGATTACATTTGAACAGCTTGAGAGCGGCTTTGAGGAAGCGGATTATGTGGCGCGTTCGATAGCGAGACTCGTGAGAAAGGGTGAGGCGCGCTATAAGGACTGTGCTGTGCTTTACCGAACCAACGCACAGTCGCGTCTTTTCGAGGAGAAATTTATTGCAGCCAACATACCATACAAGATTGTCGGCGGCGTGAATTTCTATGCCAGAAAAGAGATAAAGGATATCCTTGCATATTTAAAGACTATTGACAATGGCCATGATGACCTTGCGGTAAAGCGAATAATAAATGTGCCAAAGCGCGGCATCGGAGCCACAAGCATCAATAAGGTGACGGACTATGCTCTTGAGAAGGGGATAGATTTCTATACGGCACTGCGCTATATCGATGAGGTGCCAGGCATGGCGAGGTCAGCAGGCAAGATAAAGCCATTTGTGATGTTTATACAGGCGCTTCGGGCGAGAGCCGAGATGGATTCGGTTTCGCAGCTCATACAGGCTATAATCGATGAGACCGGCTATGTCGATGAGCTGAAGGCTGAGGGCACGGATGAAGCAGGGCAGCGTATTGAGAATATTGATGAGCTTATAAACAAGGCTGTTGATTACGAGCAGGGGGAGGAGAATCCTACTCTCAGTGGCTTTTTGGAGGAGGTAGCGCTTGTAGCCGATATAGACGGTCTTGACGAAAACAGCGACTATGTGGTTCTTATGACTCTGCACAGTGCTAAGGGACTTGAGTTTCCGAATGTGTATCTGGCGGGCATGGAGGATGGTCTTTTCCCAAGCTATATGTCTATCACGAGTGATGATGCGACAAGCGAGATAGAGGAGGAAAGGCGTCTGGCTTATGTTGGCATCACGAGAGCCAAGGAGCATCTGACCATTACATCGGCGCGTATGCGCATGGTGCGTGGAGAGACACAGTTCAACAAGGTATCGCGATTTGTGAAAGAGATTCCGCGCGAGCTTATGGCAGGCGAGGTTTATGAGCCAAAGCGCCGTGATGATGATCTTGAAAGAAATTCACAGAGCACCTACAGAAAGGCTAAGGAGGCCTTCAAAAAGACACCTACATACGGCACAGAGTATGCGACCACCTTTAATACACAGCGTACAAGGACACCTGTCTACACGCCTGTGAGCAACCAGAAGTCATTTGCCAGTGCCAATACCACCGGCGGCCTTTCATATAAGGTAGGAGACAGAGTATCGCACGTCAAGTTTGGTGCGGGCGAGGTCATGGCAATCGTAGAAGGCGGCAGGGATTATGAGGTCACTGTGGACTTTGACAAGGCCGGTACCAAAAAGATGTTTGCTTCATTTGCCAAATTGAAAAAAATTGACTAAAATTATTGTAATTTTTATAGGAAAATTGGATATAATATGCTATAATGGATTTAACAAATAGCATTTGACAATTACTTTTGGAAAAGGAGCGGATTGAATTATGAGTAAAGTTGAAGAATTATTAAAAGACAACAAGCTTACAGAGAAGCTCAGCATGGCAAAGCTTAATGACCTTCTCAAAAAAGAAGAGGAAGACAAGAAGCCTTCCAAGGCTGTTATCATATTTGCCATCATTGGTGTATTAGTTGCAGTTGCAGCAGCGGCATATGGTATCTACAGATTTTTCACACCGGATTATTTAGATGATTTCGATGATGAGTACGATGATGAATTCGATGATGATTTCTTCGAGGATGAAGACGATGATGATGCTGAAGAGGAAAAAGAGGCACCAAAGACTAAAGAAGAGAAATAATCGTTTTTAGATAATGGGGGCTACATATGTAGTCCTCATTTTTCTTTATGTGTGAAGCAAGGCATTTGAAGTCAGACATACAAAGGAATAATAAAGTATAAAGAGAGATAAGAATTACATGAAAAAAGGATTTAGAGGAACAGGAACCGTAGAAAGAGTAGACTTCCCAAACAAGGGAATAGCCGTTACAGATGACGGCGACAGAGTAATTGTGAAAAATACAATTCCGGGACAGAAGGTGGAATTTGTTGTAAATAAAGTAAAGCATCAAAGGGCAGAGGGAAGACTCATGGAGGTAATTGAGAAATCGCCTCTGGAGACAGAAGAGCCATGCCCTCACTTTGGAATGTGCGGGGGCTGTACATATCAGACAGTGCCTTACGAAAAGCAGCTAGATATGAAGCTTACCCAGGTGAAAAAGCTCATTTCGGATGCCATCGGCACTGAGGAAGAGTCAGGATATGAGTTTATAGGGATACATGGAAGTCCGAAAAAGAGTGAATACAGAAACAAGATGGAATTTTCCTTCGGTGATGAGTACAAGGATGGTCCTCTTGCGCTTGGTATGCACAAAAGAGGAAGCTTTTATGACCTTGTGACAGTATCAGACTGTCAGATAGTGGATGAGGATTTCAGGACAATATTAAAGGCAACACTTGATTATTTTTCAAAAAACAATATCCCATATTTTCACAGAGCAACACACAAGGGCTATCTGCGTCATCTGCTTGTCAGAAAGGCAACAAAAACCGGCGAAATCATAGTCGACCTCGTCACCACCACACAGACAGAGGGTTTTGATGAGGAGGAGCTGCTGGCAGGCTTTAGATATGCGCTTTTGACCAGGCACTATGACGGCAGATTTAAGGGAGTTTTACACACAAAAAATGACAGCGTGGCGGATGTGGTCAAAAACGAGGGCACAGAGGTGCTCTACGGAGATTCATATTTCTATGAGGAGCTTTTAGGTCTGAAATTCAAAATCACACCATTCTCATTTTTCCAGACCAACTCACTCGGAGCGGAGGTGCTCTATGAGACAGCGAGAGAGTTTATCCTGGGAGATGACAAGGATTCGCTAAACGGTAAAACAGTCTACGACCTCTACAGCGGAACCGGCACCATCGCGCAGCTTATGGCACCGGTGTGTAAGAAAGTAGTAGGAGTCGAGATAGTCGAGGAGGCAGTTTGCGCTGCAAAGGAAAACGCAGCCCGTAATGGTCTTGATAACTGTAAATTTATCGCAGGTGATGTACTCAAGGTGCTTGATGAGATAGAGGAAAAACCGGATTATATAATTCTTGATCCACCACGAGACGGTATCCATCCGAAGGCTATCGGGAAAATCATAGAGTATGGTGTTGAGAATATGGTTTATATTTCATGTAAACCAACAAGCCTGGCAAGGGATTTGCAGATATTTATGGCCAGAGGGTATAGAGTGGAGAAGATATGCTGCGTGGATATGTTTCCGAATACTTATCATGTTGAGACGGTTGTTCTTTTGTCCCAACAAAAACCAGATGACACGATAGAGATCGACTTAGACTTAGATGAGCTGGATGCAACCAGTGCAGAGACGAAAGCGACCTATCAGGAAATCAAAGATTATGTGC
>ENA-OQDT01000533-OQDT01000533.1-human-gut-metagenome-genome-assembly--contig:-NODE-533-length-24729-cov-3.700553_pt1 | contig 24729 bp, 23 predicted proteins | sample MGYA00242786_ERZ504617 | MGnify/ENA primary metagenome ERZ504617 (study PRJEB26092, sample SAMD00036337) | human gut metagenome | host: Homo sapiens | study: EMG produced TPA metagenomics assembly of...
GACCGAGACGTAAGAAAAACCTTTGACGGCATTTTTCTTCAGGTTGTGATAAAACGGAATCACATCTTCGTTTGTTTTTAAATCGCCGATTGCCTGGAGATCTGCAAAGGCCTCATCCATGATTACGATCACATTCGGCTTCCTGGTATCTGCTGTTTCCTGTGCACTGTCACGATAAGGTGCGGCAATTTTCTCGGCTGCCGACGGAGAATAACCATCTGGCTTATCCACCATCATAAGCTGAAGGCTGCGCATAAAAGTAAGGATACAGCCATTTTTACGGTAAGATTTGATCGGGCGGAAAGTATTTACAGTAACATGCATGGGATTGGTCATAACCGGTGTATAGAGCATCACCCAGAAAGAAGCAAAACAGATTGCTGTACTGGATACAAGATACTGGATACGTTTTTTTCCTTTTGGCAGGTGGAATGCCTCCACGCGAAAAAGAAGCACACACCAGAAAATAAGACCGGTCAGCGAGATCAGTCGTACGGCATCAAGGGAATACTGATAATTGCCGACAACGTTCATGGCAGTCCCCATGATGGTCAGATCTGATGCTAGGATCGGTATACCGCGAAATGTAGTGGTAAAGTAATTTGCAATGGAAAATACAATGCTGAAGATACAGAGAAAACATCCTGAAAAACGTGTACTGTTTGTCAGCGAAAGCAAAAAAAACATCACAAAATACAAAAGAAGCAAAGTGATAATAAAACGCAGTAAGTAAACAATACGGAAAGAGCGGAAGATCAGCCCTGGTCCCGCAGGATTTGCATATTCCAGAAACAGCAGTGCTGTAAGCGGTGTCAGCCAGAAAACGATATGCGAAATCTTTTCGGCATGTACATTTTCTTTTAAATGATCGCTCAGGCATATAAAAATACCTGCCAGTGTAAAACAGAACATTACTACGATGTTTTTCCTATAAAAAGCAATGCTGCCATCTTTGAAACCGTGAAAAATATCCAATGTGAAGCAGCCATAGAGAAAAAGCAGAACAAACAACAGACAGCCGGCAAGCTGAAGCGGTTTTTGTTTTTTTATATTTAGTTTTGGCATTGGTATACACTCCCTTTTTAATTTTCAGGCTTTTGAACCTGGCATCATTGCATTATACCAAATCGAACGTTGACAGTCAATGAAAGAAATGTTAAGATAACCTTATATTTGCGAGTAGGATAAATGATCGCGGCTGGTAAAACGAAAGGTGCCAGACGAGGAAAGTCCGGGCTTCACAGGGCAGGATGCCGGATAACGTCCGGCGGAGGCGACTCCAGGGACAGTGCAACAGAAATATACCGCCGGCTGCGGCCGGTAAGGGTGGAAGGGCAGTGTAAGAGACTACCGCCTTGCTGGTAACAGCAGGGGCATATGTAAACCCCATTCGAAGCAAGACCGAGCAGAGACATATGGCGGCCCGTCAGTTTCAGGTTGGTTGCTTGAGCCTTACGGTAACGTATGGCCTAGATAGATGATCATTCACGACATAACCCGGCTTATCGTTCTGCTCGCAGAAAAAAGCAGGCACAGTAATTCGTTACTGTGCCTGCTTTTTCGATTTATTTACTTTTGAGTTTTGCATCGTGATATTTTTCGTCACAGTATCTGCATCGGTAAATCTCTTTTTCTTCATTGGAAAGGACAAAAACCTGATCCAGTCCATGTTCGATCGATGTGATACAACGAGGATTTTTACATTTGATCACATTTACAATCTGTTTTGGAAGATGGAGTTTTTTCTTATCGACAATTTTTCCGTTCCGGATGATGTTCACGGTAATATTATGATCAATAAAACCAAGAATATCGAGATCCAGCATATCAACAGGACATTCAACCTTGATAATGTCTTTTTTGCCCATTTTATTGCTGCGTGCATTTTTGATGATAGCGACACAGCAGTCGAGCTGATCCAGTTTCAGATGATGATAGATGGACATGCTTTTTCCGGCTTCAATGTGGTCGAGAACCACACCTTCATTTAACTGACCTACATTTAACATACTTTCACCTCCAGAAGTGTAAGAATCAGAGCCATACGGGCATAAACAGCATACTGAGCCTGTTTGAAGTAAGCAGCTCTCGGATCGTCATCAACCTCAACTGCGATTTCATTGACACGCGGGAGTGGATGCATAACGATCATATCCTGCGGTGCAAGTTCCATTTTTTTCTTATCCAGAATATAGAAATCTTTCATGCGGACATAATCTTCTTCATTAAAGAAACGTTCTTTTTGCACACGGGTCATATAGAGTACGTCCAGTTTTGGCAGAGCATCCTCCAGACGTTCTACTTCTTCAAAAGCTATGTTATTTTCGCGCAGGACATCGTCACGGATATAACTTGGAATACGCAGTTCTTCCGGAGAAATCAGGACAAAACGGATTCCGGTATAGCGGACCAGTGCGCTGATCAGGGAATGAACTGTACGACCGAACTTTAAGTCACCGCAAAGACCGATCGTCAAATCGTCCAGTCTTCCTTTCAGGGAGCGGATAGTCAGAAGATCCGTAAGCGTCTGGGTCGGATGCTGGTGCCCGCCATCTCCGGCATTGATCACCGGAATCGGAGAATGTAAGGATGCTACGAGCGGTGCACCTTCTTTAGGATGACGCATCGCACAGATATCGGCATAACATGCTACCATGCGGATGGTATCGGCAACGGTCTCACCTTTTGCGGCAGAGCTGGAATCGGCCGAAGAAAAACCAAGTACATTACCACCTAAATTCATCATAGCAGCTTCAAAGCTGAGACGGGTACGTGTGCTTGGTTCATAAAAAAGAGTCGCTAATTTTCTGCCATCACATGCGTGGGCATATTTTTTCGGATTTGCTTCAATATCATTTGCCAGGTTCAGGAGCTGATCCAGTTCTTCCACACTGAAATCCAGCGGGCTCATTATATGTCTCATAATTTCCTCCTTTTAACTTTAGATTTTCTCTATCATATACCATTTGGGAATGGATTTCAAGATGAAGTTGAGCCATTTTTTTTCGCCAGAAATTCAAAGAACAGACCACAGGCAAACCACAGTGGTGCATAGTCAAGACGTATAACTCCGTTAATGTGATAAGGGGTATGTGAATAATCCCAGGGACAGCAATGGTGCTTTTTCAAAATGCTGCCGCTGATATATTCTACTGAAAAAATAAGAATCATATAAAAACAGCCGCGGAAAAACAGCGAACACTTCCGAAGCAATGCTGCAACCGGACCGATAAAAGCCGCCATACCGTAAATGGGAAACATCCATAAAGACGAATGACCGGTCAGTGTTTTATCCCGGCGGCGAAAAGCAAGAAAACCTGTCCATAAAAGTTCCAGACACCACCCGCAGACTCCATATTGAATAAATTTTTTTTTTCATAGGAAAAGAATGTCCACAATATAGAAAGATTATACAGTCATATCCTATAATGTTCTTGCAAAATCATTTTGGGTATACTATAATTCAACGTGATAGATGCGAAAAAAGAAGAACAATAGCGCATCATGATAATTTGAACAAGAATGGAGTTCTATGAATTACGAAGAAGCAAAAGCGTATCTGGATGATGCAGCCAGATACGGAAGTGTTCTCGGACTGGATACGATGAAAGAACTGCTTAAAAGGCTTGGGAATCCGCAGGATGATCTCAAATTCATCCATATCGGAGGCACCAATGGCAAAGGATCGGTACTTTCGTATCTTTCTACCGTTCTGAAAGAAGCAGGTTATCGCGTTGGACGTTATATTTCGCCAACGCTGTTTTCATACCGGGAACGTATACAGGTAAATGAAATATACATAAAAAAAGATGCTCTGGCAAGGCTGACGATGCAGATACAAAGCTGTGTCGATGAGATGGTACAAGACGGTGCGCCTCATCCGACCGCTTTTGAGATCGAGACGGCACTTTGCTTTCTCTATTTCAGGGAGGAAAAGTGTGACCTAGTCGTTCTGGAGGTCGGCATGGGAGGAGCTTCCGATGCCACAAATGTCATAAAGACGACGGTTCTGGAAGTGCTGGCATCGATCGGCATGGATCATATGGGGGTTCTTGGAAATACTCTGTCGGAGATCGCTGCATGCAAAGCCGGTATTATCAAACCGGATACTGCGGTGGTCAGTATGAGACAGCAGCCGGAAGCCATGGAAGTGATCCGGCAGGTATGCCACAGTCAGCATGCAGAGCTGCATATTGCGGATGTTGGAAATGCATCAGACATCGTATACGGATGTGGGGAACAGCATTTTTCCTATGGCGGGTATGACCGCCTTACGATCCATCTGGCAGGTTCTTATCAGATCGCCAATGCCATTCTGGCAGTGGAGGCAGTAAAAGCCCTGATCGATCTTGGCTATGCCATTTCAGAAGAAAACCTGCGGAGCGGTCTGCAAAAAACGGTCTGGAAGGGCAGATTTACGGTTCTTCAAAGAGATCCATATTTTATTATAGACGGAGCACATAACCGCGATGGGGCAAAGGTACTGGCTGATTCGGTGCGTCAGTATTTTAAGGGCAGAAAGCTTCATTACATTATGGGCGTTTTTAAAGATAAAGAATATGAAACGATCATAGATCAGATGTCTGTATTTGATGCGGATGTGATCACGGTAGAAACACCGGGGAATCCACGTGCACTGCCGGCTGAGGCACTGGCAGAAGCATGGAAAAAGAAAAAAGCGGATGTGACATCTGAGAAAAGGATAGAAAATGCGGTAAGAAAGAGCCTGAAAAGGGCAGAAAAAGACGATGTGATCCTCGCTTTCGGATCCCTCTCATTTCTAGGTGAGATTGTGAAAGCTCTGGATACAATAAGAAGTGAGGTTTGAAAACTATGGTAGATCAGGAAAAAGTAAGAGAAGGTGTACGACTGATACTGGAAGGTATCGGGGAGGATGTAAACAGAGAGGGACTGATAGAGACACCGGACCGTATTGCGAGAATGTACTGTGAACTGGCAGGAGGCATGGATCAGAATGCAGAGACTCATCTGGAGAAGCGTTTTCATGTAGACAATGCGGATATGGTTCTTGAGAAGGATATCACATTTTATTCCATGTGTGAGCATCATATGCTTCCGTTCTTTGGAAAAGCACATGTTGCCTATATTCCAGACGGCGAGGTGGTCGGACTGAGCAAGATCGCAAGAACCGTAGAAGTTTTTGCAAGAAGACTGCAGCTTCAGGAGCAGTTGACGGCACAGATCGCCGATGCATTTATGGACAATCTGCAACCGCAGGGTGTTATGGTCATGATCGAAGCCGAGCATCTCTGCATGACGATGCGAGGAATCAAAAAACCGGGTGCACAGACGGTAACTACTGTCACAAGAGGTGTATTCGACCACAGCAAAGAGCTGCAGGATACTTTTTATCAGATGGTGCGTTTATAATGGAAATGGAACGTGTAAATCAGATTTTGCAGCACACACTTTATCAGAACTGCCGCAGACAGATTGATGAAAAAGAAAAAGACCGGATTTTCTGTGGCCATGATATGGGGCATCTGCTGGATGTTGCCAGACTGGCGTGGATTTTTAATCTGGAAGCAAATCAGCAAATATCGAAAGAGCGGATCTATGCAGCCGCTCTTCTTCACGATATAGGGAGACATATTCAGTACGAGAACGGGATGCCGCACCAGATCGCGGGGCTTCCGGTCGCAGAGCAGATCCTGAAGGACTGCGGTTTTACTCCGGAAGAGATCAGGGAAATTCTGTATGCGATTGAAAATCACCGCAACAAAGAGATGTTAAAGCGAAATGATCTTGCCGGGATCTTATACCGGGCAGATAAAATGTCCAGATGCTGCTTTGGCTGCCGTGCCGAAAAAGAGTGTAACTGGAGTCCGGAAAAGAAAAATATGCAGATACAGTACTGAGGCAGATATACGAAAAGAGGAAAAGCAGATGAAGATAGGAAACAAAGAATTTGACCTGAAAAATCACGCTTATGTGATGGGGATTTTAAATGTGACACCGGATTCTTTTTCCGACGGCGGAAAGTGGAACGACAAAGACCGGGCAATGCGCCACACACAGGAAATGGTAGAACAGGGAGCAGAGATCATTGACATCGGCGGTGAGTCCACAAGACCTGGTTATACACTGATTTCTGATGAAGAGGAAATCTCCAGAGTGGTTCCGATGATCGAGATGGTAAAGAAGAACTTTGATGTTCCGGTTTCTATTGATACTTACAAAAGCAAAGTGGCAGAAGCGGCACTCGATGCAGGAGCTGATCTGGTCAACGACATCTGGGGTCTGAAGTACGACCCGGATCTCGCAGGTGTGATTGCCCGGAAAAATGCACCATGTTGTCTGATGCATAACCGCAAAGAGCCGGATTACACTGATTTTATTGCAGATTTCCTGAAAGACATGCAGGAAACCATAGACATTGCAAAAAAAGCAGGTATCGCCGATGAGAATATCATCCTCGATCCGGGTGTTGGGTTTGGCAAGACTTATGAAAATAACCTGGAGATCATCAACAAACTGGAGTGCATGCATACGCTCGGCTATCCGATCCTGCTTGGGACATCCAGAAAATCGGTGATCGGACTGACACTGGATCTTCCGGCGGATCAGAGAATGGAAGGAACTGTGGCAACCACCGTGGTCGGTGTGATGAAGGGGGCTGCCTTAGTCCGCGTACACGATGTAAAAGAAAATTACCGTGCCCTGAAAATGACAGAAGCCATCCTTGGCAGATAACAGGCAGATGGGAGAATGATGATGGATACGATTTATATCAAAGATCTGGAAGTATTTGCCAACCATGGTGTCTACCCGGAGGAAAACAAGCTGGGTCAGAAGTTTGTGGTCAGTGCGGATCTTTCAGTGGATGTGAGGATGGCGGGACTGACAGACGAACTGGAATATTCGGTAAATTACGGAGAAGTCAGCCATACGATCCGGAATTTTTTACAGAAACATACCTTTAAGCTGATTGAAGCAGCAGCAGAAGGACTGGCAGCAGAGCTGTTTGGCAAATATCCGCTGATCCTGGCACTTCGCCTGGAGATCCAGAAGCCGTGGGCTCCGGTAGGACTTCCTCTGCGTACAGTTTCCGTGGAGATCAGAAGAAGCAGACATACCGTTTATATTGCACTTGGCTCCAATATGGGTGATAAGGCGGCCTATCTGAAAGAAGCTGTGGAGAAACTTTCAAAACTGCCGGGCAGCAGCGTGAAAAAGGTATCTGATTTTATGGAAACCGAGCCATATGGTGTGACGGAGCAGGATGAATTTTTAAACGGTGTACTTGAGATGGAGACCCTTCTGACACCGCAGGAGCTGTTAGCCCAGCTGCATCGGATCGAGTCAGAAGCAAACAGAGAGCGTATCCTCAGATGGGGACCGCGTACCCTGGATCTGGATATTCTGCTGTATGATCAGGAGGTCATCGACACAGAAGAACTGCATATTCCGCATATTGATATGCAGAACCGGGATTTTGTTCTGGTGCCGCTCTCACAGATCGCACCGTGGGTACGCCATCCGGTTTTAAATAAGACAATAGAACAGTTAAGGAGAGAACTTGATGGTTGATTTACAGGATTTAAGAAATGAAATAGATTCCATAGACCGCCAGATGACAGAACTTTTTGAAAAACGTATGGAGATCAGCCGCAAGGTGGCAGAGTACAAGATCAGCACCGGGAAAAAGGTGTTTGACAAAGAACGTGAAAAAAAGGTGATTGAAAGAGCAAAAGACCTCACACACAACGGTTTCAACCGCCACGGGATTGAAGAACTGTTTTTGCAGATCATGGCAATGAGCCGCAAACTGCAGTATCAGTTGCTGGAAGAAAACGGTGTGGCAGGCCGTCTGCCGTTCATCGGTGTGGATAAACTGGAAAAAGAAAATGTGCGCGTGGTTTTTCAGGGCGTGGAAGGAGCATACAGTCAGGCGGCAATGCAGCAGTATTTTGGCGATGAGATCAGTTCTTTTCATGTGGAATACTGGAGAGATGCGATGGAGGCGATCGCAGAAGGTGCGGCAGACTATGCGGTGCTGCCGATTGAGAATTCAACGGCAGGAAGCGTCAATGATATGTATGATCTGCTGGTAGAATTTGAAAATTATATCGTCGGCGAGCAGATCATCCGTTGTGAGCATTGTCTGCTCGGACTTGAAAATGCTGAAATTTCCGATATCCGTACTGTCTATTCTCATCAGCAGGGACTTTCCCAGTGCAAGAATTTTCTGGAGGAGCACAGGGAATGGAAACAGATCCCGCTTGAGAATACCGCGATCGCAGCAAAAAAAGTGGCAGAGGACGGTGATGTGACACAGGCGTCCATTTCCAGTGCTTTTGCCGCAAAATGTTTCGGACTGAAAATATTGCAGAAGAATATTTACAGCAATAAGGCCAATTCTACCCGCTTTATTATTGTGACAAACCAGAGAATTTATCAGAAAGATGCAAAGAAGATCAGTATTTGTTTTGAAACACCGCACACCAGTGGCTCTCTTTACAATATCTTATCTCATTTTATTTATAATAATTTAAACATGTTCGGCATCCAGTCCAGACCGATCCCGGGACGTAACTGGGAGTACCGTTTCTTTATTGATTTCGAGGGAAATTTAAATGACAGTGCAGTCAAAAATGCCCTGCGTGGTATCCGTGAAGAGGCAACCAACATGAAAATACTTGGAAATTACTGAAAATACAGCGGCTTTTGCAAAAAAGCTGCTGTTTTTGGAAAGGTTGATAAAAATGTTTCGAATTGATGAATTAGTAGTATACCGAGAATATGAACAGGAGCAGGATCAGATCTTAAACGATATGGCATTTATTGTGGAAGGAACAGAAACACTGGAAATACCGGTTTTGGATCTTCGGGGTCTTTATTTTTCCTGCATCCATAAACTGACAGAGCTTGCCGGAACCTATGGATTTGAAGGAAACCTCTGGCATGGCTATCTGACCTGGCTTCTGGTGAACAACGAAAATGTGTTCAGCCATGCAGGCGAGATCCGCGGCGAGGTGGACGGCAGCATCAATGCACTGGTGGAGCATGATTATGAGATTTTCCGTGAACTGTATGCCCTGGATTTTGATGCCCTGGAGGAAAAACTGGGTGCACATTGTTTTTCCATGATCGCAGATTATGTCAACGCACCGCAGAGCAGCAAAGTATTTAACGAGCGTATCCGTGACCGGATCTGCGAACTGAGCGTAAAGCTTGCAAAAGCGAAAGATGTTCATGAATTTAAGAAGGATATGACTTCTTTTTATAAAGATTTCGGTGTGGGAAAATTTGGACTGCATAAGGCATTTCGCGTGGCACATAACGAGGACGGTGTGCAGATCGTACCGATCACCAAGATCGCACACGTACATCTGGATGACCTGGTAGGATATGAGCTGGCAAAGAAGAAACTGATCGAGAACACCGAAGCTTTCGTACAGGGAAGGAAGGCAAACAACTGCCTGCTTTTTGGTGATGCCGGCACCGGCAAGTCTTCCAGCATCAAAGGCATCCTCAATGAATATTATGATCAGGGACTGCGCATTATTGAAGTTTACAAACATCAGTTCCAGGATTTGAATGATGTGATCGCACAGATCAAAAACCGAAATTATCGTTTTATTATCTATATGGATGATCTTTCCTTTGAGGAATTTGAAATCGAATATAAGTACCTGAAAGCTGTGATCGAAGGCGGACTGGAACGCAAACCGGAAAATGTGCTGATCTATGCAACTTCCAACCGCAGACATCTGATCCGTGAAAAATTCAGCGACAAAGAAGAGAGAAGAGACGATCTGCATACTTCCGATACCGTACAGGAGAAGCTGTCACTGGCATATCGTTTCGGACTGAAAATCTATTTTGGCTCACCGGGCAAAAAAGAATTCCAGGAAATCGTCCGCGTCCTGGCAGACAAACACGGAATCACAATGCCGGAAGATGAGCTGTTTTTAAAGGCCAATCAGTGGGAACTGCAGTATGGCGGTCTTTCCGGACGTACTGCACAGCAGTTTATTGATCATCTGCTTGGACAGGAGAGAAAGGACGTGTGAGTATGAAACTTTTTGCAGCAATCGATATAGGTTCCTACGAAGTAGAAATGAAAATTTTTGAGATCACCTCCGGAAAAGGAATCAAGGAGATCGACTGCGTGTGCCATCGCATGGAGCTTGGCAAAGATGTTTACCGGGATGGCAGGATCAGTGTAGAAATGACGGATGAACTCTGCCGGGTTTTAAATGATTTTGTGAGAATCATGAAGGGATATCGCGTGGATGACTGGCGTGTATGTGCCACAAGTGCGGTAAGAGAAGCGGCCAATCAGCTTGTTTTTCTCGACCGTGTGAAGCGCCATACTTCTCTTGACGTGGAAGTGCTTTCAAATGCATCGCAGCGTTTTATGGATTACAAATCGATTGCATCCAGAGAAAATGAATTCAACCGTATGATCCAGAAAGGAACAGCCATCGTGGATGTCGGAGGAGGCAGTATCCAGATTTCACTGTTTGATAAGGATCGCCTTGTTGCAAGCCAGAATATGAAGATTGGAAATTTACGTCTGCGTGAGCGGATGATGAACGAAAGGGTCAGTCTCAAACATTATGAGACTTTACTGACAGAAGTGGTTCGAAATGAATTTCTGGCATACAAGAAACTGTATCTGAAAGATCGTGTGATCTCTAATCTGATCGTAGTTGGAGATCATATCGGTGATGCTGTCCATAAAACGGTAATGACAAGAGCAGATTTCCTGCAGTTTTATGACGAAGTGATCTACCGCTCGGATGAAGATGCGGCAGGGCGCTGCGAAGTTCCGGAAGATGTGATTTCGGTGCTGCGTCCGTCCCTTGTCGTTTACCGGTGTTTTCTGGAAGCGACAGAAGTGGAAAATATCTGGATGCCGGGTCTGCATCTGACGGATGGCATGGCATATGAATATGCACAGCAAAGCAAACTTCTGAAGCTTGGCCATGATTTTGATGAAGATATCCTGGCAGCAGCAAGAAATGCCGCAAAGCGTTATCAGTGCAGCAAGTCACATATCAAAGTGTGTGAAGACATGGCTGTCGGCATTTTTGATAAGATCAGAAAAATCCAGGGGCTTACAGATAGGGATCGTCTGCTGCTGCGCATTGCGGTGATCCTGCATGGATGCGGCAAATTTATCAGTCTTTCAAATGCCGGAGAGTCCGCTTATCATATTATCATGGCGATGGATATCATCGGATTGTCGGAGGAAGCGAAGGAGATTGTTGCAAATGTGGTGAAATATAACACGGTGCCGCTGGAAGAGTACGATAAGATAGGCAGCAGCAGTCTGATAACAAGAGAAAATTATCTGACGATCGCCAAGCTGACAGCAATCCTCGGGGTGGTAAATTCGCTGGACCGCAGCCACAAGCAGAAAACAAAAGAGGCAAAACAGACACTGCACGGAAACGAACTGGTCATTCAGTTATATTCGGATGAAGACCTGTCACTGGAAAAGAAAGAGTTTGCAAAAAAAGCAGCATTTTTCGAAGAGGTGTTCAGTATCCGTCCGGTGCTGCGTCAGAAGAAAATGATGTAATGAGGAGGAATCTGTATGGGTGAAATGGATTTAAAAAAAGCAGAATACTATACAAACCGTGAATTAAGCTGGCTTGGGTTTAACAACCGTATTTTAGGGGAGGCAAGAGATGTCACACTTCCGTTATTTGAACGGCTGAAATTCTTAAGCATCACCGCTTCCAACCTGGATGAATTTTTTATGATCCGTGTGGCATCTTTAAAAGATATGGTACATGCAGGTTATACCAAAAAAGACATTTCCGGGATGACAGCACAGGAACAGTTGAAGAAGATATTAAAGGAGACGCACGAACTGGTGGATCAGCAGTATTCTACTTATAATCGTTCTCTGATTCCGGCTCTGAAAAAGCGGGGGCTGAAAATTATTTCCGAGCATGAGAGTCTGAGCGAAGAGCAGAAGAAATTTGTAGATGCTTATTTCGAGGAGAATGTCTATCCGGTTCTGACACCGATGGCGATGGATTCCTCCAGACCGTTTCCGCTGATCCGCAACAAAACCCTGAATATCGGTGCACTGATCTGCCGGAAAGACGGAAAAGAAAAACATAAGACACTGGATTTTGCGACGGTGCAGGTTCCGTCTGTACTGCCAAGGATCGTGGAGCTCCCGGAAGGAAAAGACGGGGAAAAACGTGTGATCCTTCTGGAAGAGATCATTGAGCGAAACATCGGACAACTGTTCTTAAGTTACGATGTCGTGTGTGCACATCCATACCGCGTCATGCGAAATGCGGATCTGACGATCGACGAGGATGAGGCGGAGGATCTGCTCAAAGAGATCCAGAAACAGTTAAAGAAACGTCAGTGGGGCGAAGTGATCCGACTGGAGATCGAAGGCAAGATCGATAAACGGCTGCTGGATATCTTGAAAGAAGAGTTTGCCGTGAAAGATTCGGATGTGTTTGAGATAGGAGGACCGCTGGATCTGACCTTCCTGATGAAGCTGTACGGCATGGAGGGATTTGAGGAGTACAAAGTGAAAAAATATATTCCGCAGCCGGTGCCGGCACTGATGAACGATGACAGCATTTTTGCCAATATCCGCAAAGGTGACATTTTGCTGCATCATCCGTACATGACATTTGCTCCGGTTGTCGATTTTGTGAAACAGGCTGCAAAAGATCCAAATGTTCTGGCGATCAAGCAGACGCTTTACCGTGTCAGCGGCAATTCGCCGATCATCGCTGCACTTGCACAGGCAGCAGAAAACGGAAAACAGGTTTCCGTTCTGGTTGAGCTGAAAGCCCGTTTTGATGAGGAGAACAATATCATCTGGGCAAAAAAACTGGAAAAAGCAGGCTGCCATGTTATTTACGGACTTGTAGGACTAAAAACGCACAGCAAGATCACGCTGGTTGTCCGCAGAGAAGAAGACGGTATCCGCCGTTATGTGCATCTTGGGACTGGAAATTATAATGATTCTACGGCAAAATTATATACCGACTGCGGACTTTTAACCTGTGCAGAGCCGATCGGGGAAGATGCAACTGCGGTATTTAACATGCTTTCCGGCTATTCGGAGCCAAAACACTGGAACGATCTTGCCGTCGCACCGATCTGGCTTCGCAAACGTTTCCTGAAACTGATCGAACGTGAGAAAAACTGGGCCAAAGAAGGAAAAGAGGCACACATCATTGCTAAAATGAATTCTCTGTGTGACTGGGAGATCATTGCGGCACTCTATGCGGCATCCGCAGCCGGTGTGAAGATCGAACTGATCATCCGCGGTATCTGCTGCCTGAAAGTCGGCATCCCGCATATCAGTGAAAACATATCGGTGCGTTCGATCGTAGGCAACTTCCTCGAGCATGCCCGCATCTTCTATTTTTATAATGACGGGGCAGAAGAACTGTATATGGGCAGTGCGGACTGGATGCCGCGAAATCTGGATAAGCGTGTTGAGATCGTATTTCCGCTGAAAGACGAAAAGATCAAACAGCAGGCAAAGCACATTCTGGATATCCAGCTTGCCGATAACCTGAAGGCCCATATTCTTCAGCCGGACGGAAGTTATGAAAAGATTGACCGAAGAGGGAAAAAGACGCTGATCTGTGCACAGGATTATTTCTGCGAAGAAGCGATAAAAAATGCAAAACAGCCGGTTGATCCTGTTCTGGATCATGTTTTTATACCGGCAGAGGCGGCTGCAGAGCAAAATAAACTGCAAATGTATGAAAATATTTATGATAAAGATAACAGTTGACGCAACTTGCGGAACTTGTTATAGTAAAAGTATCGTATCCCTGCATGTTTAGGAAGAATTTTTTTGTGCAGAGATACAAAAAAGAAAAGGAGGAAACACATGAAGAAGAAAACAAGATCACTGAGTGTCAAGTTCTTTGCTTTCCTGGCAATGCTTCTGTTTTTCTGTATTCCTGCCTATGCAGGCGTAGTAGAAGAAGCAGGAGAGTATGAGATCTACCCGACACCACAGAACGTCACCTACGGTGACAAAGAGATGCAGCTCACCGATCAGGTAAAACTGACAATCGGAAGCGGCATTGACAGTTACACGAAAACACGTATCACAGACACACTGAACGTGCTGAAACTGACCGGAAACGAAAACGCAGCAGCAGATAAGACGGAACTGATCGTCGGTGTATACGGTTCCGGGGATGCAGCTGACACCTACGGAAAAGCCAATGGAGCTGTTGCGGCAACCTTTGACAACTACGATGCTTATATGCTGTATGTTAAGGGCAGCAAAATTGTAGTACTTGGCAAAGACACCGATGCAGCATTTTATGGTGTCACTACTCTGAAACGTATTTTTGAACAGCTTTCTGCAGACAAAAAGATCAAAGAGCTGACGGTGATAGACTATGCAGAAGTACAGTTCCGTGGATTTATCGAAGGATATTACGGCAACCCATGGTCACTGGAAGACCGTATCGATCTGATGAAGTTTGGCGGCGAGATCAAGATGAACCAGTATGTGTTCGCACCAAAGGATGATCCATACCACAACAGTCAGTGGAGAGATCTTTATCCGACTGAAAATCTTGAAAACATCAAGAAACTTGCCCAGGCAGGAAACGAAAACAAATGCTTTTTCGTATATGCTCTGCATCCATTTATGAACAGAGCATTTAATTTCAACAATTACGATGCAGATCTGGCAACCGTAAAAGCAAAATATCTGCAAGTGATCAAATCCGGCGTGCGTCAGATTGCCCTTCTGGAAGATGATGCGACCGGATCAAGTGCAGCAAACTTAAGCAGACTGCTCAATGACCTGACAGACTGGCTGACCAACCTGAAGAACTCCGAATATCCGGATCTGAAGACGGATATTCTTTACTGCCCGAATGATTATATGGGAAATGGTTCTTCCGCGAAACTGAAAGGCATCAATGCTTCTGCAAACCGTCAGGTACATATGGTCATGACCGGTAATGCAATCTGGGGACAGGTAACTGCAAATTTTGCAGACAATTTCTATAATAATGTAGCATCTGATGGTGTTGCAGGACGTTATCCATATATGTGGGTAAACTGGCCATGTAACGATAACTATAAAACCGGTCTGATCATGGGTGGTCACAACACCATTCTGCACACCAGAATCAACGGCCGTAAATACGAAGGTATCATCCTCAATCCGATGCAGCATTCGGAACCTTCCAAAGTAGCGATCTTTACCGCAGCAGATTATTGCTGGAAACCATGGGACGCAAAAGAAGAAGGTGATCAGGCATGGGAAGATTCCTTCAAATATATCGACCATGATTACTGCACTGGAATCCGATTCTTCCACAGCCCTGCGTGAAGTTGCAAAACACATGATCTATCAGGGACCTGTTCAGACAGCCGGAAGACAGGCAAAATTTGAAGAGTCTGTTGCCTTGAAAAACAAACTGGCAGAGATCCAGAAAAAAGTAGAAGCAGGAACAGTTACGACAGCAGAGCTGGATGATATGCGCAACGAGTTCAAGACCATTTACGATGCAGCCGTAAAATATCTGACAGATGGCACCAATACACGTATGAGCGAACAGATAACCCCGTTCCTGAGCTGTCTGCGCGATGAATGTGAAGCGAATATCGAGCTGATGGATGCTCTGAAAGCCGTACAGACAAAAGAAAATGATAAAGTATGGGACCACTATTCTGCAGCTCAGACTTTATATGAACGTTCCCGGACTTATGGATTCCGTTATGTAAATGAAACAAAATATGCGACCGCAGGTCTGCTCTATATTGTTCCGTTTACCGAAAAAGTCATGAAAAATGTTTCTGATACCGTAAAACAGATCATCGATCCGGAACACATCAAACTGGAGAGAACCCTGATCTACCGTGTCGGCGGAACAGAAAACTCCGGAAATACCGGAAATGCAGCCAATGCAATTGATGGAAACTTAAATACCAACTTCCAGATCCAGACCGACCAGCAGACTGGTGACTATGTAGGACTGCTCTTTAATCAGGTGACACCGGTTAAGACGATGACCGTTGCCATGGCATGCAGTGGCCATGAAGATGATTACATTCCAAACGGTGTAATGGAATATACCGTGGACGGCAGTACCTGGACAACATTTGAAACACAGCCGGCGGCCGGTTCTACCAAAGATGTCACTCTGGAGCTTGCAGAAGCAAAAGAGATCAAAGGATTCCGCTGGAAGAACAGCAACAACGATAAAAACCGCTGGCTGATCATTCGTGAGATTTCCTGTGATGCATTTGAAAAAGCTGGCAACAACGAAGCAGCAGATAACAAATATACCGGAACCATCAGCTATACGAGCGGATGGACACTGTACAGTTCCGGAAGCTATCCACTGTCCAATCTGACAGATGGAAGTGATGCCACCTATATCTGGGTAAATCCAAGTACCAGCACAAAAGATGCTTCTATTGTAGGTGATTATATCCAGATGGATCTTGGTGAAACAAAAGATGTCTATAAAGTGAGAACAGTTGTCGGTGCCGACAACGGTGACAAATGGGTAAAATATCACTATGAATATTCTGTGGATGGTTCCAACTGGACGAAGAAGGAAGTTCATACCGGTGCCGCAAGCGGTTCTGATGAATACATCGAAAATCTGGAAGGTGCTTCTGCACGTTATATCAGAATTGTAAATGACCAGCAGGTAGCCGTATGGGTGAAATTCAGTGAATTTGCTGTTTATGGAAAAGAAGCAGAAGTAACCGGCGATGTTATGGATTACACCAACACTGGTGACGAAGACTGGAAAGTAACCTATGGTGACGAAGTTTCCAAAGTCTATGCAAGAGACAATGTAACCCTGAAAGCAGGACAGTATATCGGACTGAAACTTGACCGTATCCATGCGATCGCATCTGTTGATGTAACAGGAAACGGAACAGACAAGCTGACACTTCAGACCTCCCTGAATCAGGCAGAATGGACAGACGGTTCCTCTGCAACAAGTGCCCGTTACATCCGCCTGATCAATAAAACATCCGCAGATGTTACGTTCAGCCTGAGTAAATTTGAAGTAACAAACGATGAGATCGGTGCTATGGATCTGCTTGCGACAACCATCGGCGGTGAATCCAACAGTAACGATGCGAGAAAGCTTGGCACAACAGCAAACTGGATGGACGGCGATCTGACATCGAAGGCAAAATATTGTGCACCACCAAACGCGGGTGATTATGTAACCTATACCCTTGGACAGGAGATCACACTGAAATCCCTGAAAGTATATGTTCTGGATACTGCGTTTGATTATCCAAGAGATGCTGTTATTCAGGCATCTGTGGATAATAAAAACTGGAAAGACGTACTCACTATCGGTGATGGCGTTGAAAATGATGCGAGCGATGCAAGCACAAAACCGGCAGAAAATGGATGGACACATGACAGTGTAGATGTAGCTTATTCTTATATGGAAAACACAAACATTGACAATGTAAAAGCAAAATACATCCGTCTGTACTTTACAGCAGGATACAGCTCCCGTTGGGTAGAACTCAATGAGATCCAGCTTAACGGCGGTGCATATATTCCAACCGTAAATGATCCGACATTTGAGACCGATGCTGCTCTGCAGAGAGGTCAGGAGCCTTGGAACTTAAATGACGGTGATCTGACAACCGCATTTGTACCGGATATGACGGATAAGACTGAAGGTTCTCTGGTATATCATCTGTCTGATACAACAAACGTACGTAAACTGAATATTGTACAGAAATCCATCAGCAATGCAACTGTTTATGTTCGTACCGGTGAAAATAACTGGGTAACACTTGGAACATTAAATAAGAGCCTGACTACATTCTATACTTATATGTATGATCAGGTATTAGATGTAAAACTTACCTGGAGTAATGTAAAACCGGCAATCTGTGAAATTATTACACTGGAATGCCCGAAACAGTCTGACGAAGAATTGAAAACGGAAGAAACAGCAACAGCTAAAACCGCATTAAAAAATGAAACAGAAAATGCGGAAACCAAGAGCATCTATGAAGCAGGAAATGAAAAAGGAATTTATACGTCCGAAAGCTGGAATGCATTTAAAACCGCATATGAAAATGCGAAAAATGCAAAAGCAGATGCAACAACCGAAGAACTTCAGAGCCTGCTTGCTGCTTTACAGAGTGCAAGAGCAAATCTGAAAAAAGCAGATACACAGACACCGGATACTCCTAAGCAGCCGGGAACACCGACTACTCCATCCACTCCATCTACTCCATCCACACCGTCCAATCCTGGACAGACGGCAGTAAAAGAAACGGTAAACAAAAACGTAACTTACCGCATCTTAAATGAAAATAAGAAAACAGCAGCCGTTATTGGTGTCGGAGGAAGTAAAGGAAAGAATGTAACTTCCGTAACTATTGCCAGGACAGTTAAGATTGGCAACGTTACTTACAAAGTAACCCAGATCAACAAAAATGCTTTCAAAAATTGCAGGAAGCTGAAGAAAGTAACCATCGGAAGCAATGTGAAGAAGATTGGCAAGAATGCATTTGCAGGCTGCAGCAAACTGAAAACAGTCAATATGAAAAAGGCAAATGGCATCACTTCTATTGGAAGTAAGGCATTTAACAAGATCAGTGCAAAAGCCAAAGTAACCGTACCGGCGAAAAAACTGAAAAAATATTCAAAAATGCTGAAAAAAGCAGGACTGCCAAAGAAAGCAAAAATCAAAAAATAAGAAGTAACACAAAGAGCGGGAGAGAACTTTAAGTTCTCCCCGCCCTTGTCTTTTAAAGCTGATATGGCAAACTGATGGACAACAAAAAAGAACAGGAGATCTAAAATCAATTCCTGTCCTTTTATATTCGCTTTTTTAATTTATGATCCTTATGCTCTTTCAACTTTATCAGAACGTAAGCATGAAGTACATACATACATTTTCTTTGTTCCACCGTTTACTTTAACGCGAACAGATTTAATGTTGGATTTCCACATTTTATTGGATCTTCTATGAGAATGACTCACGTTGTTACCGAAATGAGCTCCCTTATCACAAATAGCACATCTAGCCATGACTGCACCTCCTTGACATTATATTGCCTACAATAGGCTCACAACAATAGGTATTTTACCAGAAGCGAATGGATAATGCAAGCAAAAAATGCGAAAATTTAAAAAAACTGTAAAAAATCATTTTTCATGTTTCCTTTTTATATGAAACAGGTTATAATGGAAACATATCGTTATAACCTAGGAGGTATCAGAATATGAAAGGAAGAATGGAAACAGAGCTTGGTTCGATCCTGATTGACACAGATGTGATCGCTACTTATGCCGGAAGTGTTGCAGTAGAATGTTTTGGTATTGTAGGCATGGCAACTGTAAGTATGAAAGATGGACTGGTCAGACTTCTGAAAAAGGACAGCCTGAAAAATGGTATTCAGGTGACGGTCGATGACAATAAAATTTCTCTGGATTTTCATGTGATCGTGGCATATGGTGTCAGCATTTCTGCTGTTTCAGATAACCTGATCAACAATGTCAAATATAAAGTAGAAGAGTTTACCGGCATGGAAATTCACAAGATCAATATTTATGTAGAAGGTGTCAGACCGATAGATTAAGGAGGAACCCGTTGTGGAAACAAATACAATCAATGCCGAACTTTTTGCCAGGATGTTTCTGGCAGGAGCTAAAAACCTGGAATCAAAGAAAGAATGGATCAATGAACTGAATGTTTTTCCGGTGCCGGATGGAGATACCGGTACGAACATGACAATGACGATCATGGCCGCAGCAAAAGAAGTTGCCGCTCTTGAAAATCCGACGATGGAAGTTCTTGCAAAGGCAATCTCTTCCGGCTCCCTGCGTGGAGCAAGAGGAAATTCCGGTGTTATTCTTTCCCAGCTATTCCGTGGTTTTACAAAAGGCATCAAAAAAGTATGAAGAAGTAGATGTGGCCATACTGGCTGCCGCATTTCAGAAAGCTGTTGAGACTGCTTACAAAGCCGTTATGAAACCAAAAGAAGGTACCATCCTTACAGTTGCAAAAGGTGCTGCCGAAAAAGCCCTGGAACTGGCCGAAAGCGATATCTCACTGAATGATTTTATCTGTCAGGTGATCCAGGAAGCGGAAGCAGTACTTGCAAAGACGCCGGATATGCTTCCGGTGCTGAAAGAAGCTGGTGTTGTGGATTCCGGCGGACAGGGACTGGTTCAGGTATTAAAAGGAGCTTATGACGGATTCCTTGGCAAAGAGATCAATTATGAAGTGGAATCTGCAAAAGAAGCGGCAGATACTTTCAGATCCGATGCACCTGCAAAAGAAACAGAGATCAAGTTTGGTTATTGTACAGAATTTATCATCATGCTGGAAAAAGAATATACACCGCAGACAGAACAGGAATTCAAAGGTTTTCTGGAGTCCATCGGTGACTCGATCGTGGTCGTATCAGATGATGAGATTGTCAAGGTTCATGTACATACCAATGATCCTGGAAAGGCAATTTCAAAAGCACTTACGTATGGTTCCCTGACACGTATGAAAATTGACAATATGCGTGAAGAACATCAGGAAAAGCTGATAAGAGACGCTGAAAAAATAGCAGAACAGCAGAAATTTGAGGAAGAAGAACGTAAAAAGATGGTACCGGTCAAACCAGTTGGATTTATTTCGGTCTCTATCGGGGATGGAATCGGTGATATTTTCAAAGAACTGGGCGTAGATTATCTGATCGAGGGCGGTCAGACTATGAATCCTAGCACCGAGGATATGCTGCGTGCGATCGAAGAGGTCAACGCAGAGACCATTTATATTCTGCCGAACAACAAAAATATCATTCTGGCAGCTAATCAGGCAAAACTGCTGACAAAAGATAAAAATGTGATCGTTGTTCCGACCAAAACGGTTCCGCAGGGTATCACTGCAATCGTAAGCTACAATGCAGAAGCTTCCGTAGAAGAAAATACCGAAGCCATGCTCGAAGAGATCAAAAATGTCAAAACCGGTCAGATTACCTATGCTGTCCGTGATACTCATATTGATGATAAAGAAATCCACGAAGGAGATATCATGGGAATTGGTGATCACGCGATTCTTGCAGTTGGAAAAGAAATCGAAGCAGTTACACTGGAAACTATCTCTTTGATGGATGCAGAAGATGCAGAACTGATCACGGTATATTACGGTGAAGATACCAAAGAAGAGGATGCCAGAAAACTGGAAGAAATGCTCACAGCAAAATATCCGTCCTGCGATATCGAACTTTATGCAGGCGGGCAGCCGATTTATTATTATGTAGTTTCTGTGGAGTAAAATATGAATGAATTATCACCGATTACAGAGTTAAAGGGCATTGGTGAGAAAACAAAGAAACTGTTTGAACGGGTTGGCATTGCAACGGTCAGTGAACTGCTTTACTATTTTTCCGCGTGATTACGAAAAATATGGAGAGCTTCAGAGCGCAGATACCGTAAAGGATCATGAAATGGCGGTTCTTTACGGATATTTTCCGGTCATGCTTGCCGTAAAACGTATAAAAAACAGGCAGATCACATCCGGCATCTTTGAGAGCGGTTCCTCTAAAATAAGAGTTACCTGGTATAATATGCCTTATCTGCGCAGCACTTTAAAAGCAGGAACATACTGTGTACTGCGTGGAAAGGCATCGTGGAAAAATAAACAGTTGGTACTTGAACAGCCAACTGTTTTTTCTTTGGAAGAATACCGGAAAATCCAGGAATGTCTGCATCCAGTCTATCCTCTTACCGAAGGTCTTTCTGCGAAAACCATAGAAAAAGCAGTAAAACAGGCTCTTGAGAAGCTTCCGCCTGCAAAAGAAACTCTGCCCGAAAAAATAAGAAAAGAATATCATCTGTCTGAATACCGCTTTGCACTGGAACAGATTCATTTTCCGAAAGATCAGAAACATCTGCTTCTTGCAAGGCGCAGACTGGTTTTTGATGAATTTTATCTGTTTCTGCTTGCACTGAGCCATTTAAAAAAAATGAATGAAAAACAGAAACAGCCCTTTTCTGTCAAAAGAATTCCGCTGACAGATCAGATTCTTTTAAATCTTGACTTTTCACTTACCGGTGCTCAGCAAAAAGTCTGGCAGGAAATCGAACATGATATGACCAGTCCATATCTGATGTCGCGTCTGATCCAGGGTGATGTTGGCTCCGGAAAAACGATCCTTTCTTTTCTTGCATTATTTCTGGCAGCCGGAAACGGACTGCAGGGCTGCCTCATGGTTCCAACCGAAGTGCTGGCAGTACAGCACATGGAATCCATTACATCTCTGCTCCGGAAGCTTGAACTTCCTTTCCATGCAGAGCTGCTGACAGGTTCCATGACGGCAAAGCAGAAAAGAGAAGCCTGTAAAAAGATTGAAAACGGCGAAGCTCAGATTATTATCGGAACGCATGCTGTTTTTCAGGAGAAAGTAAACTATAAAAATCTTGCTCTTGTTGTGACGGATGAACAACATCGCTTCGGAGTACGACAGCGCGAAGCATTGTCTGAAAAAGGAAATCTGCCACACGTAATGGTTATGAGTGCCACACCAATACCACGTACCCTCGCTGTTATTCTTTATGGAGATCTTGATATATCGGTTGTAGATGAACTTCCCGCCAATCGTCTTCCGATCAAAAACTGTGTGGTAGACACTTCCTACCGGCCAAAAGCATATCATTTTATAGAAAAGCAGATCAGCCTCGGACATCAGGCCTATGTGATCTGTCCGATGGTGGAAGAAAGTGAACAGATTGAAGCAGAAGATGTTATCTCTTATGCGGAAAAACTGCGTGCAGTGCTTCCTGAAAGCATTCGCATTTCATATCTGCACGGAAAAATGAAAGCTTCTCAGAAAAATGAGATCATGGAAGCTTTTCTGAAAATGAAATACAGGTGCTTGTATCCACTACCGTGATAGAAGTCGGTGTTAATGTGCCAAATGCTACTGTTATGATGATTGAAAATGCCGAACGCTTCGGGCTGGCACAGCTCCATCAGCTTCGAGGCCGTGTCGGGCGTGGCGATGCCCAGTCTTACTGTATCATGTGTTACGGAAAAAGATGGCGAAAAAAAGCAAAAAAAATCGCCTGGAAATCCTCAATCAGTCCAATGATGGCTTTTATATAGCCAGGGAAGATCTTCGTCTGCGCGGTCCGGGTGATCTGTTCGGAATCCGTCAGAGTGGAGAATTGATTTTCCGTATCGGTGATGTATATCAGGATGCCGCAATCCTGATGGAGGCAAACGAAGCAGTAAAGAAAACGCTTGAAGATCCACATTACCCGGACGGTGAAGAATATTATTAGATTTCTTCTACTTTAACTAAATGTTTCACCTGGTGAATCATTCCACGTGTTTGCTGCGTTATCAGGCAGCTCAACTGTTTTGTGAAGTTTTTTAAGACCTAATGCTTCAACAGATTTTTTTGTGCTTTGGAATTTGCACCAATTGTAGATTTTACTAATGTGATTTTTAATTTATCTGCCATTTCAAAATTCCTCCTATCCTAAGAGCTCTTCTACTGATTTTCCACGTAGTTTTGCTACCTGCTCTGGAGTTTTTAAGTTCTTTAATCCTTCGATTGTTGCTAATACAACGTTCTGTTTGTTGTTAGAACCTAAAGATTTTGAACGGATGTTTTTATATCCTGCAAGTTCCAGAACGATACGGGAAGGTCCACCAGCGATGATACCAGTACCTTCTGGAGATGTTTTTAATAATACAGATGCTCCACCGAAGTTTCCTGTAAAGTCGTGTGGTGTTGTTCCTTTTTCATCGATTGGTACTTCAACAAGGCTCTTCATAGCTGCTTCTTTTCCTTTGCGGATCGCTTCAGGAATTTCGGCTGCTTTTCCTAATCCAGCACCAACATGACCATTTTTTATCCCCTACTACAACCAGTGCTGCAAATCTCATGTTACGTCCACCTTTTACTACTTTAGTAACACGTTTGATGGATACAACTCTTTCTTCCAGCTCTAACTGACTAGGGTCAATAAGTGTATGCTTCATTTGACTTCCTCCTATTAGAATTTCAGACCAGCTTCACGAGCTGCATCTGCTAATGCTTCAATTTTACCATGATAAATAAATCCGCCTCTGTCAAAGACAACTTCTGTGATACCTTTTGCTAAAGCTCTTTCAGCGATTACTTTACCTAAGTAGCTAGCTGCGGCAACATCATTTGTTTTTTCCAGTTCTGCCTTTACGTCTTTCTGAGTTGTTGAAGCAGATACTAATGTATTTCCAACAGTGTCGTCAATAATCTGAGCGTACATATGATCATTACTTCTAAATACACTTAAGCGAGGTCTTTCGCTTGTTCCATTGATTCGATTACGAAGCTTGTAGTGTTTTTGCGCACGAATCTTGCTTCTTGATTCTTTTCTAATCATCCTATATCACTCCTTTATTTAGCCCCAGTTTTTCCAACTTTACGTCTGATAACTTCATCAGCATACTTAATACCTTTACCTTTGTAAGGTTCTGGTTTTCTAAGTTCTCTAATTTCAGCTGCGTACTGTCCAACTTTTTCTTTGTCGATACCTTTAACGATAATAATGTTCTGTCCGTCCATCTCTGTTTCGATTCCTTCTGGATCAGTCATAACTACCGGATGAGAGAAACCAAGGTTGAAAGTGATTTTCTTTTCCCTTTTTTTCCTGTGCTCTGTAACCAACACCGTTGATTTCAAGCTTCTTTTCGTATCCTTCAGATACACCTGTGATCATGTTTGCGATCAAAGATCTTGTAA
>ENA-OQDT01000534-OQDT01000534.1-human-gut-metagenome-genome-assembly--contig:-NODE-534-length-24723-cov-3.273012_pt1 | contig 24723 bp, 31 predicted proteins | sample MGYA00242786_ERZ504617 | MGnify/ENA primary metagenome ERZ504617 (study PRJEB26092, sample SAMD00036337) | human gut metagenome | host: Homo sapiens | study: EMG produced TPA metagenomics assembly of...
AGGGCAGTAGTGGCCAGGTACCCGCACCCGGCACTTACAACGTGTTCGGTTTCAGCTTTGCACCCATGTACAACTTCGGCTATAAATTCCGTGCCGGTGTGGCGCTGGACGGCGTATACGACCACAGCCGATGTTTTTGCGAAACATCAGCCATCCGGCGGCAGCGAAAAATTCGAATGTTTTCGCCACCTGTCCACAGCAATACTGCGGTATTGCCATGGGGACGGGAGATACGGATAACAGGAACGGCGGACATCATTTGTCCCTCCGCTTCTGCCATACGAGGTCATAGCCAAGGGCATCGGCAAGCTGTACCGCCTCTACATACCGCAGAGACTCCCGCTGGAGCTTGTTGGACAGGTTTGAAACGCTGTCGCTCCAGCCGTAATCCTCGGAAAGCCGGTCAACGACTTCCTGCATCGTGTAGCCGGAACGCACAATGTACGACTTGACTTCATTTCGCAAATTCGATTTCATAAAAAATACCTCATTCTTTCGTAAAGTTAGTTTGCCGTGGAGAACACACGCTGCACGGCACAGTTAATCTTAATTACTTCTCAAAAATCGCTCAGAACTGCGTTTGTTAAGAACTGTCCGCAACAGCACCCCATCGACTTTGCCATTAGGTGGGCTTGCAAGCGAAACCGTGAAAATAGCCACCTTCCCGCATACCACCATCACCATTCTGTAAATCACCGAATAATGATTTGTGTTCTGCTTATGGTAGTGTTTTTCACTGTTTGCACAACCATTGATTGGGAAGTGCGGATTTTAGAGCGCCCTCTGAGCCGAACAATAAAAAATGAACTTCTATTTTTTGCGTTCGTGTGTTCCTTCGTTCCACAGGCTGTACCCGATTAGGAACGCATGAACGCACGAACAGAAGGTTTTGAAGTTTCATTACAACTCCATAGGCGAGAGCAGAATATAAATACCCATATATCCTCGGCATCGCTTCCCACCGCCGATGTGCAGATTATTGACTGGCTCTAAATTGTAGCGTTCTGCGTTTTGGCTGAGCTGATTTGCGAAGCTCTTTGGGGACAGTGGGTTTTCTGCGTTGTCCTCACACCACCGCTTATAGGCTGCATACAGATTTTTGGTGCTGGCTTCATAATCGGCCTTGAATGACACATAACCCTCAGAATCGAGAAAGTCCAGAATGTTATTAGCATCCCGAACAGCGGAAGTGATATTGTCCTTGGCTCTCTGACTGATGGTGAAGTGATAGTGATTGGCAATCAGCCGCCGCAGCCCCTCCAGCATCCAGAGGAAGATTCCCTCTTTTTGCCGCAATCAGTTTCTCGGCAAGGAACGGATCATCGAACCGTTCCACAGGCTTGTCCTTGGTGGTCAGAATGATTTGGCGGCGAAAGAAACCGTCGCTGCGGTCGTGAAGTGCAGTCAATGCCCCGTTGCCGAAGCAGAGAAAACGCACAGTACAGCTGCCCCTGATAGCTCTGTTCTTTCTTCCGTTCCAAATCCATCCGCAGTTCCGCTGTTACGATGGATTTTACGTAGTTGGTTTTGGTCAAGGCGTTCATGTCCAGATCATCGTCCACCATGAGCAGCTTGCCCTCCAAGTCGGCTCTGGCGAAACGGTTGTTTTCTACCTTTTGGATGGAAGTGGTGTTCATGTTTAGCCCGAAAATGGCGTTCATCACCACACCGATCCGGCTTTTGCCCTCGCCGCCCTTGCCGATCAGCATGAGCATTTTCTGGCCCTTGGTGGAGGGAATTAGACAGTAGCCCAGATACTCCTGCAAGGCGGGAATATCCTCCGGCTCCAACAATTCCGAAAGGAAGCGCAGCCAGTGTTCCGGTGCAGGAGCATCTGCCCGATAAGGCACCGACAGGCGGTTGTTGCAGTATTCTTTTTCCTCTGTGAATGTACCGTCCAGAAAATAAGTGCCATTAGCCACATGGATGCGGTCACATTGCAGGGGCAACGGGTCTGTGTATGCCGCCAGCTTCAACGCTTTGATTATCTGCTCCACCGTCTGTGCAACCTTGGCATGAAGCCAGGGCGAGATTTCCTCATAAATTGTCCGCTTCAATTTGCTCTCATCCGGCAACGGTCCATCCACCGTATAAAAGCGGTCGTTGATGCAGCGCATGGGATGCTGGGACAGGAAATCCCGACAGTATTCCGGTTCGACGATTTTCCCCTTATCATCAATCCAAACAGGGTTATTCATGGTATCGCTCCTCTCTCAGGCGGGTCTGTAATTTGCGGATAAATCCGCCTGCCGTTAGTTCACTCACGGCTTCGCCTCGTTCATAGGAATCGCCTTGCAGCAGGATGTCCAGCTGATACTCTGCCCAGGGCAGCCGGTGGCAGGCTTCCACAAACCGCTCGTCCAATACATCTTCCGGCGCTTGCGGCGCATACCGTTTTTCCCAATCCAGAAGCCGCCTCCGATACTCGTTCAAAACAGAAAAGCACAGCTGCTCGTTCTCACGAAGCTGCTGTGCTTTGGTTTTGTGTTTCATTTTCCGGCGAATGGCTTCCGGCAAGGGCTTGTCCGGCGCAAGGTGAAAGTCCGACGCCAGTTTTCGGGCCGCATCATACAGCCGAAGATCAAACAGCTTGGCGGTCAGGTCGATCACATCCCCATGTTCCCCACAGGCAAAACAGTGGTAGTGGTCATCCGATACATACAGGCTCGGATGACGGTCATTGTGGAACGGACACAGTGCCATACCATGGTGGTTGACATCGATTCCATACATCTGTGCTGCTTCCTGTGTGTTGATACTGGCTTTCACCACTTCAAACAAATTCATACAGATTCCCTCCATTTCCTTTTTTGATGGGGCAGTTTTCTCACCCCTCTGTATAGGTTATGGGGAAAATTCGAAAAAAACAGGCTAATGGCATGACAAGCCGTTTTCAAAAAACATGACAAGTTTTTTGTTGTGTGCTATTATGAAAATAGAAAAACATGACAGGAGGGAGAAGATGGATCAGATCATCAACCATGCAGTTTTGTCGCTGGATTTCTGGCAGGACACCGTGACCTATGAGGGAAGTACCATGCCTACGGGAACCATTGGCTGCGAGGTGCTGAACATCCCGGACAGCACCATTGAGAAGCTGGATACTCCCTGCAATGTGCTGAACCAGCTACTTCAGGGGATGAACACCGGTTCCGTGGATATGGAGCTGCTGCCGCAGGTGCAGCAGGCCGCTGGCGAGATCATCTCCTTTTTGCAGGCGACACCACCGTTCTCCCGCCTGAATCGGAGCTATTTTGAGCAAAAACTTGCAGCCATCTTTTCCGAGGAATATATGGAGGACGCCAAATGCCTATTTGCAGCTTACCCAGCAGGAGCAGCTAATCTGTGCTTTGACTGGTCAGCACAGCAAGGCAACCATGCTCGTCCGAATAGCGCAGGTGCTGGGGCATTTGAGCTATTCTCTGGGGCAATACAAGGAGGCCCTGACGAAATTTGCAGAGCGGTTGAATGAACCCGGCTATGACCGTACCTCGGACGGTTATGCGGCAATGTTCGGACAGTTCTTCAAAGGAGAGCCAACTTTATCGTTGGATAACCCGGCCTGGATGACCCTGACCAATGCTTCGGTACAGTATGTAGCCGCTATTCGGCCCGGAAAGACGGAGCCTCAGCTGGTCAAGCGGATGCACTATGTTCCTTTGTGGAATGTTCGTTCCGATCTGTTTGAGGGACTTTGTGTGGGTCATGCGCCCAAGAAATGCCCCATCTGCGGCAGATGGTTTCTCACCATTGACGCACGGCACACCAAATACTGCGGCGGACTGGCACCCGGCGACCAGCGTGGACGGACGTGTCGGCAAATTGGCAATCTAAGGGGCGGGAACAGCGGGAGCTTGCCGACGATCATCCCATCAAGGCAATTTATAACCGGCGCATGAATACCATCCTGCAGAGTACCCGCCGGGGAAAGCTGGATGAAGGAGTTGCATCGGCGATGAAGAAGCTGGCAAAAGATAAGATGCTCCGTGCGCTCTCAGATCATCGCTATGCCAGCACTGTCTATGAGCAGGAAATGACCCAGGAAGCACTTTTAAAGGCCGTACAGACGAACTAAGTGACGAATATCAGAAATGTGGTGAGGGGAAATGGATGCAACGTGGACATGGGAGTTGCCCGGTTACTGTGTCAAGTATGGCTTTCTGGCTGAACCCAAGGGATTGACTATGCGGGAAGTGGAGCGCATCTTTCAGCTTGACCCGGAACCTCCTGTTCTTGAAAATATGAACGACTACATCATTGAGGCTGTGCATAGCCGTGATTTGCGCTGTTTTGCCTTTTTCCTGCACCACTATGAGAACCGGCTCAATGGACGTGTTCGCCGTTTCCTGCTGCGGGAGGGACTGGATCGCTATGACCCGGAACGCTTTTTGGACTACAAAATGGGCTGTGTACTTGCCATGCTGGATTGCCTCCGGGGATACGATCCCGCACAAGGGGCGGATTTTCTGACCTATACCCATCATTTTATCGGGAACGCTCTTTTGACCTGTCGAATGCAGGAGGAGGCCGGTTCCTTTGAAAATGTGGATGAGTACAAAGCTGTGCGTGGGATTGCATGGCTCTACAATCAATCCGGACAATCTGAACAGGCGGCGATCCAGAAATATGCCCGAAAAAACGGTTGCACCGAGGAGACTGCAGCGAAGTTTTTGGCGTTGGCAAAGCAAAATCGCAGCCGTGTTCCGTTTTACCAAACCGTACAGGACGAGGACAGCGAAGAAACCGGCGAGGATGTCAGCCGGGATGACCATTGGGACTATGCGGAGATTCTATGGAACGGCATCCAGGCTAAAGCTGTTCGGGAAGCATTTGAAAAGCTGAATTATCGTGAGCAAATCCTTTTGGAGAAACGAAACGCCATCTGTATGACTTGTGGTCGGGTCAGCCCCATCAGCACCCGGTTAACCTTTGAAGAATTGGCGGTACTTTTTGAGGGCAGCACAGCCAGCGGCGCAGAACGGGCCTACCGCAAAGCTGTGGAGCACTTAGCCTGTTTGCTGACAGACGCCGGGGTGCTTCACATGATTCGCCTAAAACGTAAATCCCAGACCAAACGCAAAAAGAAAATCGCCGCCGCTGTCTACCTGTATCAGGTGGACAACGACGGCGAATGGGGCGAAATTTCGTTTGATTTTGAAGCTGGAACAGCGGAGATCATTCGGTTGGCAGAGTGGGATACGACGGTAAGTAAGAAATTTGCACAAAAAGCGATTCAATACATTCTGACCTGTAATTCCAAATTATGTAAAGAAACCACTCTAATATATGAATAAATGTCAACAGCTATGGATGGATTCCACTTCCTGTTGTGCTCCGCAATCGTTCATAGACAACACCTACCAACAAATCACGAACGGTATCTCCGAACTTGGCGTCATCCAGAACCCTTTCGCAGAACTGCTGATTCTGCGCCATGCGCCCGATAACCACGTCCATGAACGCATCATTAAAGGGAAACCGGAAATGTTCTTGTGAATTGTTGCGGGCTTGGACACGCAATTCCTCATTGGCATCCATATCAGAAACAATCTGTTCCAAGACCTTGTCGATGTTGGTAAACTCTGTACCAAACTTTTCGTTGATTTTATCAATCAGCTCAGACAGGGGAGCCTTTTCTTCCTCTGGCTTTGGCTTTCCGGGATGAAGTTTATTGGGCAACGGCTCACTCTGCTCCAGCGCAATAGACCCTTCAAAAATCTTCTGAACCCGGTAATATTGCAGTGATACTTCATCATCCAGAAAAATAGGACCGCCGCCCTCTCGCTTTGGCAGTTTCTTCTGAAGAAATTTTGCATAAGCATGAAACTTATGCAGGTTGGCATCATCTAATCGGATGATGTTGGTGAGGAACGTGTAGGTACGAACAAACTTTGCGAGGGTAGACTTAAATTCCTCCTGCTCGTTCTCATCCAAACCGTTATACCGATCCACTGCCGGATCAAGGAAACTGTTGAGCACACCAAAATCCATATTTCCCTGTTTCTTGGTAGGCTTGAAAAATGCTTGGAGAAAGCTTCAATCTCACTCTGCCAATACACACGAAATTCATCCAGTTTGGATTTCAGTTCATATACAATGTTGGCGTCTGTTGTCTCCTCAATGCTGGTTTCTTCATAATACGGGGCTAAAAGCGGCCCGTATATCCTCGGCAGAATTTACAAAGTCCAGAACAAATGTATCATCTTTCCGAAGCAGGTTCTGTTCAATCTGGAAAGTGTTTGGACAGCTTTTACACCACTGAGCTTTTTGTCTACAAACATGGTGTGCAGCAACGGCTCATCAAACCCAGTTTGGTATTTTTCCGCAACCAAAAGCACCTGGTACTCGCCGCTGTGGAATTTTTCCGGTAGTTCGCTTTCTTTTATCCCGTTTAGACTAACTTCGGTGTATTCCTCACCGCCATCATGGACAGTCCCAGAAAATGCGATCAGGATGCCCAGCTCATTTTCGTATCCCATCTTTTTGATGTAACGCTGAAACTCCTGATAATACCGAACCGCGTGCAGGCGTGAGCCGGTCACTACCATTGCTTTAGCCTTGCCGCCAATCTTGTCTTTGGTGACAGTGCGGAAGTGTTCTACGATGATCTGGGTTTTCTGGGCCAGATTGTGCGGATGCAGACTTAAAAATTTGCCAAGCGCCTTATTTGCCTTGCTTTTTTCATAGCGGGGATCATCGGCAATTTTCTTGCCGATTTTGAAATAGGTATCGTAGGTCACATAGTTTTTCAGAACATCTAGGATAAAACCTTCCTGAATGGCTTGCTTCATTGAGTAAATATGAAAAGCATGAGGCATACCGCTTGCATCCGGGGTTCCAAACATCTCCAGTGTTTTCGCCTTGGGTGTTGCGGTAAAGGCGAAGAAGGACAGGTTAGGCAACCGACCATGTGTTGCCATTTCTTTTGCGATTTCATCCTCGCTGTCGGATTGCTTGCGCTCTTCCTTGGCCTCCTCATCCGCAACCTTTTGGAGCTGTTCTTCTTCCGTTAGCCCCTCAGCGTTTCCCAGGATCGCCTTCATTTTTTTGCTGGCTTCTCCGGTCTGGGAAGAATGGGCCTCATCCACAATGACCGCAAACCGCTTGCCGCTTAAATCATCTACCTTTTCAAGGATAAACGGGAACTTCTGAAGTGTGGTAATAATGATTTTCTTGCCTGTGTTCAAAGCATCTGCCAGCTGTGCGGCGTTGTTGTCGATTTTAGTCACAACGCCTTCCACGTGCTCAAACTGGTAGATGGTATCCTGAAGCTGTTTATCCAATACGAGGCGATCTGTAATCACAATGATGCTGTTGAATACAACCTTGTCATTTTTATCGTGCAGGTTAGACAGGTGATGTGCCAGCCAAGAAATAGAGTTGGATTTTCCGCTTCCCGCACTGTGCTGAATCAGATAATTATGTCCGGTTCCGTTTGCGTAAACATCGGCAACGAGCTTGCGGACCACATCCAGCTGGTGGTAACGTGGGAAGATCATAACAGACTTTTTAGGATTCTTTTTATCTTCCTTGCAAATGGATAATCGCTGTACAATGTCCAGCAGGCTGTCTTTTTTGCAGGACTTTCTTCCCACAGATACGAAGTCCGGTAGGTGCTGTTCCCAACAGGGTTTCCCTTGCCGCCGTTGTTTCCCTTATTGAACGGCAAAAAATAGGTATTGATGCCATTGAGCTTTGTGGTCATCCACACTTCTTCGGTGTCCACGGCAAAGTGAACCAGGCATCGAGCTTTTAAACGAAAGCAGAAGTTCTCTGGGATCACGGTCTTTCATGTACTGACGCTTTGCATTTTCGACAGTCTGACCGGTGATTGGATTTTTCAGTTCCACCGTCGCAACAGGCAATCCATTGATGAACAGCACAACATCTATGGAGTTCTCATTTTTCAGGCTATAATGCACCTGCCGGGTGATGGTGAGAATGTTCTTCTCATAGAGTGCCTGACTGGTTTGGTTCATGCCGCTGGCAGGCTTGAAATAGCACAGAGATAGTTTGGCGGGAGCATCTACAACGCCATGCCGCAGCACATATAATGTTCCGTATGTATCAAGATCACGATACAGCTTCTTCAGAAAACCCGTTTCCACATTCTCTCCGTGTTTTCTGCACAGTTTTTCCCATTCTACGGGCTGGCTGTCTTGAAGAAATTGAAAGAGCTGCTTGGTGTCTATGGCAAATTCACGATTATAGTCATGGGGATTCCCTTTGATGTATCCGCCGTGGTCAATCAGGCTGTATTCAATCTCTTGTTCAAATGTAATTTCTTTGGTTTCGATTGCCATTATTGACCACCTCCTATCAAAGTACAAATCCAGGGGATCAGCCCAACCATACCGCCAATGATGGCCGATATGACAGCAATCCGCCATTCCCGCCGGGAGAGTTTTCTCTCGGCTTTTTTTGCAGCCTTTTTGTTAGTGAAATAGTTATGACCATCCGCTGTGAGGGACAGATAGTATGGAATGTTGTCAGCCCACTGTGTTTTTACATAACCACATTCTCTCAATTCCCGAAACGTATCCCGGAGCAGGGTATCCTGCTGCATGGATAATCCATCAAACCGCTTACTCCAATAAGCCGCATTGTCCTGACCGCTGGCTTGGAGGTCGATAATTTCTTTCAGCAAAGTTTCGCCTTGCGGTGACAATTCTTGATAGTTCATTCTACTGCCACCTTTCCGGTTACCACCTCAGAAATGACGCTTTGGCGGTATTCCTTTAGTTTTTCGATCTGTTCTGTAATATCCGCAATGATGCTGTCAATTCGTGCGGTTTCCTTATTCAAATATTCGGCAATGTCTTTTTGCTCATCCATTGGAATCAAGGGGAGAGGAACCTGCACAAAGTTTGAAAATCTCAAATCTTGACCATCACGGATAAAGTTTGCCGTGCGCTGCAATGCCTGAATATATCGGGGAGACTTGAACAGCCACTTGAAATACTCCGGTTCCACACCCGCCTTAGGCTTCAGAACAATGTAATGCCACGTGATGCACCCTGGAATATAGCTGATTTCCAACCCGCCTTGAAAGCTACGCAGACTGATTATGAAATCGTTGGGCTCGACGTGCTTCCAGTTTTTCAGTCCTTTATCGGCCAAAACAATTTTATAGCTTTGCTTTTCCATATAATCTTCTTGAGAGATAATGCCATACTTTTGGCTGGCAGTTAGCTGAACATCTGTTTCGTGGCGGGTTTCTTTGCTTTGAGCAAACAATGCCTTTGCCGGAACAATTCTCCAATTTTCGGGGACTTCGCCCAGCCATTCAACACTACTTTCGTACATTTTAGCCGTAGTTTTTATACCTCTTGTGACCGCATTGTTTATAGTGGTTGTCCGCTTTTCTTGCAGTAGAGTAACAAGAGATTCCTTTTGTGTGAGTAGTGCGTTGATGGCAGCTACTTTTTTATCGAGATGCTTTGAAATTTTCTTTTGAACACTTAACGGTGGAAGCGGTATCTTTATTCGGTTCATCGCCGATTGCGTCAATTTGTTAAGGATAGCCCCATTTATATATTCTTTATAATCAACGGCATTAAGCACATAAACAATATACTTTGGGTCAGCATTCTCCTTTATTCGCAGTACATGGATGTGATTGTTTGCCCATATGGGTTCAGTAATATGAAAAGCCACGGGACGTGTATGATCAAAAAAAAGGGGCACCATCCTCACCTAAGAGAACAAGCTCTTCGTCAAACAATGCCTTGTCAACGTAATCAACAATGTTGCCTGCTCCCCAATACGGGATATTTCCTTGCATATCGGCACGCAAACTAAGCTCAACAGGAACTCTTTTTCCGTCAAGACATTCAATAACGTAGCGCAGCTGTGAAAGATTCCAGGTAGTAGGAATCTCTCTGATCCATGGAACGCTGCTATTTTTATAATCTGAATATTTCTTCATTCGGCAAACACCTCCGCCAAGCTCGCTTGGATGCGTTCCTCCAGAGCTCTAATATCTTCCATAATCACAGAACTGTCACGCAGCGGAGTAAATTTGTAGAAATAGCGGGTAAACGGAATCTCATAGCCGATTTTGGTCTTGCTCTCGTCAATCCAGGCATCCGGCACAAACGGCAGAACCTCACGACGGAAATATTCGTGGATGTCTTCCTTCAACGGCACCATTTCGTAGTCACGAAGGGAGGCATCTGCTTTTCTATTTCCTTTGCGGTCGATTACCGGTGTACCATCTTCGTCGAGCAGAGGTCGCTCTATAACAAGTTTCCGGTATCCGAAATCTTCATTATCCAGATCCATATAGTTCTCATCCGGCTCGTAGGTGCTGTACAGGCGCACCAGTTCCGCACGATTTTCCGGGCTAATTATGTTGCGCTTATTGCCGAGGCCCTTGCGCATCTTTTCAAAGAAACCGGCTCCGTTGATCAGACGCACTTTGCCTTTTCTGCGGTTCTCTTTGCGGTTGGTCAAAATCCAGATATAAGTGGTAATGCCGGTGTTGTAGAACAGCTGATCCGGAAGGCCAATAATAGCCTCCAGCAGATCGTTTTCAATAATCCAGCGGCGGATTTCACTTTCTCCGCTTCCGGCATCACCGGAGAACATTGGCGAACCGTTAAATACAATACCGATGCGACTTCCACCTTTTTCCGGCGGGTTCATTTTGGAAATCAGATGCTGGAGAAACAGGAAAGAGCCGTCCGAGATACGGGGCAGACCAGCGCCAAATCTGCCACGATACCCTTGAGAAGCCGCTTCGTCCTTAATGAACTTCTCTACCTTTTTCCATTCCACACCAAAAGGAGGGTTGCTCAGCATATAGTCAAATGTCTGGGACTTGAATCCGTCCTCATTGAAGCTGTTTCCCAAAACGATACGGCTGTTGGTATTACCTTTCAAAATCATATCGGAACGGCACGTTGCGTATGTTTCGGGGTTTAATTCCTGCCCAAAGGGGATTACCTGGGTCGTGCTGTTCAGAGACTCCATTTTGTTCTGGGCAACGGACAGCATTCCACCCGTGCCGCAGGCCGGGTCCAGAATGGTGATGACCTTTCCGTCGGTATTTGCAATTTCGTCCATATCGGGATCGAGCAGCACTTCTACCATCAGTTCGATTACCTCACGGGGCGTGAAGTGCTCACCAGCGGTTTCGTTGGACTGCTCAGAAAATCGCCGGATCAATTCCTCGAACATATATCCCATTTCCAGATTGTCAATCTGGGTATCGCTCATATCAATCTCCGCAAAACGCTGCACGACCAGATAAAGCAGATTCGCCCTTGATAGACGATCAATTACCCCGAAAATTTCAAAGTTGTCCATGATTTCACGGACATCTTCGGAAAAGCCATTGATGTAATCTCGTAGATTGGCTTCGATGGCATTGCTGTCATCCATGAGCTTTTCGAAATCAAATTGGCTGACATTATAGTAATCATGGCCAGTCATGCGCTTAAAGATAGGGCGCTTGTTGCTGACCGTCAAAGTCTTATTGGCCTCCAAAATTTTTGCCTTGGAAGGTGCAAGTACACAGTCAAAGCGACGCAGCACAGTAAAGGGCAGAATCACCTTGCCGTATTCGCTCTGTTTGAAATCGCCACGCAGCAAATCGGCTATGCTCCATATAAAATTGGCCTGTTCATTGATGTTCATATATCTGCTCCCTCTTCCCTGAGTCTCTTATACCGTTCGTATGAGATAACGACGTTCTGCGGCTTATTTTGCTTGCTGACAATCAAAACTTTGTCCTGCTCGTTCACTTCCTTAAAAATGCGTGAAGCCTGGCCCTTTTGAAATGATGTAATCGCTTCATAATCCGGCGTCACGGTAGAAGCGGACCTCTTTTTCGCCACAAAACCACCTCTTTTCGGCAAAATATGTCGATTCAATTTTAGCACAAAGTCATTACTTTTCGCAAGATAAAAAACTATATTAAAGTAATGACTTTTTCTTATAAATCGTTATGGGGCAAGGCTGTCACATGGATTAATCCCTTTCCCTCTCTTTTTCTTGCATATTCGAGAAGATCTCTTGCATTGCTGGCAGGGTGCCACGCATAGGCAATGAGGAAATCAGTATGATCGACCATATACCGATTTGCCCTGACAATAGCAACCTTACGAGGGACATTTTCCATCCCCGGAGGATAGTAGGTACTGTCAAATCCATCCGGTACAGGAATCGGGCGCTCTGCTGGATGGTACGGCAGCAATAATGTCAATTCGACTTCTGGATGGGTTTGTTTTGCGGTTTTTACGGCTTTTGCCGCAAGACCGTCAAAACATCCATAACGGCCAACAATAAATTCAGTAACGCCGTAGCGGACTATATGCTCCTCAACAGCGGCGCATAGCACTGGGTAAATTTCTTCCGGTGTTTCTCTGTGCCCAATAAAGAAACAGCTTTTCTGGCTCACTGAAATCATTCTCCTTTTGCTTGTGTATATCGTTAAAATTATACGATTAAAATTATTAAAGGGCAACGACAAACAAAAGTATAATTTACGAAGAACACAAGCAAGGGGGTGATGCAGGTGAAAGATATTCTCTCTGCCATAACCACATATCGAGAGGAGCGGGGCTGGACGGAGTATCAGCTTGCAGAACGCTCTGGTTTGCCTCAATCTACGATCTCCTCGTGGTATCGTAAGAATATTTGAGACACCGATTCTGCTGTGATAGACGGACATAATGGAATGGGCCAGCTGATCAGCCATTTTGCCATGGAAAAGGCAATTGAGAAGGCGAAGACAACTGGTGTGGGAATCGTAAGTGTACGAAATTCCAACCATTTCGGTATTGCAGGATATTATGCGAACATGGCCTGCCATGCAGGACTTCTTGGAATGGCATGTACCAACTCCGAGGCGATCATGGTACCGACCTTCGGAAGAAAGGCTATGCTGGGTTCCAACCCGATCGCAGTTGCTATGCCTGCAGACCCGTACCCGTTTTTCTTTGACTGTTCGACAACAGTTGTAACCAGAGGTAAACTGGAAATGTATAATAAGATGGGCAAGCCTCTTCCGGATGGCTGGGCACTTGACAAAAACGGTCATGCCAGCAATAATGCACCGGATGTACTTGCAAACATCGTAGCCAAAAAAGGCGGCGGAATCATGCCTCTCGGCGGAAACGAGGAAGTCAGCGGAAGCCATAAGGGATATGGCTATGGAATGCTCTGTGAGCTGTTCAGCTCTATTCTTTCCATGGGCGTTACCTCCGACAAGTGCTGTACGTTCCCGGATAAGACCGGTATCTGCCATGGATTTATGGCGATCAACCCGGCGGCATTCGGAGATCCGGATGCGATCCGCAAGCATTTTTCAGAATACCTTGAGGCACTTCGGGAGAGTCCGAAGGCAGACGGTCAGGACAGGATCTATACACACGGCGAGAAAGAGGTAGCTGCTGAAAAAGACAGAAAAGAGAATGGCATTCCGGTCAACGACAATACCATGGTAGAGCTTGCTGATCTCTGCAGTTATCTGAAGCTTGATTTTGGTTCTTATTTTGAAGGCTATGAGCTTCCGAAGGACAGTAAATTCTTCGATGGTAATTATTAATTCAGGTAATCCTTTTGAAATGAAATATATCATAATTATCCAAGGAGGAAAAGAAAATGGATTATGCAAAAGAGTCATTAAGACTGCACGGAGATTGGAAAGGTAAGATCGAGGTTGTTACAAGAGTGCCGGTTGAGAATAAAGACGACCTTTCTCTTGCATATACACCAGGTGTAGCTCAGCCTTGCCTTGAGATCCAGAAAGATATCAATAAATCCTACGAGCTTACAAGAAGATGGAATATGTGTCTTGTTGTAACAGATGGTTCCGCAGTTCTTGGTCTTGGTGACATCGGACCGGAAGCAGGTATGCCTGTAATGGAAGGTAAATGTGTACTGTTCAAGGCATTCGGCGATGTAGACGCATTCCCGCTTTGCATTAAGAGCCATGATGTAGACGAGATCGTAAATACTATTTACATGATCTCCGGATCCTTCGGTGGTGTTTAACCTTGAGGATATCTCCGCTCCGAGATGCTTTGAGATCGAGAAGAAGCTGAAAGAGAAATGTGATATTCCGATCTTCCACGATGATCAGCACGGAACTGCAGTTATCACACTTGCAGGCCTGACAAATGCTCTTAAGGTTGTCGGAAAGAAGAAGGAGGATGTTCGTATCGTTATGAACGGTGCAGGTGCAGCTGCTATCTCTATCTGCAGACTTCTTCTGAAAGCAGGCTTCAAGGATGTTACACTCTGCGATAGAAAGGGTGCCATCTATGAGGGACGTACAGAAGGAATGAACCCGGTTAAGGAAGAGATGAGCAAGCTCACAAACCTTCAGAAGAAACAGGGATCTCTTGCAGAGATGCTGGTTGGCGCGGATGTATTTATCGGTGTTTCCGCTCCTGGAGCAGTTACAACAGAGATGGTTAAGACCATGAACAAAGATGCCATCATCTTCGCATGCGCAAACCCGATACCGGAGATCTTCCCGGATGACGCAAAAGCAGGCGGAGCAAAGGTTATCTCCACAGGAAGAAGTGATTTCCCGAACCAGATCAACAACGTTCTTGCATTCCCTGGAATCTTCCGTGGTGCATTTGATGTAAGAGCAAGTGATATCAACGATGAGATGAAGATCGCAGCTTCCAAGGCTCTTGCAGATCTGATCACAGATGAGGAGCTTTCTCCGGAGTATATCATTCCGAAGGCATTCGACAAGAGAGTCGGACCGGCTGTCGCAAAAGCAGTAGCAGAGGCAGCAAAAGCAACAGGCGTAGCACGTATCTGATCTTAAGCGCCTGACACGAACCAAAACAGCCCTTCATTAAGAAGAATATATCAGACACCCGTACTCTGTAACCCGGTACGGGTGTCTTTTTGTTTCCCGGCAGGTGGTATTACCCTTTGACAAATGTCCTCTCAGTGAGTACAATAGCAAAAGAATATGATAGGAGGTTAAGCACAGCATGAAACCATGGGAAGCTAATATACGAAAAGTAGTGCCGTATACTCCTGGCGAGCAGCCAAATGAGAGCGACATGATCAAACTGAATACAAACGAGAATCCATATTCACCGGCTCCGGGTGTTGAGAAGGCGCTGAAGGCCCTTGATGCCGATACCCTGAGACTTTATCCGGATCCGACAGCAGGAGACCTGGTACACAGTATTGCCGCGTTCTACGGACTGAAGGATGATCAGGTATTTACAGGCGTTGGTTCCGATGACGTACTGGCTATGTGTTTTCTCACATTTTTTAATTCAGAGAAGCCGATTCTGTTCCCGGATATCACCTATTCCTTCTATGATGTATGGGCAGATCTTTTAAGGATCCCATATGAGCGCCCGGTATTAGATGAGGAGTTCCATATCCGTAAAGAAGATTATTTCCGTGAAAACGGCGGAATCGTATTCCCTAACCCCAATGCACCGACCGGCGTGGAAATGCCTCTTTCCGAGATCGAGGAGATCGTAGCAAAGAATCCGGAGAGTATCGTGATCGTAGATGAGGCGTACGTGGATTTCGGAGCAGCATCCGCACTGCCGTTGATCGAAAAATATGATAATCTGCTTGTTGTGCAGACCTTCTCCAAGTCCAGATCCCTGGCAGGAATGCGTATTGGATATGCCTTCGGAAATCCGGAGCTGATCAAATATCTCAATGATGTGAAATATTCCTTTAATTCCTATACCATGGATCGTGCTACTATCGCAGCTGGTGTGGCATCTATGGAGGATAAGGCATATTTTGAGGAATGCTGCCATAAGATCATTACAACAAGAGAGTGGACAAAGGCAGAGCTCAGGAAGCTTGGATTTTCCTTCCAGGATTCCAGATCCAACTTTATCTTTGCCACACATGAGAGCTGTCCGGCCAAAGAGCTTTTCATAGCACTGCGGGAGAAACATATCTATGTAAGATATTTCCCGAAGGACAGGATCGACAATCATCTCCGTATCACCATCGGTACCGATGAGGAGATGAAAAAACTGGTGGAATTCCTGACGGAATATCTGCAGAAATAACAGTTAAGGAGGTATTATGGAAGTACTGGTACAATGGTTTTCACACCACCTTGCACAGTTTATCTCTCCCGAGGGCGCTGTGTTCATCATTTCTATGATCCCGATACTGGAGCTTCGAGGCGGTCTTCTGGCAGCCTCTCTGCTGAAGATATCGGCTGCGAAGGCACTGCCGATCTGTATCGTGGGAAATATTGTTCCGATTCCGTTTATCCTGCTTTTTATCCGGCAGATTTTTAAATGGATGAAAAAAACAAAGACGTTCAGAGGTCTGATCACAAAGCTGGAAAATAGAGCTATGGGAAAGAGTGACCAGATCAAGAGGTATGAATTTCTTGGACTTTTGCTGTTTGTGGGAATCCCTCTTCCGGGCACAGGAGCCTGGACAGGTGCACTGATCGCCTCTCTTCTTGAGGTGGATATCAAAAAATCCTCCATTGCGATCCTGTGCGGACTTTTTATGGCAAGTGCCATTATGTATATTGTTTCTTATGGAATTGTAGGAAATGTAGTGCATTGACCGACCGCAGAGAAGGAATGTCTTTCTGATCGAAATCGGATTGAAAATAAAGAAATCCCTTACCGGATCTGTAAAATGATATGTGTTCTGTATTCTGGAAACATATCAGATATTGGTAAGGGATTTTTTTATGTGCTTTTACATATCAGGCAGATGTATACAAAGAAGATCCTTACATAAGTCTGCGCTTCAGCATGTCAGCGTTTAAAGCGTATTTCAGAGCTGTATCCCTGGTGATACGGCCTTTTTTTATATAATTCCAGAAGGCTCTGGTCCATAGAACGCATCTGCTCCTGACCGGATGTGGAGATCACGCCTTCGATCTGGTGTACTTTATTGTCGCGGATCATATTGCGGATGGCAGGAGTCAGGCGCATGATCTCGAAAACAGGAATGTTGCGTCCGTCCACATCCGGGATCAGCTGCTGGGAGATCACAGCCTGAAGGACCATGGAAAGCTGGAGGGCGATCTGATGCTGCTGGGATGGCTCAAACACGTCCATGATGCGTTCAATGGTGTTGGCTGCTCCCAGAGTATGCAGGCTGGAAAGGACAAGATGACCGGTTTCCGCAGCGGTCATGGCAGTCTGGATGGTTTCATGATCACGCATCTCTCCAAGAAGGATCACATCCGGGCTCTGGCGTAGTGTGGCACGAAGAGAAGTCAGATAGCTTTCGGTGTCGGTACAGATCTCGCGCTGGCTGACGATACAGCGATCATGGCGGTGGAGATATTCCAGAGGATCCTCCAGAGTGATGATGTGGCCTTCCCGGGTATGGTTGATCCGGTCGATCAGACAGGCCATGGTGGTGGATTTGCCGCTTCCGGCAGAACCGGTAACAAGGATCATGCCACGGGTATATTCGGAGATGTTCATCACATCCTCGGGAATGGAAAGCTCTGCGGGATCCGGCAGCCGGAAGGCGATCACGCGGATCACGGCAGCCAGGGAACCACGCTGCTTGTAGGCATTGACACGAAATCTGGAAACACCGGGAATGGAAAAAGAAAAGTCATCATCACCGGTTTCCATAAGACGGGATATATCGCGGTTTTCCGCAAGGCCGTAAATGGTGCGGAGTAAATTTTCTGTCTGATCAGGCATCAGCCTGTCACCACGGTCCAAAAGATGACCGTCGATCTTTTCTGCCAGGGGGCGGCCTGCGATGATAAAGATATCAGAGACACGCCGGTTGGCAGCTTCTGCCAAAAATTCAGGAATAGAGGTATCCATAGGTTTATTCTCCTTTAAATACATTCTGGTGGTTGTCAGGTTGCCAGGATCCGGTAAGCTCTGTGTTCCATTGCAGGATCTGATAAGCAGAAGAGCTTTTTTCTGCGGGTAAAAAATCTCAAGCACTACAGAAAGCTGTTGTGTCTCGGAAATTCCAACGGAGAAGGAAAGGGTGTGGCTGTGGGGATCCCAGCTGAGATCGTCCCTTGTGTCCGCAAGCTTTTGTACCATGGAAAAATATCCGGTCTCATCGGAAGCTTTTTCCCTGTATTGCTCCAGATCATCATGGATTTCTGAAACGGTTTCCGTGGCGTCTGCGCAGCCGGTGTAATAATTTTCGGTCTGTTCCATAGAATGTCTGGCTGTGTTAAGACTGGATCTGGAGCTTCCAAGAGTAAGCAGAGCAAGTACACAGAGACACAGTACAGAGAAGATAAGAAACAGGGAAGGAATGCCGACAGTTACAAAAAACGTATGCTTCTGTTTCAATGTACAGCCTCCCTTCTGTAATCATCAACAGGAAAACGCAGGGTGATCCGATAAAGCTCATTGCCGTTGGAAAGCTGCTGGAAAGAAAGCTCGCCGGATTTTTCTGAAGAAATATCTGTTTCCAGGATCATTTCACAGGCGGCTTCTCCGGAAGAGCAGCTCTGCCAGTTACGGTTATAATACCAGATCAGGCTGGTGTCCTTTTTGATGCCCCCCGGAAGCAGAGAGAGGATCTGTTCATCGGTTCCGTCAGTGCCTTCCAGTACCTCGCCCACGGAGGTTGTGAGAGCCTGGATCTGGTTCCACTGTTCTGCCTGGAGCCGGCTTTTCCGTGCTGCCGCGAAGATCTGGATGCAGGCAGCTGAGGAAAGTGACAGAAACAAAAGGGCAAGGATCATTTCCATCAGAAAAAGGCTGGTGCCGGAATTATGTCTTGATTTTTTCATGATGCCTCCTTTTGGGCAGTGCGATGAAGCAGGAATTCCGAGCGGATCCCTGTGGTACTTTCCAGGGAAAAGTGGTAAAAACCATTTTCCATTTCCGAAAACCGGAAATCGGAAAGCTGTGAGATGACGGTCCCTGCATCAGCGCTGGCCTGAGAGCCTTTTGCAGTGAAAAGCTCCATCAGACTGTCATTTTTCAGGTAAATATACGTGATATATTCTTTTCCTTTGATATCGTCCCGGAAACAAAGAGCCGGAATATCATCCAGGGAACCGGAAAAAATCTCATCGCCGCGGTCGTGCTGCCGGAATTTGGTAGTCAGATAAGTTGCTGCGGTCCCAAGCTCGGAATCGGAGTCAGTCTGTTTCACAGTCTGCTGGTAAATCCGGGCGGAAAATAGCAGCATCAGTATAAGGAATAGAACAAAAACACCGAAAAGAAGAAGCGAAAAAAGAGAAGAAACGGAATGTCCGGTGTTCTTCCGGTGATTCATGAGGCATTCCCTCCTTTCGCACTGCCGGACAGAGCAATTACACTGATAGACGGCAGGAGATTGGAACCGTTAGGAACATATTCTACTACGAATTTGGTTTTGTCATAAGTGATATGATAATCCGAGAGAAGCTGGGACAGGCTTTCTGGGTATGTACCTGTGAGGGCATAGGTGCGGATAGCGCCGTTTTTCAGCGCCTGCTCCAGAGCGTTCTGTCTTTTTGCACAGCCTGGTCGGAGGTGCTGCTGACACCTGCCACAAACAAGGTGCAGGATAAAACCAGAAGCAGCGCCGGAAAGAGAAGAAAAAATGTTCTGAGAAAATTTTGTTCTGCGGCTTTCAAAAAGTTTCATACGGTCACCACCTTACATTGCAAAATCTGAGAGGATCCCCAGAAGCGGCATCATGACGGATAAAAGGACCAGCCCCACAAGAAGAGACAGCAGGATCACGATGGTAGGCTCCACAATAGAGACTGCCTGAGAGATCAGATCTATGGATCTTTCGGTGTACTGCCGGGAAAGCCTGCGGAAGGTTTCGTCACTGGAACCGGAATAGAAGGATATCGTGATGAGACGGCCTTCCATGCCGCCGAACAGACCGGATTCTGTAAGAGCCCTGGAAAAGGTTTCTCCGCTATCCAGGATAGAGGAAGCCTTCCGGAGTCTTTCGAGTGTCACCGGCTGTGAGATCAGATCCTTTGTAAAGCTCCAGGCTGGTTTCCGGGGAAAGTCCGCTCCGAAGTCCCAGGGAAAGGCCCTGGGTCAGACGACTGTAATCCATGGCAACCGGGATCTCACGGAAAAACGGGAGAATGGATGGCCATTTTTCGCAGCTGGCTGTGGCCTTTTTCCGTAAGACTGAAAAACAGGATGCAGCCAATGAGGACTGCGGCGAGGATCAGAAAAACAGAGGAATACCGGCTGATCACGTTGCCTGCATTCAGAAGTCCCCGGGAAACCCCGTTCATTTCCATTCCCATCTGGTTAAATACCTGTTGAAATACCGGCAGGACTTTTATCAGAAGGACCAGGATCACAACAGCCATCATGCCAAGCATGAGCAGCGGATAAGTGACTGCAGACCGTATCTGTCCGGAGATTTCTTCCTCCTGTTCATAGTGGGAACTGAGACTTTCCATGATCTCATCCAGGCAGCCGGTTTCCTCGCCGGTCCGGACATAGGCGGTCATGGATGAGGGAAAGACCCCGGATTCGTCAAGAGCCCGGGAAAGAGAACCGTTTTCTTCCACGGAACGGATCAGGGGTGTGAGGATCTGCCGGTCTGCATCGGTCTTGCTTTCGTCACAGAGGATGTGAAGTCCTTCAGCTGTGGATATGCCGGAATGCAGAAGCATTCCCATCTGCCCGCAGAAACTGGATAATTCCCGGGCTGTCAGTTTGTTTTTCATAATAATGTCTCCTTTAGTGGGTCAGCGCGTGAACTGTACCGTATAATTGCTTTCATCACCGATATATTCCTGGATCGCTTCATCACCATCACTGTTGGCGTCAAAGGTGGGATCCATCAGCTTCCAGGTGTCTCCGTCAAAAGATACTGCCTTTGTCACCCAGCCTCTGCCACGGATATAAACATCGATCCATGCATGCTTCACATCACCGGAATAGCCGATCTGAAGCTTGCAGGGAATGTCCTGGCTGCGGAGCATTGCAGTAGTCAGTGCAGCGTAATCGAAACAGATCCCTGTGCCGGTGTTTAAAGTATCATCTACATCAGGAAGATAACCGGCTTCGACAGAATCGGCTTTGTCATAATCGTAGGAAATATGACTGGTAACATATGTATAGAAGGTTTTCAGGATGTCGATGTCGGTCATGTCCTCTTTGACAAGAGAGGCTGCCAGTTTGCAGGCTTCACTTTTGGAAGAAAAGTTCACGTACTGGTTCGGATACAGAAACGGAAGAAATTCATTCTGAAGCTTTACTGTGAGCGTTTCCGTGTAAAGGGCGGCATACTGGTTTCCATCTACCTGCTGATAGCAGGTGATGAGATACTCACCGGAGCCTTCGGAAAAAGGAAGTACCGCCTGTTCATCTGGTTCCAGAAAATAGGAATAGACCACACCGGAGGGAGCGGTAAGCTGAATGTTCATGCGGGAATCATCGGAATCGGATTCTGCAGTCAGATATCCCTGATCCTGATTGGAAATATCCAGGATCAGAGGGGAGCTGCCCAGTGTTTTTTTGCCGGGGGCCTCCGGGGTGAGGACTCTGGCCGGAGAATATACCGGAGGTTCTTCATCAGAGGAAGGAGAATTTCCGCAGCCTGCCAGCAGGATTCCGAAAAGCAGCCATACAAAAAAGAGACGTACTGGTAAAAATTTTGACATGGTTTCCGTTCTCCTGTTATATCATGCTTTCTTTTTGAACAGTATAGCAGATTCCGTGAAAAAAAGACAGGAGCAGAGCTCAAAATGCAGGGGAAAATGTTGACATTTCAGGGAAAAAAACATATACTATACATATAAGGGCAAACCTGTTGAAAGACAGGGACGCAAAGCCATGGGTCTAAGGTCCGAAGGATGACTATGACAGCCGGTTGCCGCATTAAATTCCGATTTAATGACGTATTCAGATAACATCTATGAACAAGGATATGTGTTTTGATGCGGCCGTTTATTTTGTTAGAATAAGCGGTTTTTTTGATGCTTAAAATCCGGTTTGAGGTGGAAACTGAAACGTCGGCTTTCAGAAAGGTGTGAATGATATGAAAAGAACAGATATTCGTAAAATTTTTACAGGCAGGAAAAAAGCTTTGGCAGGATGTCTTGCAGCTGTTATTGTACTGGCAGGTGGCTTTAATGTCTGGCAGTCGTCACAGGTTCCGGAGTTTCCGGATTTTACAGATCCGGTAATGGAAACTACCATCACAGAGGATGACACTCCACTTGCTTCAAAACCGAAGGTGACTACCAAAACGACTTCAAATACCAAGACAACCAGAAAAAAAGTTAAGCTGAAAAAAGCGGCAACCAAGACTTATACCAAGAAGCTTCCGACTACCAATAAGAAGAGTACGACCACAAAGAAAACAAACAGAAATACAACCGTAAAAACATTAAAGACAGTTAAGACTGCAACAACACAGAAATACACAAAGAAATCAAAAACAGCCGTTCAGACACGGAAAGTGACTACAACCATTCAGACGACCACAACAGTCAGGGCAGCTGCAGGTACTGCCGGCAAAGTGAATGCAGCTTCCACAAAAGAAGTAGAAAACATCAGCATGGACAGCAAATATTCAGTAAGCAATATTGCTTCCATTGCACCGAAGATGGACAGCAGGGTGCTCAATGCCTACAAGAAGCTTGGATTTACTGTAACGGTTGATCCGTCTGTTAACTACGGAGGCTGCTTTAATGCACATTCAAGAAGCATCATCCTTCGTTTTGAGAATGAGACAGTCTACCATGAACTGGACATTTCCTGCTTTGTTGCGGAAACGTAGACAGAACAAGTGCTTTTGCTGCAGTTTATAACAGCGAAAAATCCAAATTTACAGGTATCAACAGAAGCTATGCAACGCAGAACAGTTCAGAATATTTTGCAGAATCAGTGCTTGAGTATGTAACAAGCCCGTCAACACTTAAGAGACAGAGACCAAAGACGTATGCAGCGATCGTGGAGGCTCTGAATAAAATTACCGATGAACGTGTCCAGAGAGTCATGGATATATACGGACCGTTCTGGAGCTAAAGAAGAAGCATACAGAAACGTTGGATCTGTCCGGGAGATATCTCCCGGGCAGACTTTTTTTCATTTTTGTGAGAAAAGTATTAAAAAAAATGTCGATAAATATTTCTTGCAATAGACTCTATAAGGTGTGTATAATGAAACATAAGCTGAAAACATGCTTTCATTCCAAAAAAGTGCAGCCATGTCAGGTTGTATCTGATTCCATAAACAACAAATATATAATTTATCAGATTTAAGAATAGAGGATTTAATATGAGAGAAAAGTATGAATCATTGTCTCTGGCGGTGCTGAAGGATCTGGCAAAGGCGAGAGGGATGAAGGGGATTTCTACTCTGAGAAAACCGGCACTGATCGAGCGGATGCTGGAGGAGGACGCCAAAGAGTCCGACAGAGGAAATTCTGAAGAAGTACACAAAAGTACACCGGCAGAAAATACTGCAAAAGCAAAAAAAGCTATGATTCGGGAAAAAAACAGAATATCGTACCCGTCCGGCAGGGGAAGGTCTTCAGGAGCAGCGGAAGGAATATCGTAGTGATAAGAATGAGCAGGAACACAGAAACACAAATATCCGCAGAGAGTACAATCGTGAATATAACCGTGAATATAACCGGGAATCTGTAAGGGAGAACGGGAATGTCCCGTCAGAATCTACCCAGCTGGACAGTGGTGAAAAGGCTAACGGGATCCTTGAGGTTCTTCCGGATGGATATGGCTTTATCCGATGCGAGAATTATATGCCGGGTGAGAATGACATTTATGTGTCTCCTTCCCAGATCCGACGTTTTAATTTAAAGACCGGTGATATCATCCAGGGAAATATCCGCATTAAGACTCAGGGAGAGAAGTTCAGCGCCCTTCTTTACGTATCTTCCATTAACGGTTTCCATCCGAGTGAGGGACAGAGACGATATAATTTTGAAGATATGACACCGATCTTTCCGAATGAGAGACTTGTCATGGAACGTGCAGGCGGCACAACGGCCATGCGTATCGTGGATCTGATCAGTCCTATCGGAAAGGGCCAGCGAGGAATGATCGTATCTCCGCCAAAGGCAGGTAAGACAACCCTTCTGAAAGATGTTGCCAAATCTATCCTCAGGAATAACAGAGGTATGCATCTGATCATTCTTCTGATCGATGAGCGCCCTGAGGAGGTTACCGATATCAGAGAGGCGATTCAGGGACCAAATGTGGAAGTGATCTATTCTACCTTTGATGAGCTTCCGGAACATCATAAGAGAGTTTCCGAGATGGTTGTGGAGCGTGCGCGCCGTCTTGTAGAGCATAAACAGGATGTGATCATTCTTCTGGATTCGATCACACGACTTGCCAGAGCCTATAATCTGATCATCCCGCCAAGCGGAAGAACCTTATCCGGTGGTCTTGACCCGGCGGCTCTCCATATGCCCAAGAGATTTTTTGGCGCAGCCGTAATATGCGCGAGGGCGGAAGCCTGACGATTCTGGCAACCGCACTTGTGGATACCGGAAGCAAGATGGATGATGTTATTTATGAAGAGTTCAAGGGAATCCGGTAATATGGAGCTTGTCCTGGATCGTAAATTACAGGAGAAACGGGTATTCCCGGCCATTGACATCCAGAAATCCGGAACCAGAAGAGAGGATCTGCTTCTCAGCAAGGATGAACAGGAAGCGGTTTATATTATGCGGAAAGCTCTCAACGGAATGAAAGCGGATGAGGCAGTAGAACAGATCCTGAATACTTGCCAGAACAGGAACAATGCAGAACTGGTACAGATTGTAAAAGAAACAGAAATTTTTATAAAGTCCTGCATTTTATGG